>OGQH01001459.1_pt1 | contig 20851 bp, 21 predicted proteins | sample 1553181 | NCBI WGS metagenome assembly OGQH01 (sample SAMEA2579946, study PRJEB22360) | human gut metagenome | biome: human gut; feature: human-associated habitat; material: faeces | place: Denmark | collected 2008/2010 | reverse complement strand
GCTTCAAGAATGTTTCGACGTGTCCTTTCAGCACTTTATTGCGATACTTAATTCCTCAGATGAGATGATAATTAAGATTGTAAACCGATGTGCTACCATACGTAAGTCTGTTTATATCTTTTATATCAATCATTATAACACATATGTTCGTATTCGTGTGTCATAAGGCCAAAAAACAGGCAATTCATCACGTCCTTAAAAGAACGTGTTTCCTTGCACGCTTTCAAAAAAGCACCCTGCAGACACGCAAGGCACCCCCGGCGATTCATGACTGAAAGTCAACGGTGTGGTAACCCGAGGCATTCCTAACCGTTTCAATCTGCTTCATGAATTCCCTGATGTCAGAGTCAATGATTTCACCGCTCGCTTCCCCTGCAGTGGTCGTCCGGCTGACCATTCGCCCCGTCTTAACTAAAAAACTCTCACTTGGCAGGTCAAGCCTGCCGGCGTTCGAGCAGTCCTGGTGCTTGGTGACTAACCGCTCGGCTTCACACCTTACATAACTGGGTTACACCTTATCCCATATGCTTTCTGAAGAATTCCACCTCGTCCTCATTGCATTGCCTTGCGGTTTCGTCCTTCTGGTTCATCAGGAAGACGTGCGGCTGAGGGTTGTCCTTGTCGCCGTATGACCTGCAGACGTGCTCAACGCCGCGGGCGGTCAGAAAGCCGTCAAGCTTGATGGTCTGATCGTGGATGAAGTCCTCATTGGCCGTTGAGAGGTAGCAGGGCAGGAAGTCTTCCGTGATGTAGTCCTCAGCTGAAATTCTCCTTCTGTCCTTCTCAACAATGTCCTTCGGGAAGTATGCATCCAGCTTGCCGGCAATCATGCCGGGGTCCAAGAGGAAGAACGCACCGCTGTTCAGGGCAGCGGCTCTGAATTTCAAGTCAACGGGCTCGTAGCCGAACAGGCTGCGGTATTCGGGGTTGGTCAGAATTGCGATGTACTGCTCTGCCATCTGACCGCCGGCCGAATCGCCGGCGATGAAGACATTGTTCCTGTCGAGGCCGTACTCGTCAGCGTGGTCGCTGACCCAGTGCATGTAGCGGTCGACGTCGTCAAGTTCGCCCGGGAACACCACTTCCGGAGCGAGGCGGTAGTTCGGGTTGACGAAGGCAAAGCCGTGCGCAGCCAGGTTCAGTCCATAGAACTGGTATGTCTCCTTCGTTCCGTAGCAGTAGCCGCCGCCATGAACGTTGATGATGACGGGAATCTTGCCTTCCACGTTCTCCGGCAGATACAGGTCAAGCAGGTGCCACTTCGGGTCAGGACCGTAGCTCAGGTCATCGATTCTCCTTACGCCGGAAACCTCGCGTGGCAGTCCGGCATCGCGCGCATCGTCGCTCTTCTTCCACATGCGCCTCATTTCAAGTACTTCTTCCATTGTATCAGTCATGTTAATTCCTCCTAAGAAGATTTCGCAGGGCATCTTCTACCCCGCCGCCCTCCATTGTATGCGGTTTCATTTTTGAGGTCAACTGTAAAATGCAGAGCTTTGAATCAGCTGTTATCTCTGACATATACAAAAAGACCGGTCCGGCACGATGCCGGATACGGCCCCTTACAGCAGAATGTCAGCTTTCAGTCCATGCACTCAGAACTTCCCGTGCCTTTGCCTTCGTTTCTTTAGACGGAAACGAAGGTGGGAATGATAGATTCAGCTGTGTTGGTATAGTTTCATTTTATAGCATTGCGAAGATATTTTGTGAATACAAAAAATGGTGTTGAAAAATCATCATCAACACCATTTAGTATAGACCCCAAAAAAGCAAATAAAAATCTCCCCATCATCTTCCGCCCGATGATGAGGAGATTTATTTTTTAAATCATGCTTTGCTTTTTCCAGAAAATATTTTCTTACTTTGTTTTCATTAATATGATTTCGTCCGAACTCGAAAAAAATCTCTACGATAAATCTCTATTTTGCAAAAGCTCCTTCTCCCACTCTTCTTGTTCCAGCAGGAAACCTTTCTTTTTCAGCGCTTCTTCGATCATATCCAATGTATTTTCACTATCTGCTTCTACCACATGATAATGATAATCGGATGTGATATTTTTCAATGGAGTTGATTTTCCGTTTCTGATATCATCAATGAATTCTTCTGCTTTTCGTCTGGAATCGACATTTAGTATGGCCTCAATATGTCCGTAGACTTTGTGATTCACCATCACGTTACGAACTCTTCCGCCGAGATCTACGATTGCGTAAAGCTCGTCCTTGATCTGTTCATCGGTGTGCTTCACTTTGAAGGTTCTTTCTGCTAAATGTGATTCGTGCAAAATATATCCTCTGTTCGTAGAGATAATATCGTGTCCTGCGGCACGAATGAGCGCAATATCCTGCACGATTACCTGACGGCTTACTTCAAAATGCGCAGCCAGTGCCTTTCCCGGTACCGGCACTGAGCTTGTCTTTATCTGATTTATAATGGCAGTTCTTCTCTCTGATCCTGTCATCATGCCGCTTCCTTTCTAAATTGAAATCTCTACTTGTAATTGTTCTTTTACCGTCACATTTACTCTACAGCGTGAAGATTTTTCATGGAGATATCAAGGATCGGTGCGGAATGTGTCAAGGCACCGCTGGAAATATAATCAACCCCAAGAGCTGTCAGGAGTCCGATATTTTCTTTTGTTACATTTCCGGAACATTCTACCTCGGCTCTTCCGTCAATGATCTTGATTGCTTCCTGCATCTCTTCTGTTGACATATTATCAAGCATGATGATGTCTGCACCGGCTTCTACTGCTTCTTTTACCATTTCAAGATTCTCAACTTCAACTTCGATTTTTCTTACAAATGGGGCGTAGTCTTTTGCCATCTCAACAGCTTTCCTTACGCCTCCTGCTGCTCCGATATGGTTATCTTTCAGGAGCACTCCGTCGGAAAGATTATATCTATGGTTGTAACCGCCGCCAACACGAACTGCATATTTCTCAAAGATTCTCATGTTTGGCGTTGTCTTTCGTGTATCAAGAAGTTTTGTTTTGCTTCCTTCAAGAAGTCCTGCAACAGAATGCGTATATGTTGCGATTCCGCTCATTCTCTGAAGGTAATTCAATGCGACGCGCTCACCGGAAAGAAGCACGCGAATATCTCCTGTTACTTTTCCCATCAACTGACCGTTTTTTACTTCATCTCCGTCTTTGCAGTACAGTTCTGTCTTTGTATCTGCATCTAACAGTTTGAATACTCTGCGGTATACTTCCAGTCCGGCAATCACTCCGTCCTGCTTGCAGATCAGTTCTACTTCACCTTTCACGTAATCCTTCATAACGGAATTTGTTGTTACGTCTTCGCTTGAAATATCTTCTTTGAGCGCTTCAAGAATCAAATGGTCTGCCTGAAGCGTCATTGTAATATCGTTCATCGTTTTTCTCCTGCTTTTATCTTTTTTATCGCAACTATGTTTATGCCAGTTCACGCACTTTTACTTTATTCTCTGCTCCGGAAATCTTATTTGCCGCACGTTTTGCAAATACAAGACTCTCCAGAAGCGAGTTGCTTGCCAGACGGTTCGCACCATGTACACCGTTGCAGCTCGTCTCTCCTACTGCATATAAATGTTCCATGGATGTTTTGCTGTCTGAATCAACCCAGACGCCTCCCATGAAATAGTGCTGTGCCGGAACAACCGGAATACATTCTTTTGTTACATCATATCCTTCTTCCAGGCAACGCTGATAAATATTCGGGAAATGACCCATGATTGTTTCTTTTCCAATCTTCTCCATGGACAGCCAGACATGATCCGTGCCTTCCTTTTCCATCTCTTCTTTGATTGCCTTTGTCACAACATCTCGCGGAAGAAGTTCATTTACAAAACGTTCTTTCTTGCTGTTGAGAAGAATTGCACCTTCTCCTCGAACAGACTCGGAAATCAAGAAACGTCTTCCTGGTTTCTTTGAATACAATGTTGTCGGATGAATCTGTACATAGTCCAGATGCTCCAGACGAATTCCGTGTTTTTCAGAAATTGTAAGTGCATCTCCTGTCAAATGCGGGAAGTTTGTCGAATGTTTATAACGTCCGCCGATTCCACCGCTCGCCCAGATCGTATTCTCTGCATAGATCTCGAATTTATTTCCTTCTTTATCCTGCACAAGAATTCCTTTACATTCCTCATTTTCTACAAGAATATCTGTCATCGTTGTATATTCAAGCAGCGTTACATTTGAAAGCTGTTTTACCTGTGCGAGCAGTTTGCTTGTAATTTCTTTTCCGGTAATATCTTCATGGAACAAAATTCTTGGACGAGAATGTGCTCCCTCGCGGGTAAATGCATAAATATCCTGAATCTCTGCATTTCCATCTTTACCTGCAGCCTTATTTTCAGGATCATCTGTATCTTGTTTCTGGAAATCCACTCCGTAATCGATCAGGTCTTGGATAATTTCTCTTGAACTGCGAATCATAAGATCAACAGATTCTTTTCTGTTTTCATAATGTCCCGCTTTCATCGTATCTTCAAAGTAACTGTCATAGTCATCCTTGTCGTGCAGCATACAGATTCCTCCCTGAGCCAGGAATGAATCACTGCTCTCTAAATCTGACTTTGTAATCATAATGATCTTCTGATCTCTTGGAAGGCAAAGTGCGCTGAAAAGTCCTCCGACACCTGTTCCGACAATGACTGTATCTGCTTCCATTTTCATAATAAATATCTCCATTCCGACAGCGTCTGTCGCTTTGATTCACATTTTCTGTGATTTTCGATTGCCGTCAATCATATCTGGCCTCTGTTTACTTAGCCAGTTCTAACATTCTCTCTAACGGCTTCTTAGATTCTTCACGAAGCTTATCATCTACGAATACTTCATTATCACCTGTCTTTAAGACATGAAGTACTTTTTCAAGCGTAATTTTCTTCATATCTTTGCAAGTCGGAGTTGTCTCTGTAAAGTAGAATTTCTTTTCAGGGTTTCTCTTCTGAAGTTCATACAAAACTCCGCTCTCTGTACAGATGATAAATTCTTTTGCGTCTGATTTTCCTGCCTGATTAATAATTTCTGAAGTACTTCCGACAAAATCAGAGAGCTCCAAAACTTTTGCCGGACATTCCGGATGTGAAAGAACCTCTGCTTCCGGATGTGCTTTTTTCGCTGCTTTGATTTCTTCAAGTTGCATATATTCGTGCACAATACAAAATCCTTCATTATATATAAAGTTCTTTTCCGGTACCAATCCTGCGATATAATGCGCAAGGTTACGATCAGGGATAAAGAAAATGTTCTTATTTGGGAGTGCTTTTACGATCTTTACTGCATTGGATGAAGTTACGCAGACATCAGAATGTCTTTTCAGTTCTGCTGTTGAATTGATGTAGCAGACAACAGCAAGATCATCATACTCGGAACGAATTTTCTCGATTGTCTCTGCTGATGCCATATGTGCCATTGGACAATCTGCTGCCATATCCGGCATAAGTACCGTCTTCTCAGGATTAAGGATTTTCGCACTCTCACCCATAAACGAAACGCCACAAAATACGATTGTTTTCTCTTTCAGTCCAACTGCAACTTTACTTAAGTAGAAAGAATCTCCTACATAATCTGCAATCTCCTGTACTTCCGGTCTCACATAATAATGTGCCAGAATTACGGCATCTTTTTCTTTCTTTAACTGTTCGATCTCTTCTCTGATCGTCATTGAACGTACCTCTCCTATTCTCTCCTGACATAGATTTTCGCCATTGTGCAGCTCTATGCCAATCAAGCTGTTATTTTATTCTTGCCCATTATAGCACTGTTGTTTACAGGTGACAAGACACTTGTTTTGCAAAAAAAATTCCCCACAACCATCAGACAATTTTGTCTGACAATTGTAAGGATCTTCACGCATATCAGGAATTCTTCAGCTCCTCCATATACAGTTCAGCTATATATGCGGGTCCATTGCACCACAGCTTTGTTTTTTCATCATACAGTGCCTTGCCTGTCCTGGAACACAGAAAATCCGTCAATGCATCTTTTCTGTCCTTGCCGGTCTCTTCTGCGATTTCTTCTGTCACCATAGTGATAAGAAGGTCGATTGTATAATTCATTTTTTCCTTTGGAATTGTTACTTCAGCCATATCTTCTCGCCTCTCACAAATTTCAGACACTCAATAGCTGCCGTGATAAAGAACAAATCCATTTTCTGACTCAGAAAATGATTTCCATCCCCTTTTCTTTCATGAATTCCTTAATATCTTCAAGAACGGCTTCATCACCTTCACAATGAAAAATGCCATAACATTTTTCTATATATCCAAGAACATCGGCCTCCTTAAACAGACGGATAATCTGCTCAACAGGTAGATGCCACTCTTCTGAAGCAAGCCGGATCAATCTTGTCTGCATAAAAGTAATCTCTGTTTTATCGCTCATTATAAATTTCCCCTTAAAGAATGATGCACAAAGAACGGACAACCCGCCCTGTCTTCCGGCTCTGGTGCAGCTTGATGCAAGCTGCATTTTCGTCTCTGCATTTTCATTGTAACACTTTTCCTGTCCTTTCCGCTGGCAGGCATATTCCAGCATCCCCGGATCAGTCCTTATCCTGCATGTTCTTCCTCACCATTGCCGGGCAGTTGTCGTACTAGCGGAAGCCGTAACGCTCATAGAACATGATGGTCCTCGGATCGGACGGGATGACCTTGACATAGAGAAGGTCGGTGAAGTTTTTCATTATGCGCTTCATTAGTTCGTCACCGATGTGTCTGCCCTGGTACTTCGGGTCAACCAGAACGTAGTGCAGGAATGCGATGGTGGCGCCGTCGTCAAGAGCACGCACCAGGCCGATCATCCGGTCCCCGTCCCAGGCCGAAATGACGTGCGTTGAGTTGCGCATCGCAGTCACGAGCCTTTTGGGGTATCTTACCGACTCCCAGCCCACTGAAAGGAAGAGCCGCCTGAAATCTTCTTCAGTAAAGTCCCTTGTCTGCCTGTATTCAATCGTCATTGTCATTTTTCCTGTTTACTTTTCTGTTCATTGTAGCTCTGATGAGAGATGAAGGCAATCGATGGTGACGGTCGGAATCTTTTCATTGACAAAATGACGGAAGAACACCTGGATGGATGATCTTCCGTCTTTTTGTTCAGTGTTACTGCATTTCGAAAATTCCTAGAAGTCAACGTCATCCGGATCGGCACACTGACCGCCAAGACCGGACAGCGATGAAATCTCCTTCATCTCGTCGTCTGAAAGCTCGAAGTCAAACAGGTCCATGTTCTGCCTGATGCGCTCAACGTGTACGGATTTAGGCAAAGGCAGCACACCCTGCTGAATGATCCAGCGCAGGGACACCTGAGCCGTTGACTTGCCATGGGCTTCCGCAATTTTCTTCATCGTCGGGTTCTGCAAGACAACTGACCCCTGGCCGCCAAGCGGACCCCAGGCCTCAACCAAGATGCCCATGTCCTGAAGCTTTATGATCTCATCGGTGTGCGGCCAGCCCGGGTGAACCTCAATCTGATCCACCATTGGCTTGATCCTTGCTGTTTCCATCAGTTTTTTCACATGATGCGGCATGAAGTTGCTGAGACCGATGGCACGAATCCTTCCAGCCTCATACAGTTCCTCCATCGCACGCCATGAATCGGCATTGATCTGTGCCGCACGGTCACCGAATTGCTTTTCATTTGCAGGCCAGTGAATCAGATACAGGTCGAGATAGTCAAGACCGAGACGGTCGAGACTCGCCTGAAACGCCGCCTTCGTCTCCTCATATCCCCGGTCCGTGTTCCAGAGCTTGCTCGTCACGAACAGCTCCTCACGCGGCACGCCGGATGCCTTGATTCCCTGACCTACTCCTTCTTCATTTCCATACACCTTGGCCGTATCGATATGACGATAACCGGCCTCGACTGCATCCTGCACCGCCCTGGCAGTCACTGCCGGATCGGTTCGGAACGTACCATAGCCGACGCACGGAATCTCAACGCCGTTGTTCAGCTTGAGTGGTGAATTCACACTAGTCAGATTCATTGAAGATTCTTCCCTTCTAATCCTTGTCTGTTGAGCTTAATTTTACCACGAAATGCTGGAAATCATGAGAATGTTGCTCACCGTGACTTCAATGCTCTGTATTTTCACCAGGCACAGTCGCCGAGAGAAAGAAGAAGCAGATGATGAGGGCCGCCACGCTGAAGAACGATCCGGCATAGCCGATGCTTCCGATTCCCGCATTCGTGCAGACGATGCCGCCGAACAGGGTGCCGGCACCGATGCCAAGGTTGATGACGGACGAGAAGACCGCCGTTGCGACCGAGGCAGCCGACGTCTTGACGCAGCTGATGACTTCGGACTGAAAGGACACGTTGAAGGCCAGAACGGCAATGCCCCAGGCGATGCAGACGCCGGTCACGGTCGCTGCACCGGAAGCTGAGACCCGAAGCAGCAAAAGAGCAGCAGAAATCAGTGCAAGAGTCGAGCAGAGAAAGGCATGGCGGTGAAAATCATAGAAGCGGTAGAAGAGCATGCTGCCGACAAGGCCCGCTCCGCCGAACAGCATCAAAACGATGGTGACCGTCCCGTCCGGAAGGTTCGCAACCCAGCGCAGGAACGGCTCGATGTAGCCGTACCCGGTGTAGTAGGCTGTTGCCCACAGCGCACAGATGACGTAGATCAGCATCAGGCGCCTGTTTCTCAGAAGCTCCGGCATGTTTTTGACTGAAAATGCAGCACCGCTCGAAAGATCCGGAAAGACTGCGGTCAGATACACGAGAGTCAAAACCGCCACTGACGCCACGCACATAAATGTCATCCTCCAGCCGATTTGAAGTCCGATCAGACGGCCAAGGGGCATCCCGGCAACCATCGCAATCGACGTCCCCGTGACGATTGCACTCAGGGCCAATGAACGGTGCTTCCTTGAAACAACGCGAACCGCCAGAGGCGATGCAATCGACCAGAAGATGCAGTGCGAGCTGGCCACGCAGATTCTTGCAATCATCAGGAAAGCGTAACCCGGAGCAATCACCGAAAGAAACTGTCCCAGTGAAAATACGAAAAGCGTCAGCAAAAGCAGCTTTCTTGGCCTCATCCGGGAAAAGACCAGCATAAGCGGCAGGGAGAAAAGCGTCACCGTCCAGGAATATCCCGTTATCAGAATTCCCGCCTTCGCCTCGGTCACACCGAGGCTTTTCGCAATGTCCGTCAGAAGGCCGACCGGGATGAACTCGGACGTGTTGACCAGAAAGGCCGACACCGTCAGCCCAATCAGCGGAAGCCACTCCCTTGTCGTCATCTTTTCATCATTCATTTCTCTTTCCTCCTGTTACCAAGAAATACTGCCGCAATGAGAAACATTACCGGGAAGATGACTGCGGCAAACACTCCCAGGCGAAGGTTGTCGCCTGCAGCACTTGAAATCATCCCCGCAAGCGTCGGTCCGGCCGTGCATCCGAGGTCTCCGGCAAGAGCCAGCAGCGCAAACATCGCCGTACCGCCTCTGACAAGCGACCTGGATGCCAGGCTGAACGTTCCGGGCCAGAGGATTCCGACTGAAAAACCGCAAAGGGCGCACCCGACGATGCCGAGGACAGAGGACGGAATTGCAATGCAGACGTAGGAAATAACACAGGCCGCGGCACTGCATTTCATAGCCGAATCAAGCTCGATTCTGTCGCCGTAACGGCTGTAGAGAACGCGCGAAAGGCCCATCATCAGGGCAAACATCATCGGTCCGGCCAGATCTCCGACCGTCTTGGAAAGACCCAGGCCCTCCTCGGCAAACGTCGAGGCCCACTGGCTGACCGACTGCTCGCCGGCCCCGGCGCTGAGCATCATCAGCATCAGCATCAGAAACTTCCGGTCAGAAATCAGACTGGAAATGCTCATCCCCGTTTCCTCGTTCTCATCAAGACTGAACAGCGGAACCCTGCAGAAGACGACGGCGTTCACGACGGGAATCACCGCCCAGACCAGAGTCAGGACACGCCAGTTTCCAATTCCGAGCAAGGCGAAGAAAACCGTCGATAACAGGACGACGCCCATGTACCCCCAGCAGTAGAACGAGTGCAGAAGGCTCATCGACGTTTCCTTGTTGTCAGTCGGGCACGACTCGATGATCGGACTGATCAGAACCTCTATCAGCCCTCCTCCGACTGCGTAGACGATGACCGAAATCAGGATTCCGTAAAACGGATCCGGCATCATGTCCGGCAGAAACGTCAGCATCAAAAGCCCCGCTGCGGAAAACAGATGTGCAGTCACCGCCGAAGCCCGGTATCCCAGCCTGTCGACGAATCCGGCCGAAGCCAGGTCGACTGAAAGCTGGATGATGAAGTTGACCGTGATCAGCATCGTGATCCTGCTTAGTGGTATGTGCCAGCTGTTCTGAAATGTCACGAACAGAAGCGGCACGAAGTTGTTGACTATCGCCTGAACTATGTATCCTGTGAAACAGGCATTCATGGTACTTCTGTACTTCATGCTATGTATCTTCCTTCCTTTGTATTACAAGCATTTATTTTAGCCCATGAATGCAGGAAGTACAAGCATTTATTGGTACAAATGCAGAGGAATGGCAGGCACCGCATGTTTTGAAGATTGCAGACATGTTGCCGTACCTGGAATGGTCTGTTTGCGCATCAACTGGGTGATCTTCAAAGGCATCCGAAGGCCGAAAGGGGATGCTGCCGCAGCCGGGGGGATGATTTTTACGGGCATATCTCAAAAATTGGACTTTTGCCCATAATCCAGAGCTGCGCATTGATTGAGCAGGCTGTCCCTTTGACCAGTCTTCCATGGCAATATGAGTAAACCGGTTGTTTTCAGATGCATCATGCCAGTGCTTGACTCTGGCGGAAATCTTTACAATGCTACCCTTTTTCAGGGGCATTGCCTGTTTTCCCTCCTCCTGATACCAGCCGGTTCCATCATCGGAATCAAGGCGTCTTCAGGAAATTAAAAGAAGGTCATCATGTTCATTCAGGGGCACACCGCCTTATATGCCTCTTTTGGCATGTAAAAAAGACACGTCCGGATTGTCGTGTCTTTTGGTTTCAGTGTCTGATACAATGTCAACGCATCGACACTGAACGAATATTTGAACATTTATGGATATTCCTGATAAAGAATTAATATTCCAAGTAAATTGCAACACATTTTTCCGTTATCAGCCTGATTCCCAGCAGGCATACCTGTGCCTCTCATCCATGCCAAGCAGACACCGGCGTACATGCCCCGTTCCAAGAACTGCATATCGATAGCTGCCATCCCTTACACCATCTATCTTAGGATCCCGCAAAACCTGGTATTTGGGTTTCAATTCATAACCTAAGCTGGCAGCACGAAGATGTTTAGGACGGGGGTCTTCAGTTATCCAGGAAAAATCAATGACCGATACACCCCAGTCTTCAAAATCCCTTTCCGGCCATGGAGAAAGAGGTGCCCAGTAGAATTTATACTTTGTTCCTGCCTTTTTAATCAAATAATACTTTCCATTCATTTTGCATTTTCTCCATCAATAAGACTGTACAAATAAGTTTCAAATTTTGTGTTAATGGGCAAATAAAACAGACATCATCAGTATATGTGTGTTTTCGATTATGCATATCATCAAACATTCCTTTATTTTTGGATAAGATACCTTCATCCATGCCATTCCGGACTTCTTCATCACTAGAATGTCCAAAAAGTCCTAAGCTTATTTCAATATTTTCTGCAATTGTAAGCATCTGTTAGGATTGCACAAACTCATTTTTAAATCGTATACTTCCACATAATGTAATAGCTTTATTTACATCAGACATTAATTTAAAAAATACTATTTTTTATTAAAATAACAATCATATCAATGGAATCAATTAGCAAATCAGCTGCTTGGTAGGAAGAAGCTGTTTCTTTCCTTTCTTCGTAACTCTACCAGTTTCGCTAAAATAGTAAATATTACTCTTAGCTCGAGAGAATAATACATATAAAAGCCGTTTAGCTTCTTCATCATCATTGATAGATTTATCATAAATAGACTGCCAATTCGGTAAATATCCTTGCAACAGACCAAAAGCTATTACTGTTTCATACTCTTCACCTTTAACGGCATGAATAGTGGTAAAAACAACACCGTCCTTTTCTTGAAAGCATTTCTGTAGGTCTTCTATGGATGTCATCAACTCAGAGGTTTGAATTCTATTCTCAATTTTTCCAAAATATGAATCATGACACTGCAATAGTCTTGGGTTTTTATCCAAATTGATATTTAACCACTTGAAAGTATTTTCTATTACCATTTTCAAACAATCTATTCCATCTGTTCCGGAAAATAATCTTCTTTGTCTGTTAATGTACTCTATTAAACCTACGTTATCTACGCCTGAACGAATTTGTTCTCCATAGTCATTTATCAAAATATTCAACAATTCTGTAGCTCGTTTCCTCCTTAGCCTTCCGGATTCCCTAACTGTCGAAAATAAGAGCCATGACATAAGATAAAAAGGATTAAGTGGGTCATATTTGAAAGGTGTTATATCAGGTGCATTAAAAGGCACATCTGGTAAAATATCTCTGAGTTTATTTGCCATGGGATATAATAAATGCCACTGCGGTGCTAATACACAGATTTCCGAAGCTTTGATTCCCAATTCAAGCTGTTCCTTTATTATTGATGCAATATTTGCGGATAACACATCTGTTGAAATAGATTTATCATATACTATTTTCGTCTCATATTTGTGTTCTGACATAAAAGAGAATATGTTGTTCAATGTTTTGACCGCGAATTTTGAATAAAAATCTATTACTTCTTGTGTAGATCTATAGCATCCAGACAAATACAGTTCCTCAAATGATGTATCAAAATCATTTTCTAATTCTGTTCTATCCTTAGCTATACCTCCTAATCCTGTATAAATTGCTTGATTTGCATCTCCAACAAATGCTAAGTTTATCTTATTATTTGCTTTGTATAGCAAAGATAAAATTTGATATTGATATTCGTTAGTATCTTGATATTCATCAACATTGATACTTCTAATCAGTTTCGCAATATTCTCTGCAATATATTCCTTATCTTTTAATAAGTCCCAAGAAATTTCTAGAATATCATTGAAATCAATTTCATGGTTTTGTATCAACCGATTTTTATACTCTGCAACAATTCGCTTATTTTCAAAGTACTTTCCATATTTAATATCAATTCCTAAATCGTGAGCAATTAAACGCCCATATTCTCTTTGCTCATATTCATCAATCACACGATATCCAAATCTAAGTCTCTCTGAATAAATGGAGTATGGTCGAATTATAAAATTCATGCAAAATTGATGTATTGTTCCTGTCCAAATATTATAAAAATCAACCCCCATGTCTTGTAATCGATTCTCCATCTCATCTGAGGCACGATTTGTATATGTGATAGCAATATTGATTTTTCTAGATGTTGCGTACTTTGTCCCATAATACGCTAGTCTATGTACAATTGTCCTAGTTTTTCCACTTCCTGGACATGCAATCAGTAAAAGATTATTTTCTTTCTTGCAAGCAACCTTTTGTTGCTCATTCAGATTTTCTAAAAGATTCATCCGCCAACATACCTCTCTCACTTGGATAATCCAATCAGATACTTTGATAAATCATTTTCCGGAAACATCTCTACAAATTTTTTCTCTAATTCCTCAATATTATCGCTTTTAAGTAACTTCTTATATTCTACTACGTCTAATGCTGACTCATCAAATTGATTGAGGGAGTATCTAATCATTTTTCGTTTCAGATCATTAGAAATAATATTCTGAGACGCAAATACCAATGCATTAATAATATAATCTGGAATTTTTGCAGTTCTATCCACTTTTTCTGACAACAGTGTAGCCATCCAACCTTTTCCTAAATAACTTGCTAATTGCAAAGTGGTATCATATCGGTCTACCTCATTTCCATCTATTTTTTCCTTATATTTGTCAATAGTACTTTCCTTCTTAAATCCGCAAATATCAACCATTTTTTTTAGGAAACAGCGGTTATCATCTATATTGGCAAAATCGACCTCAAATGTATGGGGGGCATAGAAATAATCAACCCACGGGTTATCTCCATACAACTTGGTTAACTTTTCTTCTCTTGTCTCACCTTTCTTCTCTGCATTAACACTACCTTTTGATGCTCCTTTAACGACAGCATCTGAATCTGTCAATATTGCACAGTGCCGACGAATTCTTTCATCTGAAAAAACACTGGCTACATATTCAAATGAGGTACTACCAACGTTGACTAACCCTATTCCTAACTCATCGAGAGTAATCCCTAAAACCACTTTTACGAGTGTTGGAATTAATATCTCTTCTGCATCACCTTCAACAAGGATTACCCCCTTGGAGAACAATAATACAGAACGTTTTGCATCAAAATATCGTTCTAGACACTGTGATAGGTTTAATGTCCCAAGATCTAGGTACTTCTCCCCAAATTCATCCAATCCATTACTTGGGTGCATAACTTCTGAACCATCGTTACCAATTTTGAGCACATTCATATTTCGAATATTGGCAACCTCTGAAATATGTGTAGAATGCGTGGTCATAATCACTTGAGTGTAATCCTGTGCTATCTTGAGATTTTCAAAAAGAGCTCTCTGTATATGTGTATGTATATGTGCCTCAGGTTCCTCGACAATCATCACATTCAAAATCTCATGATTACGATTTGTCTCAAATTCGACGATTTTCAGTGCGATATATAAAATGTTTAGATGTCCTAACCCAAGAGAGTCAATGTCCTCATCAGTCGGTGTTGATAATGATAGAAATCTACCGATTGATACGATATCTTCCTTTATTCTTGACTCAATAGCAATTTTCGGAGAATAAACCAATCCAACTATATCCTGAAGTTTTCTATTTATTTCATTACCAATAGACTTAACTTCTTTTATTTGCGACAGGGATTTATTTAATTCATTTACTTTTTGAATAATAGACTCTACATCTTCATCTTCAATTTCACTTTGAACCGTTTCAAATATTCTTCGTAGCGGATTTTTGTTCTTTCTCATCTCCGCTTCAACATCTCTAAGCGCATCTATATATTCGACAGAAACATGCTGCCATATATTTATAATGTCAGTCTTTACCCCCATTAGCCTCCTATCTTCAGAATCTGGATTTGCATACTCCCCCTTTTCAAAATTTCCCACCAATTTCGCATATACCGAATCATCTGTAAAATCTGACTTATTCCTGACTGTATAATAAAACTCATAGTCGCTGAGCTTTATCGATGACCTTACCTTATCGAATTCTTCTTTTGATTTTGCTCCGAATAATGCTTTTCGTTTTTCTTTACTTGGACGGATAAATAATGTTACAGTTCCATAATCATTTTCCTCGCATCTGATAAAAGACCTCAAAAAATCTTTATCCTCTTCATCCTCTTCACGAAGAGATATTTCTTTACAAACATCATTGTCTTGATCTTCAGTAGTGATTTCATCAAAAAACGCAGATATAATTATCCAATGGCCCCTCCAATCTCCGATACTATTAGAAAAATCGCTTTCTTTAAGCATTTTTGCCGTGTAATAATAATCACTGTCCAGTAAAATACGCATTGCTGTCATTGCATTCGTTTTACCGGCATCATTTTCGCCAATTACAGTATTAGCACCCTTGCCAAACTCAAAAATGTCTTTCCTATTATTCCTAAAGTTTACAATCTGAACGTATTTTAAATACATGATTATCCCCTCTCATATTTCGTATAGTAATTAAAATCCCTGTCAATAAACACATCTAGATGTGACTATTTTCCTAAAAGTATTTTACATAATCAATATTGATTTACATAGGACATACATCAAGTATCATACTCCTTACCCTGAACATTCATTTTGTATAAAATCTAGTAAATATAAGTATTGTCCCATAGCCATCAGGCTATGGGCATTACACTATTTTCACTAATCCAGTCTATTTACTACTCATCAAATCATCAAAAAACTTAGAAGTCTATTATCCACCAATGACTTAAACACGGCATCTGCTGGATTACTATATGAAACTAGCTGAAATACTGGCATCAAATTTGGAGATACTGTTGAGAGATCCATTATGGATAATTGCTAGCAATAAGATTCCCTTGGCTCCGTTATCCAAACATACCCAAATAATATTTGCCAAATTATCAACCTAGAAGATAGTTCCACCGATACTCAAATCATCAAGAATAACCATGGAAATCTAAACTGGTCTCTGAAGCGCAATCGAGCACAGTGCTGTCAGTATAGGAAAGTCAAGTGTCTTCTTCATTCCAAGGCACTAAAGTGCTTTATAATTAATGATGTAATCCTTGTTGGACGCACCGATAAAACCACTGATTCTTTTAACATTGCCTTAAGAAAGTTAAATGTCATGTCAACAGATGTCTTACACTTGCAATCTGATTCCAGACTGGTCTTATCAAATTTACCGCTTCAAGCATCATATGAAAGTTCAAGCTGAACAATACACTAGATAATACTCATAACCTCTTTCATGTTCAGAGAGACCATATTCTCCCATTCTGAGATACCGCCAAGATGCTCTTCAAAATCTCTATCTACTCCACGCTGAATGATGTCATCATCAGAGTTACAATACTGACCAAGCAAACACCCCAATACACAGATATGGACATTAGACAACTCCTTGATATTCCTTGTGAGATATTTCCGAACAATCTTAAACTCTCTTAGTTTCCAATCAATCTCCACAATTGAAATCTGTGATTCATTTGTATACGATTCTACACTAGGCTCTGTTCCAAGTATACTGCCAAAATCATTCATTAATCATTTCACCTAACAAAACAATCCAAAATTATCTGTAGCAAATGCTATTTTGAATGTTCTCTCCTAGTTATTGTCGATTCTCTTATCAACAATAATCTTCTGAACCTCACTGATTTTCTTATCGTTACCATCCACAAAATATAATATACATGATATGCAGATATTTCTCTGTTCTCACACTGCATCTTTCTGATAAAAATTCAATAGATACAATCACCCGAATGTACCTTTTTAATCGCTTTCCACTGTCGGACCAATCGGTTTTTTCAAACGTGAAATACTATAAAAATGCGTAATTTCAAGGACTTATATCAATTCGCCCTTTGTAGTAACACGACACCATCAACATAATCCTAGCACCCTTGCTGTCAAGCTTAAGACATAGCCGAAAGTCGCCAAATCAACGTTTCCAATTATCTTCCCAACGTTAACATCCACACACGAACACTTTTGTGCATGATGGACCAATTTGGTTTATGTCGTTTTGAGGGAAATAGTCTATTTTAAGAATCTGACTACAGTACTTGCGAATGCTGACCCATAAACTTCTTTATATACTTACCTAACTTTATTCGCCTAGCCATTTGTTCTATCGCCAAATCGCTTAGTTCAACAGATCCTCTTGGCACGTCCATTTCAAGCTTATTTTTATAAATACTTATCATTTCTGCATTTGGTTCTACCGAAGCATTCACAACATTCGCTATATTACTTAGATATTGTTCTACTTCACTTTGATGTTCATTATCTTTATACAAAACTATAGATTCCATAAAATTGTTAAGAGAATAATAATCAGGACTTATTGAACTTTCCATGTTATTAATTAACTTTTCCAACTTGAAATTTAGAGAATCCACTTTATAACAGTCGTAAAATAAATCTTTTCCGTAACTATTTGAAATAGAACCGATATCTGGAACTACTGCTTTAAAACTACCTCCGTCTAAATTAACAATGCTAATCTCTTTAATAATATCTGTTCTATGTTTCAACTGCGCAAATTCCCAAGAAATATCGACCTTTACTTGAGAGAGCGAAAATGATTCTGCCTTAGAATCGGCATCCCTATCTACAAAAACGACTTTAAAATCAGGGTCTAACGAATACTGAATTCCTACACCATCTGAATGTTCATAATAATTCCAATTTTTCCAGTCCTGTAAAACTTTCTCGAATCTCTTTTCTATAGACAAATTCAATCCCAAATGCTTTTTGAATAATTCGGTTAGCTGGTTATAGTCGGCTGTACCACTAATTGGGGTATTTGTATCTTCTTTTCTAGTAAAGACTTGTCCTGGACCAATTGGATGATTTCCGAATCCTTTCCCCTTTTTGCCACTTCTTAAGAATACCGGAACCCTGTCTGTATTCTTTATTATCATGACATCTACTTCATGGCCTTGAACAGATAAAGTTTCTACTCTAACTCTCGGGACTTCTGGCTCAATTGGAAGACTATTTAACCAATCTGTTATTTGTTGCGTATTGTACCTATTTTCATCATTTTCGATTCCAACAATTTCTCTTGTATCATCGGTAACACCAAATATTAAATAACAATCCTCATCGTGAGTGGTATTAACAAAGCTAAAAATATCTTTTAACATCTCCGCTTTTTTAGAATTATTTTCATCTGATGAATACCATTTTTCCTTAAAATCATGATGATTGTCTTCTCGAGTTTCTATTAATTTAAATAACTCTTCTTCATTCAATACCCATTCACCGTTTCGTTTAAATATCGCCTTTTTGTAATCTACTTGTTTTTCTCAACACTACCCTACACATTCATTATTTCAATCGTTTTGCGTCCTTTCCATCACCGTTACACACTCCACATGCGCCGTCTGCGGGAACTGGTCGACCGGCTGAATCCTGCCCTCGACATGGTAGCCTTTTTCCATCAAGCTTTGAATGTCGCGCACAAGCGTCGCAGGGTTGCAGCTGACGTAGACGATTCTGTCCGGATTCATCCCCGTTGCGCTTTCGATTAAGCTTTCAGTCAAACCTTTGCGCGGCGGATCGACCATGATGACGTTTGGTCTGATTCCTTTTTCTTTCCACTTGGCCATCCAGTCTTCGGCATTGCCGACCTCAAATCTGAGGTTGTCAAGCTCGTTGAGATCTGCGTTGCGCTTGGCATCTTCAATGGCTGCTTCAACGATCTCGACTCCGTAGACGGCTCTGCATTTTTCAGCAAGGGACAAAGAAATCGTCCCGATTCCGCAGTAGGCATCGATCGCGGTTTCTTCTCCGGTCAGGTTGGCGAACCCGATTGCGGTCTGATAAAGCTTTTTCGTCTGAACCGGGTTGACCTGGTAGAACGACTGCGCGGAAATCTCGAAGCGATTCTTCAGCCAGTTCAAGAGCAGCTGATGCCATTCGTAAAGATGCATCAAAACACCGCGCAGATTCTTGTCCCTTTTCCAGTACGCTTCTTTTTTCCTGTCGTCGCCCGAAAAATCATATTCCTTGCTTTTTTCTTCTTCCGTCCTGTTTACGATCATCTCGAGCAAATTTTAATAATTGGTCGTTGCTGCTTCGATCAGTTCTGATTTGGTTTTTGGGTTTACCATGTTAACCCCTCTATATGTTCTTAGAACAAGATTATCAGGCGTGAAATTTTATGTCAAAAAATATGCTGAGGAAAAAAGCCGAACAGGATGCGTTCGGCTTTTCTTTGACTTCAAGAGAGGACTCTACTTGTTTTTCTTTGACTCAGAACCGGAGAGTTTCAAAACCAAATTTCTTATAAAATTCAGCAACGGTTGCCTCGTATCGCCTACGAGCCCGATAACTTCAACGAAGATTTCAAGACCAAACAGAGTCGCCACCGTCAAAAGCAATGATCCCCACAAATTTGAAAATGAATAAAGCAGTGAAATGCAGGAGAAAATCAGCGCTATTCCGTAAATAACAAGAACCGTCTGCGTATGACTCAATCCCATCTGCATCAATCGATGATGCAAATGATGCTTGTCGGCTTGTGAAATTGGGCGATTGTTCAGCTTGCGCCGCAAAATGGCGTACACCGTATCGGTAATCGGAACGCCCAAAATGATTACAGGAATAATGATCGTGATGAACGTTGCATTTTTCAACCCATAAAGAGAAAAAACCGAAATCATGAATCCGATGAACAGTGAACCCGTATCACCGAGGTAAATTTTCGCCGGGTGAAAATTATATGGCAAAAATCCAGCGAGTGCGGCTACCATCGTAAACATCATGATCGAAACAAAAGTATTCGTCACGTTTAAAAAGAAATATCCCGTCACGGCACTGGTAGTCAATGCAATTATCGCCACGCCGCAAGCCAAACCATCGAGTCCATCAATCAGGTTCACGGCATTCGTGATGGCAGCAATCCAAAGAAGCGTGATCGGCAAGCTCAGCCAACCAAGCTGAACGGTTCCCACAAACGGTATCGTCAACGTTGTCATCCTGATTCCTGCTGCAAAATACACGACCAGAGACGCAAGCAGGATTCCGAACATTTTTTGTCTCGGCTTCAATTCATAAATATCATCAATAATTCCAGTCAAGATAATCAAAACTTCTGCAGCAAACAATGGCCAAATCTGATCGCTTGGATATTGATTTCTGAGCAATGCGAAGTTTGCGATATTAAATGCGATAAAAATTGCCAATCCGCCCATTGTCGGCATTGGCACTTTGTTGACGCGTCTTGCATTCGGGTTGTCCACTGCGCCGATTTTTAGCGCAAGTCCTCGAATCAAAGGAGTCAAGGCAAGCGACAGCAAAAACGTCGCAGCCATTGATGCAAGTATCTTATACATATGCCGTCCTCTTTCTGTTAGTTCACTGTGCGCAAACACGGCCGATTCCGCACAACAAATCTGCAAGCATGAAAGCCTACAAGTACAGAATACATTTTACCATAAGAGCAAAACAAATAAAAGACGAGGTCCCAAATCATGAAAATGATGCTGACATCCGCAAAACTGACGCGAAAAAAGAAAAAAGTCTCATTTCACGCTTTAATTAAACTAAATACCGAACAAAGACGGCCGATGAGCAATTTGTACTATGTCCTGTCAAGTATACAGTTCAAATATAAATTTTAACTAACAAGATA
>OGQH01001457.1_pt1 | contig 20857 bp, 17 predicted proteins | sample 1553181 | NCBI WGS metagenome assembly OGQH01 (sample SAMEA2579946, study PRJEB22360) | human gut metagenome | biome: human gut; feature: human-associated habitat; material: faeces | place: Denmark | collected 2008/2010 | reverse complement strand
TTCGATTTTCTTCCCATATGAAAATGCCCTCCAGGCATACAGTGAATTTTCTTTTTCATCTGTATACTTAAAGGGCATTATAACCAAGCCTTATCTACTGGTATTTTGTGTTATTTGTCAATTGAAGTTTCAGAAGAATTTTTTTTGAATGCATTGACAACATCTCTTATCTGCTCATTCAGGTATGTTGAATTCAGCCAAAAACTCTGTGTTGGCATGAAACGTCCGCTTGGATCGTAATGTTCATCATCATCAGGTCTACCGGACCATACTGCGGGTACCGGGAGTTCGTTTGAATAGGCACCTTCAAAATATTGTGAGAGCCTGGCGTGAGGCCTGACATGTGCAATGTATTTCGTTCCGTCTGTGCTATAGTCGGATGAACCAATGAAGTTGTTTGACACAGTGACTTTATTGTTGGAATTTATTTTTGATTTAAGATGCACGCCCTGTTGTATTTTCCTTTTTGTGTCATTGTAAACAAGTTCAATATTCTTAATGTCATCAGCCGGCAGATACCAGCATTTCGCACCGATAAATACAATCTCATCATCACTTGGATTTTGATTTCTGAGTCGCTTGAAAACCGCAAAAAGGAATTTTTTTGATATTGACTCGTAGAAATCAGAATCTTCAAAATCAGTATTTTGGATGTCAGAGAATTTAAATGCCGGAAATGACATATGTTCCTTTATTTTTCCGTTTTTCTTGAGCGAAATGGTCTTGACCTGGATGTCCGCTTTCTGGATTTCCTCCGCTTCGTTTGCGCTGTCTCCCTTAAGCCCCAGCATGCGGGCAATAAGGATGGAATTCAATTGCTTGGTTTTTTTGCTTATATTGATATTGAATATTTTCTTGAGTTCTGCAACTGTCTTGCCTGAGAATACGTTCAGCTTGTCTCTTATGATGTCGTCCAGACCTTTATGTGCCAGTTCATCGACAGTGGCTATTTCTTCCGTCGAGAAGCATTTACTATCAGAGTGTGACATTGTCCTTGTGGAAAACTTGTCCTTTTGTATGGCAGGATCGGTCTGACTGCCGAATACGTAGTTGCGCAGAATTGATGTCATGTAGCTTGCCTTGAGAGAATAGGCACGTTGTTTGGCTTTTATATCGCTGAAAGGCTGGTCTCTGAGTGTCTTGCTTGAGGCGCCTTTGGTGCACGCTCCCAGGTAATCGGTCATGCCTTCGGAAAGTTCGTGGGCTTTTCCTTGCATAATCATGTCATGGATAGTTTCCCAGTCGTGTTTGATTACTTCCAGATCCTTTTCCGGAAATGAAAAGAGAATTGCCTCATCAAATGTCCATGTGCTCTTATCCTTGTTTTTCGGGTCATTCTTATAGAAAATAAGTTCCATGAGTTTGTCCTTGTTTGCAAATGAGCTTGTTTCAAATGTTGCTTTTGCTTCATTCATATAGTTGATGATGTTCAGAACAAGGCGTTCCTTGGCTGAAGGACGTCCATCCTTCAGAATTTTATATGGAGTTGCCTTGAGCTCAACCCCTGCTTCGGACAAATCGGCTTCAGCACGTGAGTTTTTTGGAACATCCATCCAGGCTTCGAAGGCGTCACCGACATAGTTCTTACTTTGGGGATTGGCATCATATTGACCGCACTGTTCATAGATTAGTTCCAACGGGGTGCCAATGGCATCCTTGGCTCTGTTGTGAACGGCTTCTTTTGTTTTATATCTTGACATTACATGCTCCTTAACATAGTTCTATAGTATGATTTTCTCGCTGGAAATTGAAATTTTTGTTGATTATTTTGGAAAAGCGATTGATTTTTGTTTTTTGGTGGCTTGATCGATTGGAAAAATATTGTTATAATTTACTTATTGTAAATTGAGAAGAGGAAAAACATGAGCGAATTGAATGTATTTTCCATGTTTGCTGGCGTGGGCGGTTTTGAGGTTGGTCTGTCCAAGGCGGACAAGGATTATTATAGGGTATTGTATCAAAACCAGTTTGAACCATCTCGAAAGAGTCAGGATGCACTTGATGTCCTGAATTACCGTTTCCCTGATGTGGAGACGATTGGTATTGACATTGCGGAAGTTTCTGATGAAAAATTCAGGGAAATGCGCAAAAAGGGCGTTAATATGATTGTTGGGGGGTTCCCATGTCAGGACTATTCAGTGGCACATACGGGAGCTAAGGGCATTGAGGGAAAGAAGGGCGTTCTCTTTTGGCAGATAAAGCGTGCGGTGGAGAATATAAATCCAAGGTATCTAATTCTTGAAAATGTGGACAGGCTGTTGAAATCACCAACAAAGCAACGTGGGCGAGACTTTGCCGTTATGCTCAAGACATTTGATGACTTGGGTTACTCTGTGGAATGGAGGGTCATCAATGCGGCAGACTATGGTCAGCCACAGAGAAGAAGAAGGGTGTTCTTCTTTGTGTATCGTAATGATACAGCTTGGGGTGAGAAGGTGTCTGCACAATTGAAGAAATCATCTGATGTATTTGACAATCAGTATGAGAATTACATTTATCAGAATGGATTATTTGCGCGCCAGTTTCCAATCAAGGATGCCCCTGTAAAGGGAAGGGTGGCAGAATATGACCTGGATGGTGAAGTGGTTGAAATATCAGACAACTTTACTGGTAAGGTATATAACACAGGTGTTATGCATAATGGTCATTACTATACTATTGAAACCGAACCTGTTGGAGATGAAAATCCAGTGACGTTGGGGCAGGTTGTGCAGCCTGAAGATGAAGTTGATGAAAAATATTATCTGAATGATAGGGTAAAACTTGAGAAATTCAAATATTTGCGTGGCCCTAAGAGGATTGAACGTACTTCGGCAAATGGTCATAAATACACTTTCTCGGAAGGTGGAATGAGTCCTTACGATTCACTTGATATGCCGGGAAGAACAATGCTGACCAGTGAAGGCTCCGTGAATCGTTCCACGCATTTTCTTTACATCAATGGACGTTACAGACTTTTGACACCGATTGAGGCTGAAAGACTGCAGACTTTTCCGGATAACTGGACGAAGTATGGTAAGGACGGCAACGGTCAGGTTCATGAAATCAGTGACAGAATGAGGATGTTTTTTATGGGCAATGCCTTGGTAACGGGAATTGTGGAAAGAATCGGTATTGAGTTAAAGAAGATAGACAGTGAGGCAGAATAATTATCTTACAGTAAAGTCTGATAAGAAAAACCGGTGCAGCAGATTTCTGAAAATGCTTAAGATGGTAATGGGTATTCAGTCATTTCATAATCACCTAGTTCATCCAGAGCTGTGGTGATTATTTTTTAATCGTTTTTTTGACTATGGAACTAAATGTATAAATAGAAAATGCCGGGCAAATTTTGCCCGGCATTTTCATTAGAATCAAGATAAAACTGTTAGCTTGATTCTATAATTGTTCAATGTCATCATTTGATTTTCAGACATCAACTTTACCATATAAGCGATCAAGTTCATTCATTGTAAGGTTTTTAACCTTGTTTCTGGAAAGCATGTCCAACAAGGTGATGCTTCCAATGCAGTTGAAGTATTTATATGCATCTACAATATGATTACGGGCTATTTTGCCGCCCGCTTGCTTTCGTTCCCTTATTCCGTCAATAATGCCCAGCACAAGGTTCTTGTTGGATGTGAAGTTGTTTGATGACAAGAGAAGGATGTTGGAAGGAAAGGCCTTTTCTGCAATTATATCCAGTGCCTGATAGTGGTCCGAAACAGTATCGTCATAAAGAAGGAATCCGGCCCACCACAGTCTTGACAGGCAGTTGACGAAGCAGCTGCGCTTGGCACCGTCATTAAAGACAAATGAGTTCAAGACTTTCTTTCGATTGCCGGATTTGAGTTCAGTCCTTCTTCTGTATTGGATATAATCCCAGAAATTTCCAAATATCATTCCGGCCCATAGTCTTTCATCCAGAGCATTTGCCGGTGTCAGGTCCTTTAGAGCCTCGTGGAATATTATGACGTTTTTTCTGTCGGAAACATTGTAGTCATCATTGTAATCAAAGTCGAATTCCGGGCATTGGATTTTTGATTCCTTTATCCAGTTGTGTTTCCCGAATTCCTTCAGGAACCATGCATTGCTTTTGTCAGTGAAGTGCTTTTCGTAGTGTCTGAAGTTTGTCCTCAAGTCATCAACGGCTTTCTGTTCCAGATACATTAAATTCATTCAGAACACAACCTTTCGCTAATGTTTTCAAGCTCTTTGAAGCAATTTGAAACAGGGTCCCCGAATATTTCCTGGCAGACATTCAACAATGAGTCATCTTCTGGATCGATTCTGTCTAAACTGCAGTTATTTTCTTCGAGAATGTTGTTTATGACAACGAACCAGTGCCTGGTGTTGAAATTTTCGTCATCCTTATTTACACACATTCTCTGCAGAACAACAACCATGGCAAAGACAATGACGGAATGAAGCATGGTTTTATTGAACAGCGTCTTTCCCAGTTTGGTATAGATTTCGTATGCTTTTTTAGACAGACCGATGATGATGCAATCATCGCTGTCTGTGTTTACGTTCAGAGCCACATTTGAATCATTGTCAGTTGATTTGATTTTGATTATTGAAGGCAGTGATTCAAGGTCTCTGTCATCCCTTTGGACTGCAATGCCCGTATGCGTTCCGACAGCCAGAATCTGATTGGAAGGAATATTGAACGTCAATTCATGGTAGTCGGGATGAAAATCATCCGAATGGAAGTTGATTATATCCCTTGTGGAGACGATGAAGGTACTGATTTCGATGGTTTTGGCAATGTCAGATGAATTAAGACGAAATTCCGTTTCAGTTTCGGAAGTTTCGATGATTTTTCTGTAACATGTTGCCGGGCATTCAATGTGTACAACATATTCAGCCCCGCCGTTTTGAATCAGCTCCATTATTTCCGGATTATTCATGTGAAATTCTATTTTCCCGGATATGCTGTTGAAATTCTTCTGTGCGTTGAGGTCAGCGGTAAAATTTGATTTGACATAATCGTTGCTGTAGTCATCCAGGATAGGGTATGGCGAGAGTTTTTCCTTAAAGCGCATAGTAATAGTCCACCTCCATCATGCAATAGCCTTTAAAGCTGATCTGAAACTCAATGGTCAGTTTCTGTCCCTTCTTAAGATTCGAAAGATAAAGATTGTTATCGCAAAAGCTTTTTATTTTTGCATCTCCTTTGACAATATTCACTTCTGACAAGGGAAGCCTGTAGTCTGTCTGTTCACCTGATAAATTAAACTCAAGCTTTCCGATGGCTGACGATACTGGTACGAACATGTTCAGTATATATTCACCATTGATTACATCCTTGCAAATAAGCCTCTGACTTGATTTCGCTTTAGTGAAGTTGTGTCCGGTGTCAGACTTTCTGCTGCCTTGAGAAGAAGTTTTTTCTTCAGGCTCGCCATTATTACCGTTGTCATCTTCAGACTCTGACTTTTTACGTGAAATGTCTTCGGAATTCGAACTCCCTTTTTTTTCATCAACGTCAATTGGGATTGACTTATTGTGTACGGGCCTTGTCTTTTTTACTTCAATATTTTTTATTCCTGTACTCAGGGCATTTTCCTTCATGTTTTCACCATTTGAAGTGTCTGACGTTTCATCGGGAAGGAAATCACTTGCCCCGTAGGCATCAACAATATTTGTAGTTACTTTTCCAAATAATTCATTTACGTTGTGTTTAAGGTATTTGTAAAATTCTGTTAGAATTTTCCTGTATTTACTCTCTTCGCCACGTACCCGTCCCGGTTCAAATGCATCGTGTGAGGGGACTTCCATACGTTTGAAGGCTTCGTTCATGTTGTCACCTTCCATGATCATCACACCGGTAAATTCAATGCTACCGCTGATGCGATTCTTCTCAAGGATACGCATGCCTGCCTTTCTGGTAATGAGTATTTTTCTGTTCAGGCCATTGCCTTCCTTTAGATAGAGGGTGCATTCACCATCCTTGAATCCGAATTCCTTACCATACTCATTGGAATCGAGCTTTATTTTCTTAACCGTTGACTTCGATGAAGTAATGAGATCGTAGTAGTTTGCCAATGCCGAGATTTCCTTGTTCTTTGAATCAGACTCCTGAAGGTCATATATGTACTTGGAGATTTTATCTGAGTCTATGACATCATCTTGAATCTTTACGACAAGTTTGCCGCTGTTTATGGAAACGAGAAACTCCATTAGAACGGCCTTGATGAATTCGGCCTTGAAATCTTTTTCATGCATGCCCATCACATAAATGTCCGTGCCCGGACTGTCTCTGGTATAGTTGTGGTCAAACGACGCAAGTTTTCCTCTAATAGCAACAAATTTCGTATTTTCCGAGTAGAACCCCGTGCCTGTCGTCCATTCGTCGTTATCATCCTTGAATGATACAAGTTTTGCAACACCGAAGTCAGATTTAAGATTTCTGATGTCCATTGAGGAGTAGAAAACTGTTCGTAAGTCCGAACATGCGAAGGCCGCGGATTTTCCAATGCCGAAACTGCCACCGGAACCCTGTCCTTTATTGGATGATCCGCTTTCCTTGACAAGGCGGCTCCAACTTGTTCCCTTGGCACATGTGTCAGATCCTTCCAGTCCTCTTGTGTTATAATCACTGATTCTCAGTACGCTTATGCTTTTCCTGTCAAGAATTTGTTCGGCATTTTTGAAGAATCGAACTGCATTAGGATCATCATCATTGCTCTTTCTGCACTTTATTATGGCATTTCTGAAATTATCCAGATCAGGGAACTCATTTTGCGGTATGTTAAATCTGGAGAATTCAACCAGTACAGGTTTGGTGTCATCAACGGCGGCGTCGAGAGAATTCTGAATAACTTCCCTGACAAGCGATTGATTCAAGTTTGCAGTGAACGTTTCGATGCCCGCATCGTTAATGCCAACTAAAGTTGAGTTCTGATTGGAGGGAAAACGCCATTTTTCATTGTCTGTCATATGATACAGCTCCCTTATAATTTGAATTTTCTACTGTCTTTCCTGCTTCTGTATTGTGACTTTGTTATTTCCAGTTCTGATTCTATAGCCGAGAATATTCTATCCACTTCTTTGTCCGTATATTCGTAATTTGATTTATTTGCGCAATTTCCCAAAAGACGGATTTGGTCAATGATTTTGTTTGTTCTTTTTTCGGCTACCCTTTTAAAGCGAGTAGCCTTTTCCTCGTAAGTTCCCATATTGTCACCACTTATCCATATTTGTTCCACATATTTACAATATTAAAATACAATATTTTTAAAATATTGTCAATATTTCAAAAGCATTATCGCATATGCAAGAGCATCTTGATTAGTATTTGTTGTAAAGAAGCGAGTTTATTTACGTTGGGTGCAATGCTTCTGGATTATAAAAAGGTTCAAACGAATTAGAGGCTGTCAGGGTTATCTTTATGAAATGCAGTGCACTCTTCACGGTTCTGGTCAAGGAAGTTCCCGACATCTACATACCGATGGTACATCTTCTGCAGATGTTCATGAAGACTCATCACCGCCTTATTGCAGGATATCCGGATATGGACAATAATGATGAGTTTGTGGATGATATTGAATAAGATGCCAAAAATGAAGAACAGAAGAAATTTTCGGTGGAATGAAATTTGATGTTGTTATCGGTAATCAGTGGGAATCAAGCTGGTTATGGGTGTGAAAATATTCAAGACATATGTTGCTCACAACTCAACCATCATCAGCAATGAATATTGAAGCAAACAACCGCCCTGTTGACGGAAAACAGGGCGGTTGCTTTTTTTATTCATCATTAGGTTAAAAGACCTGCATTTCATCTGTGAAAAGCTTTCGGATCACAAGTCAGTTTCTCATCCTTCTGAAATCAGTCGGGCTGCATCCTCTTGACTTGCGGAATGCCTTCGAAAATGTGAAGCTGTCACCGTATCCGATTGAATCAGCGATGTTCTGAATGCTTCTGTCGGTGTCTTTGAGCAGGTGTTCTGCTTCCTCCATGCGGATTTCAGTCAGGAACTTCTGAGGGGATGATCCCGCAAATTTTTTGAAGAGGCTGTAGAGGTAGCTTCGTGAAACGGACAGCCCGCAGCATACGTCAAGGATGGAGCAGCCTGTGTCATAGTTGTCCTTCATGTACTCCACCGCAAGCCGGAACTGGGTTCGTGAGTTGGTTTTTCTGGTGACTTCTGCCGGAAACTCGTCCAGCAGGTCATGGAACATTTTGTAAAGCAGGGATTCGGTCAGCAGGCTATTCTTCATGTTGTGCGGCAAATGCAGCGATTCGTACAGCCTGGACAGGCTGTTTTTAAATTCAGTGTCCTGAATCTGGCACAGGTAATTTTTTTCTGAAATGCTTGAAGCGGCGAAGATTTCGCCGGTTCTGATACCTGAAAGTCCGATCCAGCTATATTCCCACGGATCTTTTTCATCAGCCTGATAGAAGCAGGGGACGCCTTTAGGTAGAATGAAGCAGTCTCCCTGTTTCAGTTTGACCAAGGGCCTGCCGGCTGACGAAAATGTTCCGCATCCCTTCCTGATATAATGAATAACGTAGTTTTCGCGGATGTTATTTCCCTTGAAGATGTAGTTTGGTTCGCAGCATTCAAGACCGTAGAAGATGATTCCGTTTTCGATGCTGCTGCTCTGCAGATCGCGATATTCCTTTTCCATTTTCTCTCCAATGTGTAAATTTTCTGTCATTCAATGTCAATATTGCTTTTTATATTTGGATTTTTCTTGTCATTATAACTCTTTTTGAAAGAAGATGTCAATTTGTTCACTGAACATTATGACATCTAAAATGATTAAAAGGCTATGTCGAAAAGCCTTACATTAACGTATACTGAAGACTGTAAAGAAAGCGGATACACGAAAGGAAGGTATTTTCATGTCAAATGAAGGAAAAACAAAAATGAGCATGGGACAGCGTCTTGCATACAGCTTTGGCGCATTTGGCAATGATGCATTTTACGGCCTGTTGTCAGGTTATCTGATCATGTTCATCACATCGCACTTATTCAATTCAGGCAATCAGGCCGTTGATAACAAGATGATCAGTCTTGTGACGCTGATCATCATGGCCTTGCGCATCGTAGAACTCTTTATTGATCCATTTATTGGAAACGCAATTGACCGCACGAAGACCCGTTGGGGGCATTTCCGTCCCTGGGTCGTCGCCGGCGGGACGGTTTCTGCAGTGTTGCTGCTGTGTCTGTTTACGTCGCTTGGCAATTTGTATCAGAAAAATGCAATGCTTTATCTGGTCATCTTTGCCGTAATGTACATTACGATGGACATCTTCTATTCATTCAAGGATGTCGGTTTCTGGTCAATGCTCCCGTCGCTTACGACTGATTCGCGTGAGCGCGAAAAAACGGCAACTTTTGCGCGTTTCGGTTCAACTATCGGCGGCGGTCTCGTTGGCGTGCTCGTCATGCCGGCCGTCATCTATTTTTCAGAAAAGACGACTTCGACCGGTGATGCTCACGGCTGGTTCATGTTTGCTCTCATCATCTGCACGATTGCACTCGTTTCCGCCTGGGTGGTCGGCTGCTGCACACGTGAAGTGAACAGCGAGATTCGCGAAAATAAAGAAGATACAGTTGGCGTCATCGGCGTTTTCAAGGCAGTTGCCAAAAACGATCAGCTCCTTTGGGTCGCATTTGCGTATCTTTTCTATGGAATCGGAATCAACATTCTGGGAGCGCTTGAAGTCTACTATTTCACGTATATCATGGGGCAGCCCAAGTCGTTTTCAATTTTGTCAACAATCAACATCTTCCTGGGGATGGTTTCGGCTGCCTTGTTCCCGATTTTGTCTAAAAAATTCAGCAGAAAGACCGTATTCGGTGGTTGTCTTGTTTTCATGCTCTGCGGCATCGGAGTGTTCGCCTTTGCTGGAAACAACCTGGCACTTGTTCTGCTTGCTGCCGTAATGTTTGCATTCCCGCAGCAAATGGTTTTCTTAGTCGTTTTGATGATCATCACGGATTCTGTTGAATATGGCCAGTGGAAATTAGGTCACAGAGATGAATCATTATCTCTTTCGATTCGTCCGCTGATCGATAAATTCGGCGGCGCCGTGTCAAATGGCGTTGTCGGTCAGATCGCAATTTTGGCCGGGATGACGACCGGAGCTACTGCTTCATCGATTACTGCAGCAGGAAGAATGAATTTCAAGCTGATGATGTTTGCCGTTCCGGCAGTGATGCTGACGATTTCCATCATCATCTTCATGAAGAAGATCACTCTTACGGAGGAGCGTCATGCCCAAATCGTTGCCGAACTTGAAAAGACGTGGGGCAAGGATCTTGGCATCAGTGTCAAAAACACTTCGTCGGATGAAAAGTTTTCCGTCAAGGCACCTGTTTCAGGTAATCTGATTGAGCTGAGCGAAGTAAATGACGATGTATTCTCAAAGGGTAAGGCAGGCTTGGGATTTGCCATCAGGCCGAATGACGGCAGAGTGTATGCTCCGTTTGATGCAACGGTCCGCCAGGTATTTTCGACAAGACATGCAGTCGGCATTGTTGCCGACAACGGAATGGCACTTCTGATTCACGTCGGACTTGGAACCGTTGCTCTCAAGGGCACGGGATTCGTAACCTATGTCGAAGAGGGACAGAGGATAAGTCAAGGCGATGAGATTCTGGAATTCTGGGATGATACAATCAGAAAGGCCGGTCTTGACGATACCGTAATCGTGACTGTGACGAACTCCGATAATTTTGAGGACTTCACGCTGAAGCAGAAGAGCGGAGCTGAAATCAAGGCAATGGATGATGCAATGGAACTGAGAGTGAAAAAGGGTGAAGCAAAATGAATGACTTAATTGAATTTGACAGCAAACGGCAGGTCTTCCACCTGCACAACAGGAACATCTCGTACATCTTCTCGGTAGAGGAAGGCGGAACGCTCTGCCATCTTTACTTCGGCAGACGCGTGCAGAAATATCACGGCGAATTGAAGTATCCAAGGGTTGACCGCGGCTTTTCGGGCAATCTTCCCGGATCGCTTGACCGGACGTTTTCGCGTGACACGTTGCCGAAAGAGTATAGCGGAGCGGGTGAGATGGACTATCATACACCTGCAACGATTGTTCGTCAGGAAAACGGCTCAAATGCTTTGATGCTGAAATATAAAAATTACAAAATTGAAGACGGCAAGCCAAAGTTAAAAGGGCTCCCGGCAGCCTACGTTGAAAATGAAAAAGAGGCACAGACGCTGACGATTACGCTTGAAGATGAGTTGACGGGACTTGAGTACGATTTGCTTTATACTGTTTATCGTGACGTTTCCATCATCACCCGTTCCGTTAAGGTGAGAAATACGGGGAAGAAAACTGTTTTCCTGGAAAAGGTCGCCTCGCTTCAGCTTGATTTTGTCGACAGGGATTTCGATTCAATCTGCCTGCCCGGTGCTCATGCAAACGAACGCCATCTTGAGCGGTCATCGGTCGGATACGGCATTCAGAAATTCGGCAGCATCCGCGGCACGTCAAGTCATCAGATGAACCCGTTTTTGGCCCTGGCTGACAGGAAAACGGACGAATTTTCCGGAGACGTTTACGGATTTGCATTTGCATATTCCGGCAATCACTCGTTTGAAGTCGAGAAGGATCAGATTGATCAAACGCACCTGGTAATCGGAATCAACGATTATAATTTTTCCTGGAAACTGGATGCCGGCTCTGAATTTCAAACACCGGAAGTCCTCATGACTTATTCAGACCAGGGGTTGAACAAGATGAGCCAGGCCTTTCATGAGATCATCAGAGAACGAATCGTTCGCTCAAAATTCAAGCATGCCGATCGACCGATTCTTGTCAACAACTGGGAAGCAACTTACTTTGATTTCAACGAAGAAAAGCTTAAAACGATCGTTGATGAGGCTGAAAATCTCGGCATTGAAATGTTTGTTTTAGATGACGGTTGGTTCGGCCACCGCGATGACGATAATTCTTCTCTTGGTGACTGGACGGTTTACAAGAAGAAGTTTCCTTCAGGACTCGGGCATTTTGCGGATTACGTGCATGAAAAGGGGCTGAAGTTCGGTCTTTGGTTTGAACCGGAAATGATTTCCTACGATTCCGAACTCTACAGAAAGCATCCCGAATATCTGATGCAGGTTCCGGGACGCAAGCCAAGCCCTTCGAGAAACCAGTACGTGCTTGACTTGACACGAAAGGAAGTCATTGATGATCTTTTCGGACAGATCAGCAAGGTTCTCAAAGAAGGCAGCGTGGATTACGTCAAGTGGGATATGAATCGTCATCTGTCAGACGTCTATTCGGCAAGTCTTCCGAAAGACAGACAAGGGGAGGTTTACCATCGCTATGTTTTAGGGTTATACGAACTGATGGAACGAATTACAAGTGCCTTTCCTGATGTTTTGTTTGAAGGATGCTCAGGTGGAGGCGGGCGCTTCGATGCCGGCTTTGCCTATTATATGCCGCAGATCTGGACGAGTGACAACACGGATGCCGTTTCCCGGCTGACGATTCAATACGGCACGAGTCTTGTTTATCCGATTTCCATGACGACCGCGCACGTTTCGGCAATTCCTAATCATCAAACTGGACGCAAAACGTCATTTGAAACGCGCGGCAATGCTGCAATGAGCGCAGTCTTCGGATACGAGCTTGATTTGACCAAGATGAGTCAGGAAGATAAGGATCAGGTCAAGGAACAGGTAGCTTGCTACAAGGAGATCCGAAAACTCATACAATACGGCAATTTTTACCGCTTGAAGTCGCCGGTTGAAATAAATCAGGCAGCTTGGATGTTTGTTTCGGACGATAAGCGCGACGTCTGCGTCATGACTTTCCAGGTTCTCGCATTTGCGCAGCCTTGTCTGACAAAGACAAAATTATTCGGGCTTGATCCTGAGCTTGAATACGAAAATCTTGAAACACATGAAATCTTTGGCGGTGATGAGCTGATGGAACTTGGATTCTATGATCCGATTGTCCACCAGGATTACACATCAAAGATGTATCGATTCAAGGGAATCTGACTTTGATAAACCCCCGGGTCATTTTGGCTCGGGGGTTTTGTTTTGTCAGATGCAGTGCGCATGGCGGTGCGGACCCTTGGAGCCGCTGCTTACGGTAAAGAAGCCGTTTTTTGAGAAACTTCCAGGGAAATTGAGGTCATTTTCGTGAAATGCAATGCATCGTCATGCATGGCCCGGCAGATTTCAGCACGGATACTCGTTGGAATTTCTGCATTTTGTAAAAGATGATTGATCATTAGAAAAAAGTCATATTAAAATAATTATTGAAAAAGATAACGGTTTCTGTTAATGTTAACTTAACAAATATTTCAAAACGGGGGAAGAAATATGAAGAAAAAAATGTTATTGGCAGCGTCTCTTGTACTGATTTCCGGGGGACTTTCCGCATGCGGGAACAAGGGTGAAAAGAGTACGGGTACGGTCAAAAATGCGGTTCACAGGAATGCTGAGTCAAGGGAGGACAAGGCAGTGAACAAGGCGCTTGACGCATTTTCCGCGCTTAAGGGAGCCAAGATTCAGGACACCGTGCATGTCAAGACAGTGGAGAGTGGTCAGACGAAGAACGTTGAAATGGACATGGGGGTGGAATACCATGCAGATCCGTTCGGGTCCAAGGCGAGCGTGACCACGGTGGTCAACAGCGAAGTTTCGCATTCGTCGGTCATGACCGACGGCAAGGACATGTACCTGCAGCTTTCGAACGTCTATGCGCGCGGAAAGACATATCGGCGCACACTGCATGGTCAAATCGGATATAACAAGTTTGCAACGGATGCGGCAAATACCGCGAAGAAATTTTTGAAAACGATGAAGAACAACGGCGCAAAGGTTACTTTGAAAGAGGAAGGCGACGAATACGTAATCAAGTGCGACGCTTCAAAGACCAAGATGTCCGATAAGTTCAAGACGGAAACCTTCAGAATCTCAAGCCCGATGGAAAATACGTATGCTGAGTATTCCAAGGAAGAACTGAGTCGATATAAGTTTGAAAAATACATATATGAACTTCATATTGATAAAAAATCGTATCAGCCAAAAAGCTATACGGCAAACGTCGTAACCGTCAGGACGGGAACCGACGGAACGAAGAGGTCGCGTGCGGTGTCGTTTGACGCAAAATACAGCGCCATCAATCAGACTGAACAGATCAAGATGCCGACAACGTACATCGACTATGATCAGAATCACCGAAAGAACTAGACGGACTGCATTTATCAACGGGGGAAATTTTGATGAAAAAACGATTACTGTTGGTAGCTGCAATGATTCTTTCAGTCGGCGGACTCAGCACCTGCGGAAACGGAAGGTTGAGCGAATTCGGGGCAAGGAGCAGCGAAAAGACTGTCAAAAAGGCTGAATCAAAGGAATCGCAGACGCTCAAAAAGGTGCCTGAGGAAACGGAAAGTCGAGCGAATTCGGGGCAGGTAGCAGCGAAAAGACTGTCAAAAAGACTGAATCAAAGGAAACACAGACGCTCAAAAAGGTGCTTGCGGCACCGGAAAGTCAGGCGAATCCGTGGCAGGTAGCAGCGAAAAGACGGTCAATCAGACTGAACAGATCAAGATGTCGACAACGTACATCGACTATGATCAGAATCACCGAAAGAAGTAGCACTGCATTTTTCAACAGGGGGAAGATAAATGAAAAGAAAGCTGGTAATTACGGCTGTGACTTTGCTTGTGACATGCGGACTGTCCGCCTGCGCAGGCAGCGGTAATGCAAAGAAGACAAACAGTTCCGGAGACGTGAACGTTGACACGGAAAAGAAGGTTTCAAAAAAGGACCGGGTCTTGTCGGAAGCGGTCAGTGCCGAAGAGAAGGTCAAGAGCGCCAAGGTCGAGACAAGGTTCTTCGTCAAGCATACGAGCGGAGACCACGACAACACGGTTTCGTACAGAACGGAAACGGAATACACGGAAAAACCGGTGACGCTCAAGTCAAACGCAGCAATCCGCTTCCAGGAAGGAGCCAGGGACAACAAGTACATTCTGTACTACGACGGCAAGGATCTCTACAACACGACGATGATCGGCCTTAGTCAGGGCAGAAGCTACAGGCAGGCCATTGACAGCGCCCAGTCAAACTACAGGTTCATCGTTCAGAATCCGAACATCGCAAGGGATTATCTTAAGGTCATGAGTGACAACAAGGTCCGGTTCGATCTCAAGGAAGAAGGCGGCGAATATGCGCTGGTCTTCAGGGTACCGGAAAATCCTTCCGAAAGGCTTAAAAAGGAACTGCTCGAGGTTCTCGGCAGAGATGATGCCACGGCGAAGAGACTCTACAGCACGGATCTGAAGAACGTCAGCTTCACCAATGCCACGTTCAACGTTCATGTGGACCGGAAGACATATGAGCCGAAGTCGTTTGGACTTGAGATGACCACCGTCGTCGCATCTGCTTCAGGCAGGAAGTTCACGACGCTTCATTCGTTTGACGGCAAGTACTACAACGTAAACAAGGTTGAAAGTCAGAAGATGCCGTCCAGGGTGGATGAGGTGCTGAAGTAAGTGTGAGGTTGGCGTTCTGCTTGTGTCGGTTAATACACAGGTTTTCCACATATCAGCCTGTGGAAGAATTTTTTGAAAGAATTATCCACAGGATGGAGTCCTGTGGATAAATAACTCTTGGAAGAAAAAAGCCCGGATGATTCGAAACTACGGATCATCCGGGCTTTGTTTTGATGTCATAATAGAATTATCCACAAATAAACAAAAGGATCTGTCATGGACAGAGATGAAAATGCGGTCACGAATTTGTTGGCATTGATATAAGAAAATCAAAAGGGGCGGGCTGCACTCTTAAGCTGCAAGAGCCGGTCACTGTCATTACCCTCACGTTAGGATATGGGAATACCAGCGTTGACGGCGGCAAATAAAATTAGGAAAGGAAAAGCTATATTCTTTCTGATAATGTGGAAAAATGTTTTATGTTTCTATATTATATAGCAGCAGGATTTCTGTAATGACAAACATAACTGGAAAAAGTCGTGAACTGCATTTGGCATTTCATTATAAGTCATCCGCCATTGCTACAAAGTCCGGTCCGTACGGGTTAACCTCTGCATTTTCAGGCATAATCCGTCGAATTGTGATAAAATGAACAATGTATTCAAAAAGGAAAAGGACACGGATTATGGAAAATCAAATTAACTACTATCGCATCGATCGAGCGGAGTGGCGCAACTTTTACAAGGACCACATCGTTCCTCTGACGAATGAAGAACTTGATCGCATCAAGTCGCTTAATGACCGCATCTCAATGGAGGACGTTTCTGAGGTTTACATGCCGATGGTGCATCTTTTGCAGATGTTCATGAAAAATCATCAGCGACTCCAGGACGATCAGGCGAGCTTTCTTGGCATCAAGCCGCACAAGGTGCCGTTTATTTTAGGGATTGCAGGCTCGGTTGCCGTTGGCAAGAGCACGACGGCGCGTTTGCTCAAATCGCTTTTGTCCGAGGTCTATCCGGACAAAAAGGTTCAGTTGATTACGACTGACGGTTTCATCTTCCCGAATGCTGTCCTGAAAAAGAAGGGCATCATGAGCAGGAAAGGATTTCCTGAAAGCTATGACATGCCGCGTCTGATCAAATTCGTCAACGACGTGAAAAACGGCATCGTTGCCAAAGCGCCCGTTTATTCGCACAAGGTTTATGACATCATTCCTGACGAGTTCGACGTGATCGATCAGCCTGATATTTTGATCGTCGAAGGAATCAACGTACTGCAGCTTCCAAGCCATGAACCGATTTTCGTAAGCGACTTTTTCGATTTTTCGCTTTACGTCGATGCCAAGGAAGAGTACATCAAGCGTTGGTATCTTGAACGTTTCGGGATGCTGCTCGATACTGCGTTCAAAGATCCGACGAATTACTATTATCCATACGCAATCGGCGATCGCACCGCTGCATTTAAAATGGCGTCAAAGGTTTGGGAGGACGTCAACCACCCGAACCTGCACGAGTACATCTTACCGACGAGAAATCGCGCTGACCTGATCATCGTGAAGAGCGCCAATCATTTGATTGAAGAATTGCGCCTGAGAAAATACTGATTTCCGATTGAAATATTTGTATCTATTGGAAAATGCACTCAAAAAACGTGCATTTAGGTTATAATTGACTAAAATGTACGTAAAAGAATTGACCATCGCAAAGTCAATCGGTACAATTAAGTAAGTGAGACAACTATAAAATTAATGAGGTGAACATCTTGGCTAATGTTGATATGCAGGCTTTTGACAAAATCATCGTGTTGGATTTTGGCAGCCAGTATAACCAATTGATTACGCGCCGCATCCGTGAATTCGGCATCTATTCAGAACTTCTGTCACACAAGCTGACGGCTGCACAAATCAAGGAGATGGATCCGAAGGGCATCATTTTGTCCGGCGGTCCGAACAGCGTGTACGATGAAGACGCATTTAAGGTAGACCCTGAAATTTTCAATTTGGGAATCCCGGTGCTGGGCATCTGCTACGGAATGCAGCTGATGTCAAACGAACTCGGCGGCAAGGTCGAAAGTGCAGAAAATAAGGAATACGGCAAGGCTGATATTCATGTTAACGATGAAAATGCAGTGTTGTTCCACGGATTGCCGCAGGATCAAAGCGTATGGATGAGTCATGGCGATCTCGTGACTAAAGCTCCTGAAGGCTTCGAAGTCGTGGCCAAGAGTCAAAATTGTCCGATTGCATCGATTGCTGACTACGATCGCAAGCTCTTCGGTCTGCAATTCCACCCTGAAGTTCGCAACACGACATACGGCAACGATATTTTGCGTCACTTTGCCTTTGATGCCTGCGGTGCGAAAAGCAACTGGACGATGGATGATTTCATTAAAATGCAGGTTGAAAAAATCAAGGAAGAAGTCGGCGACAAGAAGGTCATCCTTGGCCTTTCAGGCGGCGTTGACTCAAGCGTTACGGCCGCATTGCTCAACAAGGCAATCGGCGATCAGCTGACATGCATCTTCGTTGATCACGGTCTTTTGAGAAAGAACGAAGCACAACAAGTGATGGATGCTTTGGGCAAGGGTCTTGGCGTCAACATCATCAAAGTTGATGCTGCCAAGCGTTTCTTGGGCAAGCTCGAAGGCGTATCCGATCCTGAAAAGAAGCGCAAGATCATCGGTGCCGAATTCATCGAAGTCTTCAACGAAGAAGCCTTGAAGTTAAAGGACGTCGACTTCCTTGCTCAAGGCACGCTTTACACGGACGTCATCGAATCAGGCACGGACACGGCCAAGACGATCAAGTCACACCACAACGTTGGCGGACTTCCGGAAGACATGCACTTCAAGCTGATCGAACCGTTGCGCACGCTCTTCAAGGACGAAACGCGCGAACTCGGCGAAAAGCTCGGCATTCCGCATGAACTCGTCTGGCGTCAGCCATTCCCTGGCCCAGGCCTTGGCATCCGCGTCATTGGCGAAATTACGGAAGACAAGCTCGAAATCGTGCGCGATTCCGATGCCATCCTGCGCGAAGTCATCGCACAACATGGTCTTGACAAGGAAATCTGGCAATACTTCACCGTTTTGCCGGGTATTCGCTCCGTCGGCGTCATGGGCGACGGCCGCACGTATGACTACACGATCGGTATTCGTGCCGTAACGTCCATTGATGGCATGACTGCAGACTTTGCACAAATTCCTTGGGATGTTCTCCAGGAAATCTCGGTTCGAATCGTAAATGAAGTCGCTCACGTTAACCGCGTAGTTTATGACATCACGTCCAAGCCACCGGCAACGATTGAATGGGAATAGGGACGCTTAGTTTAGAGGTGTCTGAAACCTCAGAATTTATGCGGGTTTGCAGACTTTGCATTTAGTGGTTGTCGTCTTTTGCAACACTTTTGCAACACCTTCATTAAAAAAGAAATTTGCAACAGATGAAATAGTGTCGGATGGTTTGCAGATAAAATAATATTTTTATATTAAGGCTTTTACCCGTTGGGGTGGAAGCCTTTTTGCATGTTTGAGATGTTTTTTATTTTAATATATCATTAAATCAAAAATAAGAAAGTGTGAGGTTGATGTTATGAGAGAACAGAAATACCATGTTTACCTAACCGCCGATGAACAGAGCAGAGTCATTCAGTCACTTATCCGACTAAAAAATGAACTTATCGAACAAGGCAAATACACTGACGCAGTGGATGATGTTCTTTGTAAAGTAGTATCAGCCAAGAAGAAGCGTAACTTTTTCATCTAATTACATATAACCTAGAATACAAGAGGACCGCCTACACCGAAGTGCAAGCGGTCTTTTTAATGGGTATGTTATCTTTGCAAACTGGAAGTTTCTTCCTGCTTCACGTATATTCATTATGATTTCTACATCAATTTATCATAGTAGTTATATATATCACCATCAATTCCTAAACTGGAAGGGTTCCAAATTCCAGAAATCTTTAAATTATAATCTTTTGCTATTTTTCCTTCAATAAATTCTGCTTGATTTTTTCTTAAAATACTTTTTGAACTTATGGTTGTATCTACTTCGTTTGTCGAAATAAGAGAATAAATATACGGGGCACGTTCTTGTAAATCGGTCTGCTTTTTTAGCTTTTCAATATACATATCAATATTTACTTCTTGAAATACAATTTCAGAAACTTCATCGCTATTCCATAAATCTTTATATTTTTGTGCTTTAAGTGACTTATCCTGAATAATATCTACCAATTGTTTTATATGTACATTAATTTCAGCCATTGCATATTTAAAATATTTGCAAACTGCGACATTCTTGTAAGATGGAACCCCGTTTACATCTTTTGTTGCAAGTATCCATACCATTTGATTATCAGATGCGAAAACCGTGCCCTGACAATCCTTTATATATTGTTTTGTTTTGCTTCGAAGTGCTTGTGATAGATTGTCATTATCTGTTTCCCATATATGTGTTTCATTACAATCTTTAAATATATATTTTGTATCTTGTTTTTCAATACTGCATATCGTCTTAGTACAACCATTCAACATATGCTATAACACCAACTTTCGATTTGTCTCTAGCTTTAACTCTTAATTATACACAGGATTTGAATTTTTTTCTATTAATCTATTGTTCTAAAATCTCTCTCAAAAAAATAATTTAAAAAATTTATTAAAAATAGGGTGTCAAAAGCCTGAGCAATTCTAAATAAGTGAAGGGAGTAATTCCAATCAACAAAAATGGAACGCTTTCCTTTGAAATTTAAAACTGAATATACAGGTCACTAAGACGTTAATTCTGATGATAGCTGCTTTATCGGGTACGCCATAACTTTTGCAGTTGCAGAACAGCGAGAACCCCCGGTATGAGTGTTAGGTTGCCCCTGACATGGCGATGACAGTCAGAAAGATAATGATACTTCTCTAAGGAGCTGGCGGAGTACCCGGCAGAGGTTAGAATCCTATGATACAGATCAGCAGTCTGTTCCTTAGTGGCTTCCCATGAGCGATACGCTCGGCAAGGGGTGTTGAGAACAAATGTTGCCACGACCGTTTAGGAAATGAAACGGTCAGGTACATAGTCATTCTACAATGGCTATGAATATTCAGGAAAGGAGGACGCAAGAAGTGTCAAACTGCAAAACGATTGCCATCTGCAATCAGAAAGGCGGAGTTGGAAAGACCACCACTTCGGTCAATCTTGTTCCCCCTTCTCACACTCTACCCCCTATAACCTACCGTTTACCTGCTGAAAATATATATTCTATCTCCATATTTATAACTATCTCATAATTGACGCTATAAACGATGCCATCAACGCAGGCAAACAGATTTCTTTTCAGTATTATGATTATACCGGATTGAAGAAAAAGGTTCTAAAGAATAAGGGCGAGATTTATAAACTCAGTCCGTATAAACTTCTCTGGTGTGGGGACTATTATTATGTTCTCGGATATT
>OGQH01001455.1_pt1 | contig 20917 bp, 16 predicted proteins | sample 1553181 | NCBI WGS metagenome assembly OGQH01 (sample SAMEA2579946, study PRJEB22360) | human gut metagenome | biome: human gut; feature: human-associated habitat; material: faeces | place: Denmark | collected 2008/2010 | reverse complement strand
GCATACGGGTAGGCAAGGAAGATATACAGGCTGGGGGGGGCGCCCCCCGCCCCCCGCGACTACATCCTGCACACCATCATCAGCAACTACAGCAAGGACGCAACGGTCATCCTGTCCACCCACCTCATCGGGGACATCGAGCCGGTGCTGGACGAGGCCATCTTCCTGAAGGACGGCCGGGTGTTTGCCCATCGCAGCGTGGAGGAGCTCCGCGAGACTGAGGGCATGAGCGTGGATGCATATTTCCGGGAGGTATTCAAATGCTGAGCAAACTTTTAAAGTATGAGTTCAAGGCCACCGGCCGCATTTACGGCGGACTGTATCTGGCCATTCTGGCTGCTGCTGCACTGCTGGGGGCGTTCTTCCGCTTTCCGGCACTGGTTTCTGATTTTCCCATCGCCGTCGTCACGATGGTTTACCTGATGCTGTGTGTCGCCATTGCAGTCATCACTGCGCTCACCATCATCCAGCGGTTCACCCGCAACCTGCTGGGACGCGAGGGTTATCTGATGCACACCCTGCCGGTCACCCCGGCGCAGCTCATCCTGTCCAAGCTCATCTCCAGCATGGTGTGGCTGCTGTGCAGCATCCTGGTCATCGCGCTTTCCCTCGGTGTATTCTTCCTGTGCGGGATGCTGAACGTCAACGGCATCTTCTCGGACTGGGCCAGTGCCGTGCGCGACTTCCGGCTGCTGGCAGATATTCTGCAGCACGTTCTGAATGTCAGCGGCTTTATGCTGCTGCTCACGGCCATCGAGTGGCTGGCCACGCTGGTCTGCTCCATCCTGTGCCTGTACACCGCCTGCATGATCGGGCATCAGTTCAAGCAGCATTTTGCGCTGGTGGGCATCGCGGCCTTTGTGATCCTGAACATTGTGCAGAACCGCCTTGTGGCTCTGCTGCCCTACACCAACAACACCGTCGGGCTGGATATGGTAGTCATCGCTTCCGGTGATACCTGGCAGGTCACGACCAATCGGTTCTATCTCCGCGCCGTGCTGGTTTCCCTGCTGGCCGATGCGGTGCTGTGCGGTGTCTACTTTGCCGCCACCAACTGGCTGATGAAGAACAAACTAAATCTGGATTGATTTCTCTATCGCAAAAGGGTCTGCTGCCGGAAACGGCAGCAGACCCTTTTGTGATTGGGGCAGATTCAGCACGCGTCGTACTGCTTTTGCAGGTATTGCAGGCACTGGACCGAATTCTCCGGCGTGGTGTTTTCCAGTGTGGCGAACACCCAGGGCTTTTCCTGCTTGGCAAAGCGCAGGATGGTGCGGTAATCGCCCATGCCGCCCTGCCCGGCGCCGGTGGCGGCCAGCTGCCCGCCGGCGTCCTTGCGCAGGAAGTCCTTGAAGTGGATCATGGCCACATCCTTGCCCAGCAGCTCGATGGCCTCGGCGAACACGTCCTCGCGGGCGTCCACGTTTTCCATATTCAGCAGGTTCACCGGGTCCAGCAGGATCTGCAGGTTGGGGCTGCCGATCTCGTCCAGCACGGTGCGGGCACGCTTGGCATCGTACACGATGTGCTTGACCACCGGCTCGATGGCAATGGTCACACCGTACTGCTCGGCGCAGCGCACCACCGGCTTGAAGTTCCTGATAAAGGTGGCAAGGGCCGCGTCGCTGCGGCACTCCGGGCAGAACTTGTACTCCGCGTTGGGTGCACCGGTCTCGGTGCCCACCATACCGCAGCCCAGCAGGCTGGCAAAGCGGATGTGGGCGTAATATTTTTCCTGGATGGCGTGCAGAGCGTCCTCGTCCGGGTGGGCCAGGTTGAGGTAGTTGCCCAGCACGGCAATGTCAATGCCGTGCTGGGCAAACAGGCGGCGCAGATAGGCGGCGTAACCGGGGGTGAGGGCGCTCGGCGTGTTGGGCACCTCCTTGAGGGATTTGCTCAGGGCCAGGTGGGCGCAGGTGAAACCCCGCTGACGCACCAGCGGGAGCACCTGCTCCAGGGGCAGCTTTTCGGCGTCGTGCAGACGCAGGCCAAATTGGATCATAGAAAACTCCTCCTCGCATTGCTTCTGGCCCGATGATAGCATATCCGGACGCAAAACACAACAGCAAACTGCAGCCGTCAGCGGCGCAGATACCGCCCGGTGATGCTGGCCGGGTCGTTACAGATCTGCTCCGGGGTGCCGCAGGCCACGATCCGCCCGCCGGCATCTCCGCCGCCGGGGCCCATGTCGATGATGTAGTCCGCATTGCGGATGACATCCAGATCATGCTCGATGACCACCACAGTCGCACCATTGTCCAGCAGGGCCTGGAACACCCCCAGCAGCACCTGCACATCCAGCGGGTGCAGGCCGATGGACGGCTCGTCGAACACGAACACGGAATCGGTCTGGGTCCGGCCGATCTCGCTGGCCAGCTTCAGACGCTGGGCTTCGCCGCCGGAAAGGCTGGGCGTTTCCTCGCCCAGAGTCAGGTAGCCCAGGCCCAGCTGCTGCAGGACCTTCAGCTTCTGGCAGACCGTTTTCATGTTCCGGCAAAAATCGATGGCCGTGTTCACGTCCATGTCCATCAGCTCCGGCAGCGAGGCCGTCTGCCCCGCCGGGCCGGTCAGTTTTACCAGTCCGGCCGCCCGGGCATAGCGGGAACCACGGCAGTCCGGGCAGGGGATGTTCACATCCGGCAGGAACTGCACGTCCAGGCTCACCTCGCCGGTGCCGTCGCAGCCGGGGCAGCGCAGACTGCCCGTGTTGTAGGAAAAATCGCTGGCCTTGAAGCCCTTTTGCCTGGCGTCCGGAGATCTGGCATAGAGCTTCCGCAGCTCGTCGTGGACGCCCGCGTAGGTCGCCACGGTAGAGCGCACATTGATGCCGATGGGCGTCGCGTCGATGAGCTTGACGTGCGCGATGCCCTCGGCGCGAATCTCCCGGATATGTGCCGGGAGGGCGCTGCCGTTTATCTTTGCTTCCAGCGCCGGTACGAGGCTTTCCAGCACCATCGTCGTTTTGCCGGAGCCGGACACGCCCGTTACCACGGTGAGCCGCCCCTTGGGAATGTCCAGCTCCAAAGGCTTGACCGTGTGGATGCTGCCGGTGGAGAGATGGATCCCCCCCTCTGCGAACATCTCCCCTTCCCTAGCACACCGGCGCAATTTCGTCTCAGCTTTTCCGGAGAGGAACGGCCCGATCTGGGACTCCGGCTTTGCCTCCAGATCAGCTATCGTCCCTTCGGCAATGACATGTCCACCCTTAGCTCCCGCTTCCGGCCCCATCTCGATCACCCAGTCGGCCTCTTTCAGGATCTGGGTGTCGTGGTCCACCAGAATGACCGAGTTGCCGTCGGCCACGAGGTCGTGCATCACACCGGTCAGACCCACGATGTTCGACGGATGCAGGCCGATGGACGGCTCATCCAGCACATAGAGCACGCCGGTGGTGCGGTTGCGGACGGCCCGGGCCAGCTGCATCCGCTGGCGCTCACCGGTGGAAAGGGTCGAGGCCGAGCGGTCAAGCGTCAGATAGCCCAGACCTAAATCCATCAGCCGCTTGGCGGTACTTTCGAATGCCTCGCAGATGCTCTCCGCCATCGGGCGCATCTCTTCCGGCAGGCTGCCCGGCACCCCCTTCACCCACTCCACGAGGGCTTCCAGCGTCATCTGGCAGGCTTCGTCCAGCGAGATGCCCCGCAGCTTCGGCGCACGCGCCGCCGCTGAGAGCCGTGAGCCGTGACACTCGGGACAGACATCTTCCCGCAGGAACTTTTCCACCCGCTTCATGCCCTTGTCATCCTTGACCTTTGCAAGAGCATTTTCTACAGTGTAGACGGCATTGTAATAGGTAAAGTCCAGCTCGCCGGCCTGGTTCGAGTTTCTGGCGTGGTAGAAGATATGCTTTTTCTCTGCCGGGCCGTGGTAGACGATGTCCTTTTCCTGTTCGGTCAGGTCGCGGAACGGCACATCCGTCCTCACGCCCATCTCCCGGCAGACGTCTGTCATCAGCGACCACATCAGGCTGTTCCACGGGGCCACTGCGCCGCCGTCAATGGTCAGCGAGTCGTCCGGCACCAGCGACGCCATGTCCACCGTCCGGACGCTGCCTGTGCCGCCGCACTTCTGGCAGGCACCTTGAGAGTTGAAAGCCAGCTCCTCCGCCGACGGCGCATAGAAATGCGCACCGCACTCCGGGCAGACCAGCTCCTTGCCCGCCGCAACAGCCAGCGTCGGCGGGATGTAATGCCCGTTCGGGCAGCGGTGGCTTGCGAGGCGGGAGTACATGAGCCGCAGGCTGTTCAGCAATTCCGTGCCGGTGCCGAAGGTGCTGCGGATGCCCGGTACGCCCGGCCTCTGGTGCAGCGCCAGCGCCGCCGGGACATACAGCACCTCTTCCACCGAGGCTTTCGAAGCCTGGGTCATCCGGCGGCGGGTGTAGGTGGACAGCGCCTCCAGATACCGGCGGGAGCCTTCGGCATACAGCACCCCCAGCGCCAGCGAGGATTTGCCCGAGCCCGACACGCCCGCAATGCCCACGATCTTGTTCAGCGGGATGTCCACGTCGATGTTTTTCAGGTTGTGTACCTTTGCCCCGCGCACGAGCATTTTGTCTATCATTCTGTTTTTCCTTCCCTTTGGCCTTTTTGCGCCAGATGGATTCGATGAGGCCCGGGCCTCTGTAGGCCGCGGCTTTCCGGTATGGGACAACGACAAATCATTTTATTGGGATGTGAAAGAGACGCCCTCCGCCTGCTTCGGCGCTGCCGAATGGCCCGGCTCCGCTTTTGTCAGTATCTGCTGGAACTTCCGGGCCGCCGTGTTCAGCGGGCGGTGATGGTCGTAGACGAGGCAGATAGAGCGGGAGGGAATGATCTCCTGCAGATGCAGCTCCACAAGCTCGCCGCGGGCCAGACGTTCTTTTGCCATTGGTTCCGGCACGAAAGCAAGGCCCAGCTCACTTTTCACCAGCGTGAGCATCTGGTCGGTGGTGGCGGCCTCGGTGTCGGGCCGGAGCACGGCGTCGTGGTCGAGGAAGAACTGCCGGTAGAAGCTCCGGGTCATGCTCTCATCGCCGAGAGAGATGAGCGGATAGCAGCTCAGTTCCTTCAGCGTCAGACGCCGGCTGGCCAGAGCAGTGAAGGTCTTTCCGCCCACCAGCACCTCATAAAACGGTCTCAGTTCCACCATCTTCAGGCCCTGTTCCACCTCTGCCGGGGTGGAGATGACGGCAAAATCCACTTCTCCGTTCTTCACAGCCTGCACTGCCTGGGGCGTGGAGTGGTTCGAGATGCGCAGCCGGATGCCGGGATACTCGGTGTGGAACGTCCGCAGCTTCTCGGCCAGATAGATGTTCAGCGCCGTCTCCGTCGCGCTGATGCTGATGGAGCCGTGCTCGAGGGTAGCGCTGGCGCTCAGTTCTTCCTCCGCGTCCTGTATCTGCACCGCCGCCGAGGCGATGCGGGAGTAGAGCATCTCGCCCTCCGGCGTCAGGGTGACGCCCCGGTTGGAGCGGGTAAAGAGCACACAGTTCAGCTGGCTTTCCAGCCGGTTCATCGAGTGGGTGATGTTGGGCTGGTTGTTGCCCAGCACCCGCGCCGCCTTCGTAAAGTTCTGATACTTCGCCACATAATAGAAAATTTTGTAGTATTCCCAATCGACGTACATGGAAGCCATCCCCTCTTTCATACCAGAATCACATTTTTACTTCTCCCCCACCAGCGCCACGGCAGCATCATTGACATTCGTGCCAGTAGCGCCGGTGATGATCAGGCCGTCCACCGCTTCCAGTGCATGGTAGGCGTCGTTGTTCTGCAGGGTGTCGAACACATTCCAGCCCTTGGCGGTCAGTGCGGAGAGGGTGTCACCATCCACATAGCCGCCGGCAGCATCGGTGGGGCCGTCAGTGCCGTCACTGCCCACCGAGAACACTGCTGCATCCAGCCCGGCCAAAGCCGGAGCCGCTGCAAGGGCAAGCTCCTGATTCCGTCCGCCGAGGCCCTTGCCCGTCAGGTGGACGACCGTCTCGCCGCCTGCGATGTAGGCCAGCTTTTTTCCCTGCCCCGCGTGGGTCCGGACGATGGAGCCAAGGAAGCTGCCCGCCTCCCGGGCTTCACAGCAGAGCTGGTCGGTCAGCAGGACGGGCTCATAGCCAAGCTCCCGGCAGGCGGCAGCGGCGGCGGTGCAAAGCTCCCGCACACTGCCGGTGATCCGGGTCGTCACGTTGTCCAGCATCTTGGGCGTTTCCTGCGCCAGAAGAGCTTTTGCCTGTTCCGAGAGCTTCAGGTGATACTTCTCCGCAATGGCAAGCGCCTGTGCGCAGGTAGAGGTGTCCGGCACCGCCGGGCCGCTGGCGATCATATCCAGCGGGTCGCCCAGAATATCGCTCAGCACGATGCTGAACACCTGGGCCGGGGCGCATGCCTGCGCGAACCGCCCGCCCTTGACGCCCGAAAGCCGTTTGCGGATGGTGTTCATCTCCACGATGTCGGCACCGCTGGCAAGGAGCTGGCCGGTGATGTCCTGCAATTCTGTGCCGGGGAGCAGCGGCTTTTCAAACAATGCACTTCCTCCGCCGGAGAGCAGAAACAGCACGGTATCCTCCGCTGTCAGCCCCTGCACCAGCTCCAATGCCTTCTCGGTGGCCGCAAAGCTGTTCTCGTCCGGCACCGGATGGCCCGCTTCATAACAATTTACTCCCAGGATCTCGCCCTTGACATGCTCGTATTTGGTCACGACCACGCCGCCGTCCACACGGTCCAGCGCTTCCACTGCCGCGTGTGCCATCTGCCATGCGGCCTTGCCCGCTGCGACCAGCAGCACCCTGCCGCCCTTGGGCGCAAAGGCTTTCAATGCGCGGCGGACAGCTTCGTCCGGCAGGACAGCGTTCAGGCTGGATGCGATGATGGCATCGGCATCCTTTCGCAGAGTCGAGTTCATAAAACAGCCCTCCTTGTGGGGTATGATTTACAGCAGACCGGCTTCGGTCATGGTTTTTACAAAGCCCTGCCTGGCCGGGCCGTCCGGGAGCATTCCACCAGAACCAGGTCTTATGAAATTCTATTTTTTGCGCGGCAGCCTACAGCAAAACAGTTCTTCCGTTTTTCTGCTCCGCTTTCATGGCAAACCGTACTGCATCACGGCCTGTCATTGGGTCCACGATACCAATGGTCAGATGTTTTGGGCTGCGACGCTTCCACCCTCCGCTGAGCAGTTCCTGTGCATCCGCCCCTTCCAGTTTGACCGATGCTTTTTGGCTATCCCCCGGCATCAGCTTTGGCAGGGACAGCGGCAGACGCGCCGTGTACAACGTGCTGCCTGCTGCATCCTCCACATAAAGATTCACGGGCCACTCCCAGTAGAATGGTGCCGCGCCCTCGTTTGCCACAGTCAGCTCTGCGCAAACGCCGTCTGCACAGGGAGTCAGCTTCAACTCTGTTACCCGGAGCCGATAGCCCAGCTGCTTCAGCACGGCATTATATCCTTTCGCATACTTGATCGATGCCGTTTTGGGGCCGATAAAACTCATGTGCGATGCCTCCAACAGGTGCAGCGTACGGGGAAGCTCCTTCCCCAGCATATCCCGCATGGAAAGGCTGCTGGTGAACTCGCCGCCCACCGGAGCATCCTGCCAGAAAGTGGGCATGGCAGAAAGAGCATGCGGCTCATCGGCATACCAGCCGCCCTCTGCGATCCATCCCAGCCACTCCATGGTGTCTTTTTCCTCGCCGGTCATATCGTTATAAAGGCCGAGGCTTTGTTCTGCCGCAAAGCGGAACGGCCTGCGCATCAGCAGCTTCGCCGTAGGAAAAGCCGCAAGATAATCAGCGGCATATTCGTCCCGGATCGCCTCGTCCGGCATGGGTACCAGCCCATCTTCGCTTTTGATGTGCCACTCGCCCCAGTGTCCAAGGCTGCCCAGTTCCACATAGGAAACAAATCCATCCGTACCCAAAAACTCCGCCAGCGCATAAAGCACACGATGATGCGCAGCCCGGAACACTGCATTGGCATAGTTTGGAGAGTAGCCTTTCCCATAATCCGTGTCGTACCAGCTGCCATCCTTTGTCTGCGCATAAAGCCAGTCCGGAATATCCAGATGCGTCTCTTGTCTCGGCACATCACAGACAAAACGGAGCACCAGGTGGATCCCCTGCTCCCGCAGTGAGGCAAAGTCGTATTTTTCGCTGATTGCCTCCCACGCATACACGCCCTCTTCCGGCTCTGCCTCCCGCCATGTAAGCTCCAGATAGCGGAGCGTTGCATCGCCTGCCTCTGCGGTATCGATCATCGGGGCATAACCGATCTGGGCATTGGGAAATGCGCCGTCATCCGCAGCATAGGTCCTTGTCTTTGTGGTCGATGCGATCATTGCAGCTCCCATCCCCAGCAGACAGAGCCCTGCCGCCAGGATCCTTGAAATATTACCCATGATACTCCCCGTTATACTGGATGAGGGTGACATCCTGCACCCCCTTTACGGCGCGGATACGGTCTGCAAATTCCATATTGGGGTCTTTGCAGAAGACCTCTACCGCCATCTCGGTGTTTTCGCCCCGCATGGTCTTGGATTTGACTGCATACTTGATGCGTCTCAGCGCCCGGACGATGTCGTCTCCGGCCTCGGTGCCCATATAGTGGATCACCGCAATGTACACCCGGCCTTTGGCCTGCCAGTGGGAGAACAGGTAGATCATAACGATCATGACAGCCGCCGTGACCAGCCCCAGTGCATACATTCCGGCACCCGCCGTGATGCCCGTAGTGATAGACCAGAACAGATACAACAGATCCAGCGGGTCCTTGACTGCGGTGCGGAAGCGGACGATGGACAATGCACCCACCATACCAAGGGAGATGACCACGTTGGTACTGATGGCCAGCGTGACCATACAGGTGAGCACGCACATACCCACCAGCGTAACTGCAAAACTGCGGGAGTAGACCACGCCCGTATAGAATTTGCGGTAGACCAGATAAATAAGGATGCCCAGCGCCAGCGCCGCCAGCAGCGCCACGGCAAGCTTCGGCGCATCGTACTGGGTAAAGGCGTTCAGGACAGATTTTTTGATAAAGTCTTTTGTGCTCATGGTTCGTTGTAATTCCTTTCCCCTCAGGTTTCGTTCCAGTATTCAAACCCGTGCCGATAGGCGGTCTTATCGCAGCACAGCACATACTTGGAAACTGCAGTCAGCTCCTGCGCACGGGGCGGGAGGATATCCCGCACGATCTGCGGCAGATACTCTGTAAATTTGACTTCCATTACCAGTTTGCCCGGCTCCAGCACCGGCAGGGCGGGAAGCGTGGAGTCAAAAATATTCCAGCTGCCCACAGCTGCTCGGACATTCTGGTCAAATGTAACGCGCACCGTGCCGGCGTCCATGATCCATGGTTCCCGGTCGTAATCCACGATGACCCGGGGACGGAGCACATTGCACACACACTCGGTGTAGAATTCCTGACACAAGCGGTGGGGACTGCGCAGCAGAAAGTCATAGTCTCCGGCGAGGATCGCATCAAACTCCGCATGGGTCAAAGGTGCAGCTTCTTTATAGATGTAACTGCCGAATTTTTTCTTTCGTTCCAGCTTGATGCTGCGGTCGCTGCAATTATAAATGCGGATGCGGTATTTCTTGCGCAGCAGCACACCGGCATCTTTTTCCTCATAAGCCGTGTTCCAGTAATCGTCAAAATACAGGCTGCGGATGAAATAGCCGCCATTCGTTGCGTGGGGGTCCAGATGAAGCACCGGAGCCAGCCGCACAGCCAGCTCTGCCTTATCCGCATAGGAAATAAGATATTTCAGCTCGTGGCGGTATTTTTCTCCGGTGCGGGAGGACGGCGGGGCCAGCAGGCTCCTGCCCCGCTCAAACAGGCTTGGCCCGTTGTGCTGCCCCGGTCTACTCTTCATAGGTGTCCTCCGCAATGCTGCCGTCAGGCTGGACGTAAAAACAGATCATGCCATAATGCTTGCCGGCCTCGGTAACATAATAATCAAACGCATCCTGCGTGTAACCGGATGCATTCGTTGCGCGAACCCGCAAAAAATACTGTCCAGCAGGAAGCATATCCATTGTAAGCTCTGGCAGGATCAAATCTTCCTGCCGGAAGAACACTGTGTTAAACAGATAATCTTTTGCAAGTTCGACCGTATAATAGATCTCCTCAACCGTAAAATTATAGGAAGGATCCCAATTCAGATGCAACTGACCGTTTGCTGTCTGCGGTATACCAATGTAAAATGGCATGGGCTTACGGTAGCTCTCCCAGTAGTAATTATAGTTTTCTTCGATCTCCGGCCAGATGCTCTTCAGAACATCTTCGTATTCGGCATGCGTGATAGGTACATACATCCGGTCTGGCATCTGCCAGACATACGTTTCCGTCACACTTCGGTAATGTTCCAGCATGGACTGGATACGCGTCTTATTCATGTAAGCATAAAGCTCCTTCATGGCAGCATCCAGCATATCACGGTAACTTTTTGTTTGCAGACAGCGCCGGAACAGAATATTGCCCCAGTAGTTGCTCACGCCGCGTTCCCAGCTTTCAGAGTCCGAGAACTTAATGATCTCACGTTCCCGGCGGCGGAGCATACCGTCATTGTCCCAGTCCCAGAGATACCATTTGCTGGAGTTTTGTGGGCTGTACAAATAGACATTTCGATTTTGAGTGTCTGTGTTGCCGGTCAGCAGCTGAAATGCCATCCAATAGGCGATATTTTCCTTATCAAAGTACGTTGCAAAGAGCTCATCATCCATGGACGACGTTGCATCGTTGAGAACTTCCAGCATTTCGATCAATTTGGAATGGTCACTGTCTCCCTTTATTTCCAGCAGCGCCTCAAATGCAGTTTGGTCATATGCAGGGTCAGTTGTGAGGCGGATGATATCTTCATTGCGCAAAAACTCAAAGGAATTGATTTTATACAGCTGGCCGTTTGGATCTGCTCCATGCGTCTTGAGAGCTGTCTTATTCAGCTGTTCGACCTGAGTATACAGTCCATAATCTTCAAATACACCGCTGTCGCTGTCAGTCAGGTCTTTGACGTACAAATGCACGAATTGGGTTTGAAGGCCCATCATCTGGTCGATCCCTTTAATAAGGTCATAAGCCATCTTATTACGGAAGCGCAGTCCCTCGCCCATGTGTTTGTTCAGAGCGATGGTGCGCTGACCGCGCCAGCTGCCTTTATTTTTCTTTAGTTTGATCTTATAGTTCTTTTGGCTATTTCGGCTGGAGGTCTGACCGCGGATCTGAACCGTGGCATTTGGGGTCAGGGTATCATATCCAAGCTCTCCCACGACTGGGCCGTTCTCATCGCCCACCTGCAAAAGGCCGTTCACCTGATAGCGGGGAGTGTTCATGTACTCGTAGTCATAAACCGAATAGTGATTGATCTCTGCCCAGCTGTGGTTTGTATTTTCGCTGTCGTTGCCCCGGCTCACGGTCAGGTACATCGTCACCACGCCGCTGTCGTCATAGACCGTATAAAGCTCCGGATTATCCCGCAGGTGGACACTGTTGATATCCTCCAGCGGAGCCTTTTCCACCTTGTCCGCTGCTTTCTCCCCAGACGCTGCCTGTGAGCCGGCAGCGCTCTCTGTACTCCCGGCCGGCAGCACGGCACAGCCTGCACACAGACCGGCCAGCGCCACGCCCAGCCCCAGCACCCTGCGGCGCGGGATCAGTTTCTTATCTTCCATCTTTTCTCTCCCCTCAAGAAGCACTATGCTTTGCACTCTTCGTCGGCTTTCGCTTTTTATGTTCCAGGAACAGCCCCAGCCGGGTGAAGCGCCCGGATTTTGTTTCTGCCACAATAGGCTGCTGCCCCAACACCCGATAGGGCAGGTTGGCCGTAAAGACATCCAACCGGAACAGCGTGACCAGATAAAACAGTGCCGCCCCGATCAGGAAGCCGAATCCGTAAAACGCAGGGTCGAACGCCATGGAAAGCGCCGTAAGCCCGCTGGCAGAAACAGCAAACACAGCGGCAGCTGCGACAGCGCCTCCGTAATCCGTGAAGTAAAGCAGGATCATCAGGATGGTGTTGCCCACGGCGTAAAGGCCGTACCCCACACACAGGGTGCGGAAGTAGCCGTGCATCAGGTCGTTGAACCCAAGAGGCAGCAATGCCAGCAGAGTGTTCTCCAGCGAAAGTACCGCCGCTGTGACGAACAGCTGTTTGAGGGCCGTGAACCGAAGTTCACGGTTCAGCACAGCCAGCATCTCTTCCTCTGCTGTGACAATATCGCCCACAACGCCGCCATCGTTGAACAGGCTGTAGTAATTCCGGTATTTGGGGTAAAAATTGACCTCCACCGACACCACAAAATTTACGCTTGTGACGAGAATGGTCAAAAACGCAATAAGGGCAGGAACATCATAGTACGGAGCCCCATAAAACAGGCCTTTGACCTGTACGCCCAACGGCCCCGCCCAGCAGATGACAAGGTGGGCAAACAACCCGATGTTGGTGCACAGCCCCGTAAAGGCCAGCGGCAGGAACGCATCCACCCAGCGCAGAAACGTCCACGGGCTCTCCTCGCTCTGCGGGAAGTAGCGGTAGAGCAGCACTACATCCCAGACCATCATCAGGCCGTAACCCATGGTCACAGCAAAGAGCATTCCCTCCAGCACCGGACCGCCCAGCAGCACCACCAGCACGAACCCCAGCCCGAACGCCAGCGCAATGGCAGCCAGAAAAGAACAAAGGATGCCGCGGTAGTCCTTGATGGCGGTCAGGTAACTCATTCCATTCCAGTTCACGATCATCTCTGCAAAGAGCCACAGGCAGAGCAGGCCCTGCAGAAGGGTGGCCCCGGAAACCAGCAGAAACAGCCCATACAGTGTGCAGCCCAGTACAAGCATCATGCTGCTGGAGCCCCAGAACGAAGGCAGGATGGTCTGCTCCTGTTCCTCATACAGCATATCTGCCAGATACCGTGTTACCGGCATGGAAAAGAAGCTGGTGACCGTAAGGGAAAACAGCAGCGTATAGGTGATCATGCAGACCAGCAGATCCTGCTGATCCCGCGGGGCGCCCACCCAGCTGCAGAGCAGCAAAATACCAAGCTGAAGCAGAACGCCCAGCAGCATGGGGCCGGTGCAGATGATGCCCGCATAGCCGTAGGCCCGCAGGGAGGCAAACAGCCCTTTGCGGCGGAACAGCTTTTTCAATTCAAATCCAATTCCTGCCATGGTTACTCCAAGTGATATTCCTTTGCGGTTTCGTCGTACATCTTGCGGTAGTTCGCCAGCATCTGCTCGTGGTGGAAGTAAGCATCCACCCGTCTTTGGCCAATGCGCCCCATCTCTTCGCGCCGGGCGCGGCTGGCACACATTTTCTCCATCGCATCGGCCAGCCCCTGACGGTACATAGGGGGTACACAGTAGCCTGCAATGCCGAACGTATCCCCCGGGGCGCCTTCCAGCAGTTCCCTGCAGCATCCCACCTCGGTGGTCACGCAGGGACGGCAGGCTGCCATGGATTCCAGCACAGAGAGCGGCTGTCCCTCCGAAATGCTGGTAAGGATGGTGAAATCCAGCTTCTGCATATACTGCACCACATCCACACGACCTGTGAAGATCAGATTTTTGAGCTGCAATTCCTCCACCAGTGCATAGCATTCTTTCGCATAGTCCTCATCGTCCACGCCGCCCATGATATGGAGCCGGACGTTGGGGACCCGGGAGGCCAGTTCAAAGAACGCATAGATCATGGTCTTGACGTCCTTGATGGGAGCCAGACGCACCACTGCGCCAATATCCACCCAGCCATCCTCCTGTTTGAGCGGGATATTGCAGAACCGCTCATACTGGACGCCGTTTGGGATAACGATGCACTTTTCAGCATTGCACCCCATCTCGATCTGCGTCCGGCGGGCATTATAGAACAGGCTGCTGACCCGGAACGCCCGCCGGTAGATCTCCTCTGAAAGCAGATAGAAAAACCGGATCCACCGGCTCTTGAACGATGGCACCACCCACTCTGCGCGGATGATCTCTTCCTCACGTTCGCGGGTGTAGATGCCGTGTTCCGTAAGAAGCACCGGTGCATGGTTCAGGCTGCCGCCCAGACAGGCCAGCAGACCGCCGTAGCCGGTAGAGATCGCATGGTAGACATCCGCTTTCGGCACCCGGCCCGTAAGCAAATAGAGTACCGGCAGCAGCATCGAGCGCATGGTATGGAACGCATCCGCATAGGCCACATAGGGATACTCTTTCATGCAGATGTCCGTGAACAGCTCCATGAAGTCCCGGCTCTGCAAAAAAGAGAGCGGGTGGACGCCTTTTTCCTGAAACAGACGGTACAGCACATCCCAATCCGGGCTGCCCAGCCGTACCAGTTCCCGCAGGGCGGTGCGCTCGTCTGCGGTAAACAGGACCGGATGCCGCTCACCGTGGAGACGGAGAGCATCATCCAGAAAAACCTCCTCCACCTCTTTCACGTTGGGCGGCAGCTCATACACAAACTTTCCCCGGTCCTGCGCTTTGGCACCGATGACCCAGAGGGAGAACTCCTGCTGAGGCATAGCCTGAATATAAGCGTGCATCCATGTGGATACGCCGCCGTGGACATAGGGGTAAGACCCCTCCAACACCAGACAGATGCGCATGGTCATGCTCCCTTCTTTTCAATGCGGACTGTGTCGGCATTGGCCTTGAGCAGATAAAGATCTCCGGTCAGGCGGGTCAGTTCGCCGCCCGTCACTTTGCCGGGAGTCCCCTCATTGGCGCGGAAGAAAAGCCATGCTTCATCCACAAAATTGCCAAGATGCAGCGTCCATGCGGTATCGGTGCTGTCCAGCGTGACCGTCAGCTGTGCATACCGCTGGATGGCAGCAGAGCACTCGGTGCCGGTCTGCCTGCGCAGATCCGGTGCAGCGGCACTGAGCCACTTGAGGTAATCTTTCAGACCGCCCTTATAGGTTTCCCAGCCTTCCGCAGCACCGCGGTCCACATCCAGCAGATCGTCCGGGTGCATAAAGTGGGTGCTGACGTAATGCATATTCAACTCGCTCATCGCGGCCAGCCGCATATAGGTATCTCCCACCATACCGCCGGATACGATGCGGGGCTGCTCCACGATACCGTCGCTGGCCACACCGAATTCCTGCACATAGGGCAGGGATGTGCCATCCTCAAAGTAGGTGCTGGCAATGGTGCGGATCTGGGTCACCTCGCTGCCCAGCACCTTCCGCCCGGCAGCGGAAAGGATGTTGGAGGGCGGCACATAGACACTGCCCTCGGTGTTGGGCAGCACGGTCTTTTGAAAATCGATCAGTTCGTTCATCGCTGCCGCAATGGCATCTTCACTGGGCCACTGACGGTAGCTGTAAAGATCCTTGTAATCCGTATCGGGCAGTACCAGCGGCTGATGGTTGTAGCCGTGGAAGCCCACTTCCCCGCCCTGCTGCAGCAGCAGGCTGCCATAGTATCGGAACTGCTGGGTGTCCGACTGACGGACCGGCGTGCTTTGGGTATCGTCCTCATAGTTTTCGATCATGACACCGGTAAAACGGATGGAGTATTGCTGTGCAAGCCTCATAAGATCCGGCCACCAGACCTTGGAATAGAAGTCCGCTATGCTCATCCCGTAGTCCCTGCGGATGTAAGTACCATCGCCGCCGGGTACCGGAGAGGGAAAATCGTCCAGATAGAACACAGCACCGTTGATCACCGGATAGGCGGTAGCATCGCACAGAAGGCTGAAGGACGCTGCATAGATGCCGCGCATGATCTTATCGTAGATGCCGATGTTGTCCACCACCACCCGACCGGCACCGGACTTTGTACCCCACACCAGCGGAACGCCTTCGTCCCCCGTGCGGGCATAGACTGTGGCTTCCTCCCGGAGGCTGACACTGAGAGAGGATTCAAATGGGTCGCTGAGCTCATACCGCTGCCCGCCGCCCAGCATAAACTCCTCTGTGGGAACGATGCTTTCTGCGGTCTTATACTCCCAGGAAGAGGACAGGACGCCGAGTTTGGGCGAAATGGCATCAAAATACGTCGTTTTCTGGGGCGTCATGGCAAACAGGATGCTGCCGCCGTCCTTTACCCAGTTCATCAGGTCGATCAGGCGGTTGCCTAACGCATCCAGATTGCTCATGAGGACCACAACGGTTTTATATCGGTCAAACTCCGGGATACCTTCAAGAGAGGTTGTGTGTACATCCACAGCCTGCGTGCTCACTTTCATATCCAGCAAGATCTGATCGAACTGCTCTTTTGCAAGGTCTGTACCTTCCTGCCCGGAATCGTAGAGCAGCAGGCAGGTGACAGGCTGGCCGAACATGGCGGTCTGTGCAGGCTCGACCTCTGTCCGGGGGAGATAATTGAGCTTGAATTTCGCTGCTTTGTATTGAATGCCGCTGCGCTCCGCAAACAGGATAGCGGCCATCGCCACAAACACGGCCCAGATGATCAGCAGCTTTTGCCAGCGGAACGTCCGCAGCCGGGAAAGGATCTCCTTTATCATTGCTGTTTCCCCTGCCAGAACCGCACGATCTCGCGGCCCTTTGCGCTGAGGTAGACCTCCTTTTCCTCGATTTGACCCAGTGTTTTTTGGATAGCCTCCCCATCTCGCAGCGCTGCTGCCAGCCGCAGGCGGAGCACCCACGGTGCCTCGCGCTGGGGCCAGCGCGCCGTAAGCTCTTCCAGCGTTTTCTCTGCGCGGTCATATTCCGCAAGACTGAGCTGCACATCTGCCAGCCTGCATTCCAGCGTACAGCCGCGGCGTCCGTCAAGATTTTCCAGCCGCTTTTTCAGCAGCTGCTCCAGCTGATGGCTCTGGATCTCTGCGGCTCTGCCCTGTACGAAACCATCTTTCAGGTAGCTTTCCAGATAGTCGCAGTATTCTTCCAGCACGGCGGCATCGTCCGGGGCAGCGGCATAGCGCTGCTCCAGCTTCTGCAATTTCAGGTCCGCCTCCTTGGTGATCTGCGACAGCGCCGTGGAAGCGTAGTGTACCACTTCGCTGTCGTTGTCCATGCGGGCCTGCTGGAGCAGGTCATAATAGCCTGCGGGGTCATCCGTCAGCACCGAGAGGATGAGCTTGCGTTTCTGCGCGGGACTGTCAACCAGCAGCGCTTCCTCCAGTGGAACGACCGTATCCTTGCCTTCGTCATCCGCCACAAGGATACTTTTGTGTATTTCTTCGTTGATATGCAGCTTTTCAAGTGTCTGTTCCCGTAGGCACCCGCCTGTAAGGCGGTTGGAAGTGTGGAGCAGCAGCACACACAGCGGCCCCCACAGCGGCACAAGAAGCATCACCGGAGCAAAATATCCCTCCACCTCCAGTACCTTGGCCCAGGCCAGCAGCCAGATCCCCCCGCATACGGCCAGATGTACTGCCAGCAGCACAAGGCCAAGCCAGAACCCGTTACGCATGCGATGCCTCCTGTTTTGCAGCGCTGATCAGCCGCAGCTGCTCATCCAGCGGCACTGCAGTGACATGAAGCCCCTTTTCACCCAGGCGCCGGGTCAGCAGCGGCAGATTTTCTTCATCGCTCTGATTCATCAGCAGGTAAACGGCGTTGTTTGTTCCAACGCCTGCTGCATCGGTACTGCGGATGGAGCGCCTCACCCGGTCGTTGAATTCGGCCCGGTTTTTGAACCTTCCCGTCACCTGCAGCAGCAGATGATGGGCCATTTTGTCTTCCTGCAGGGTGCAGGCTGTGGCCAGCTGCTCTGCAAACACAGCCGGACGCAGCAGGCAGGTGCCGGGCAGATACCAGTTTTCTCGCACAACGCTCTCGTACTCAAAGGCCCGCACCAGTGCTGTTTCCACCAGTCCGCAGAGGATGCGGAACAGATTCTGGTAATACAGGGTCATCTGCTCTTCGCTGGCAGTACGCAGCCCGATCAGTACCACAAGGCTGCCGTTCTGCCGCACGCCTGCAGCATACATCGGACGTCCGGGGAGGAAGCCGCGATTCACCCACAGCCCTTCCTGTTCGATGGCACGGATCACATCCAGCCACTGATCCACCTCCAGCGAGTATGCCGGCTCCGGCGTCATTCCGGCACTGGCGGCGGTAAGGCGGGCAAACCCCTGGTTCTTTTCCATACGGTAGATGGTAAGGCTGTGGTTTTCCAGCACGTCCTCCATGATCTGCACCGTCTTGCGGCAGATCTCCTGCGGCTGCAGCATATCCAGCTGCTGGGTCACAGTATAGATCTTGCCAAAACTGTCCCGGCGGCCCAGGATCTGGCGGCGGAACAACCGTTTATCCTTCAGCGTATCCTGATACAGTTTCCGGGTAAATTCAAGCCGCTTACGCAGCAGGTCATTTTCTTCCTGCACGAAACGGGCGGTCTCTGTATTACGCAGCTGCACATAGCCGCAGGACGCTCCCACCACAAAATATACAATGAACGCCAACCAGTTGGCAGGCGCATAAAACAGCAGCATCAGGGTGGTGCCCTGCCGCAGATAGCCCGCTGCCAGAGAAACAGACGCCAGCACAGCAGACAGCACGCCTGCATTGAGGCCGTAGACCGTGCCGATCAGCACAACGAACATCAGCCGGAAATCAATCATCCGAAACTGCGCGTCCGTGCCTGTAATACGCACCAGCAGTTCCGTGGCCAGCCACGCGGCAGCGATCTCCACCAGCCGCAGCAGGAGTGGGCTCCGGCGGATCTTATCCACCATTTTGCGTATAAAGCTTTTTTTCTCAGTCTTCCGGGCGCACCACGCATGATAGATCGCCGGAAGATCATCCAGAATGCTGTACCGTTGGAACCAGCCGTACCTGCGGCGGACAGCATTATCTGCTGCGGGGTAGGTCTGGATCGTATCGGTTCCGTACAGCACCTTCAGCCCGGGCTGCAGCTTTTGCAGCACCTCGCCCAGCTGCCCCTGTGTGCTCCCAAACACATCCGGCAGCGTAAATCGCTCCGGCTCCGGTGTCCATGTATCGAACACCCGGGCAACGAGATCGGCCAGTTCTTCTGCACAGAGCGCCAGCAGCGGCTGCGCGGCCTGTTCCTCCATTTGAACCGTACCGGCAGGCATCTGTTCGAATAGCCGCGCAAACCGATCCGCGCCGCTGGCCGAGACAGCATACAGGTAGGGCAGGCGGAACACCTTGACCTGAAGTTTGCTGGTTCTGGCGTAATGGAAGCAAAGTTCCTCCGCCGCATTGGCCAGCAGCGTTTTGCCGGAGGACGGCGCAAATGCTGCCTCCGGCCCTGAGAGGTACAGCAGCTCCACCTCCCGCTCGCGGCAGGATTGCAGGACCCGGCGCAGGCGGTCCAGTTCACCTTCCTGATTCCCGTGTGGCAGAAGATATTCAGAAAAATAGACAACGCGGTCAAACTGATAGGTCTCTGCAAGCTGATCCAACAGCTGCCTGCTTTCCAGCGTCACCGTCTTGATCCGGGTGTCCGGCAGCGCCTCCCCTTTTGCGCGGGTAATCAGCACATGATCATCCGGGAATGCCGTCTCGATCCACTCCTGCGTCAGGAACGCTGTAAAACCTGTGAGTAAAATCTCCATTGCATTTACCGTTTCTGCCCGTCCGGCCTTTTTTCAAAGGTTCAAAGGCTGGCGGTGCATATTTTTAAGAGAAACATCCTTTTATAATAGTGATAATATCATTCTTCGCAAAAAATAACAATAGTTTTTCCTGATCCAGCCGCCCGTAAAACGCGCATTTTTCCCGGAAGAAATTTGTGCGGCCTGTGCGGTCTGTACTTGTACGCACCCGTACGGCGAGCCAACGCAGATCATAAACTGTGCGTTCCGAAAAATCAGTGTCTCTATTATAGCATATCAGACAACAGTAGAACAGCACAACCTTCCGGCGAAAGCAAGAGAACCGACGAAGCTGTGAAGAAAACGGTGCGGTTCTGATGGAAGCCTGTTTGAAATGATCCTGTTTGTTGCAATAGAGGTGTTCCTTTCTTGGCAAGTATGGTATACTTATCTTGACCAATAAGACCCAATTTGGAGGCAGCATCAGAAATGACAGAACGAGAGAAAATGATAAATGGCGCGCTATACGATCCATCCGATCCGGAACTGGAGCAATTACGCTTGAATGCACGCAAATTGGCAAGAAAGTACAACCGGACGGATGAGGACCAACCGGAAGAACAGGCCGAAATTCTGCGAAAATTATTACCTGCAACAAAGCAGTTTCCGTATTTGCAGGCACCGGTCTACTTTGATTACGGCTGCAATACGTACTTTGGAAAGTACAGCTCTGCCAACTTTAATTTCACCTGCTTAGATGTATGTGAAGTCCATATCGGGGACAATGTGATGATCGGGCCAAATGTCACATTGGCAACTCCCATGCATCCGCTTTTGCCGGAGGAACGGAATATCCAGAAGCGGGAAGATGGAAGCATTTATAATCTGGAATATGCCAGACCCATCACCATAAAGGATAATTGCTGGTTGGCATCCAACGTAGTGGTTTGTGGCGGCGTTACCATCGGAGAAGGCTGTGTGATCGGAGCCGGAAGTGTTGTGACAAGAGACATCCCACCCTATAGTCTGGCTGCCGGAAATCCCTGCCGGGTCATCCGCCAGATAACCGAGAAAGATCGTATGGAAGCTGCAGCTTGCCGGGAATAAGACAAACGATCCCCCAGGAAAACGCTCCGGCTGCAAAGCAGAGCGCATAGAACCAATACAAAAACACAGCCCCACTTTGGCGAAGAAGAAACCAAAGCGGGGCTGTATTCTATGAAGGAGAAATGAAGGGAATATCTTATTACAGGTCCAGTTCAAACTGTTCTGCCGTAACAGTTGCTTTGCCATCGGCAGCAAAGGTGATGCCATCGGCAGACTGCGGCGTGTAGATCCATGCGGTCATGGTCTGCTCACCATCGTTAACAAAGACCTCCACGCTGTTTTTGTCCAGCAGGATGCGGAGCTTGAGTGCACCGTTCTGGCTGCGGACCTTGCAGCTGCGGGTATGCACGATGTCGGCACGGGAACCGGCATAGCTGCGAT
>OGQH01001450.1_pt1 | contig 20994 bp, 22 predicted proteins | sample 1553181 | NCBI WGS metagenome assembly OGQH01 (sample SAMEA2579946, study PRJEB22360) | human gut metagenome | biome: human gut; feature: human-associated habitat; material: faeces | place: Denmark | collected 2008/2010 | reverse complement strand
TAAAGCAAAAACGGTAATGTTCCAAACAACCTTGTTCCTTCTTGCATGGTATTCGCTGACAACCACTCTTTTTCAGGCAGTACAGTCAGATGTGTTCCTTTCCGAGTGTAAATCATTCTTCCATGATGCAGCGTCATTCCTACAGACCTTTATCGGATGGGTGATTGATGCCGGGCAATCTGTGGCACAGATCAGTGCAAAAATCCCAAATGCGTTTATAGCCGGAATCATATATTGGTTATTGCTGATATTAGTTGTTGGAATATGCGTAGCAGGAACAGGGATACTGGCGATACTGATAGAAATAAAGATTATAGAATTATATAAGAAAAACTGTTGGGATGTTATTACCCTATTGATGATACTGACAAGTGCTGCTGTCATCATTTATTTTGGAGAAACAATCAAAAAAATTATGCCCATAAATCTTTTGTTCCTTTTACTATTTATACAGGGAATATATCTTGGAATCCGATATTATCTGAACATTCTTTACCGGACAAACCGTTAAAAGAAAGGGTGGCAGTATTCTTTGAGTCGATAATCTATAAGTTACATTAACCTACAAATTATCGACTCTGCATCTTAGTGTCTGCCTCTTTGATAACAGGCTCACTTTTCCATTAGGGAGACACCACTTTTTACTTTAAAGGGATACAAAATTTATATAAATGTGATGAATTTTTATCCGATCAAAATAACAATCTTAAACCATTCCTTATCATAAGAGATATCCAGTGTTCCAGCATATTTATCTACGATCTCTTTTACAGAAGAGATACCGATTCCATGGGCGTTTTGATCTTCTTTATCGGAGAAAAAGCGTCCTTTTTTTTCGTTGATTTCGTTGATTTTACTATTAGTTAATTCAAAACTGAAGTAGCCATTTTCAGTATAGCGGCATTTAAGTTCCAGTTTCCTTTTTTTAACATCTTCTATTTTGCGACAGGCTTCAATGGCATTATCCAGAGTATTTGCAAAAATCGTACATAGGCTCACATCATCAATAAACATCATTTTATCAATATCAATATTAAGAAATGTATCGATGGATGCATTTACCATCATTTGATATTTGGCATTGATTACCGCATTTACCACACTGTTTTGGCAGAATGTTTTATTGGATGTCTGTATATAGCCGGAGATGCTGCTGAAATATTCTTTTGCTTCAGACAGTTTTCCTTCGTCCAGAAGATTTCCGACTACAGAAAGATGATTGTTCATATCATGGCGGAATTTACGGATCTGGTTTTGGTTGTGTTCCAGCTCTTTATAATAGTTTTTCTGAAGCTGAAGATTTTTTCGTTCCAGATCTGCATGAAGTCCGTCTGCCAGATATGCGGCAAGTCGTACGCTTCCGATATTGGTGATCAGACAGGCAACGATGCATGGCCAGATATAATAGCTTTTATGTTCCGGTGCAAGATAAATGCAGCTGAATAATGCAAAAAACGAGGCGAGACTGATAACATCTACAATCGTCCAGGCTTTGTCTGTAAAGATGTTCCGGATTTTTTGCAGAGCAGGACTGAAAAATCTGTAGAATACGATCCAGAAAACAGGAACAACAACAAAAGTAACAGAGGAAAGAATAGAATTGGCAAACTGGTCTTCCATGGAAAAAAATTGCTTGAAGATATGTCCGCCGATGTCTATATAAAGTAAATTAACAGAGGCGGCAATCGGCAGAAAAATAAGGATCATGGAAAGCTTTATTAACCATTTTCCTTTGTAAAGCGTAAAGTTTATAAGGGCAAACAGAAGCAGCGCAACAGAAATATTGGTCATATCCGTCGGAAAGATTACTACGGTGGATACGATGGAATAAAGCACAAGCGCCAGAAGAAAGGCAAGCTTTCCGTCTCGTCTTTTTATAGTGCAGTCCATACATTTCATAAAGAAATATCCGGCAATAAATTGCATTATATAGTTCAGTCCATAGACAATAAAAAGAATTACAGATGTATTCATAAAGATACTCCTCAATTTAACATGGTTCTTGCAAAGGCGACTGCAAGGGGCTGTTTGTAAGTGCGGCTTACCGGCAGTTCCTCTCCACCACAGATGCAAGAAGCACTTTCCAGTTTGGAAATGCAGTTCATATTGACAAGATAGCGGTTATGGATCCGTTGGAAAAAATCAGGAAGTTCGGATTCCACATTATCTAATTTTTCATAAAAAGAAATCTGTTCCCCGTTTTTCTGTACAGCGCATACGTTTCGTTTATCACTTTTAAAGTAGGAAATCTCCTGAAGGCTGAGCCGGAGTGTTCCGGATTTTTGTTGTATGGTATAGAAAAGTTCTTCCTGTGAATCCAATTCCCTTACAGCACCTTCCAGTACTTCTTTTAATTTCGTTTTATCATAAGGTTTTAAAATATAATGAAAGGCATGTACTTCATATCCCTGGAAAACATAATCCGGATATGCGGTAATAAAGATGATCAGCATCTTTTTCTCCAGCTTTCGGAGAGCTTTGGCTGTATCCATTCCTCCCATTCCCGGCATTTCGATGTCCAGAAAGAGAATGTCCGGTTCTTTTTTATCAATATGCTCCAGAAGAGCATTTCCTGATTCGTATTCCTCTATTTCATAGGTGAATGCCATAAGGTCAAGCTGGACTTCGATCAGATGACGCAGATCCTTACGAAGTTGTTTGTCGTCGTCGCAGATTGCTATTTTCATAATGTAACTCCTTGATATCTGGTATTGCACTCTTGCGATTTTTATCATATCATACAAACTTTACAAAATCTATGTCAAAAATGACATAACCGGAGAAGAAAATTAGCATCCATTTTCTTATAATAAGACCAACAACAAACAAGGGAGGATGCAGCATGTTAAAGGTAGAAAAGCTGAACAAAAGTTATACAAACGGTGTGAATACATATCCCGTATTAAAGGACGTATCACTTCATGTAAAAAAAGGAGAATTTGTAGCAGTCATGGGACCGTCGGGAAGCGGAAAAACAACACTTTTAAATTGTATTTCCTGTTTTATCCCTCATGACAGCGGAAATATTCGATTGGGAGATATGGATATCTCCAGCTTGGATGAACACAGGCTGGCTCATGTAAGAAATGAAAAGCTGGGATTTGTATTTCAGGATTTTATGCTTCTCGATGGTCTTACCGTACGGGAAAATATATGTCTTCCACAGATCATTGCAAAGAAACCCATTGCACAGATGGAGGCAAAATCAGAGAAATTATGTGAGCTATTTGGAATAAGAAAGATCATGGATAAGTATCCTGCAGAAATTTCCGGTGGGGAAAAACAAAGGACAGCTGTTGCAAGGGCGATCATGAATAATCCTTATATTATTCTGGCAGACGAACCTACGGGAAACCTTGACAGCAAGTCATGTAAGGCAGTCATTGATTCCTTTTTGCAGGCAAAGGAGCAGATCGGGGCTACGATTTTTATGGTGACACATGACAGTTATGCAGCTTCTTTCTGTGACAGAGTCGTTGTTTTGAAAGATGGACAAATCCATCAGGAAGTGAAACATACAGGAACACGGCGTGAATTTATGGATGAACTGCTGGATATTTTGCGAGAGCTTGGAGGAGATGAAGAGGATGAATAAGATTTATAAAAAACTTCGGAAAAATACAAAGGGACAGTATTATCTCTTGAGTTTCTGCGTGTTCTTATCGGTTCTTCTTGTAACATCATTTTCCCTGATGTATTTCGGACCTACCGTACAGGAATTTCTTCCGGAAGGCGGAGATACCAGAAAAATGGCATCGTTGCTTTTAAGTATAACAGCAGTGGGATGCTTTGTATTTACGGTGTATGCAGCCGGGTTATTTTTCCGTTTTAAGGCGAGAGAATATGGAATTTTAATGGCTTTGGGAACGGAAAAAAGACAGTTGAAAAAACTCTTGTTTCAGGAACTGTCTGTTGTAACAGCAGGAGCTTCTCTGGCAGGACTTCTGGTTTCTGTTCCGGCATCGTTTTTGATCTGGAAACTGTTTGAATTGTTTATTATTTCCAATGAACAGATGACGTACCGTTTTGGGGCGGTTGGATTTCTTCCGGGAATTTTGTTTGCCTGCATTCTTGCCTGCGTACTTGGTGCTGCAGGAAGAAGATTTATCAATCGTTCTGATATTATGGAGATTCTCCGTACACAGCAGAAAACAGAAATGGTGAAAGAGATTCAGCCATGGGCATTTCCAGCAGGGGTTGTATTGACGATTTTGGGTATTCTTCTTGGCTCAGGTCTTCCCCAGGTTGCGGCAAAAGTTTTTGGAATCGGACTTCCGGGGATTGTAAATCTTTTTTATCTGTTTTCTCTTGTGGGAATTTATTGGATTCTATTATCCGCAGTTGCACAGAGCCGTGCGAAGAAAAACAGAAGTAAATATTATGGAAATCTTGTTTCTATCAGTCTCATGCGTTTTACTGCAAAGGCAACCACAAAGAATATGTGTGTGATGACGCTTTTGATCTTTGTATGTGGGTTTTCATCTTTTTACGGAATGCAGTATATCCTTGCTGGAGGCAGTGTACAGACAGAAAACAGCAAGGATTTCTCCCTTCACTATCCGGTTCTTGAAGAGCAGATTGGAAAAGAAGAGATTTATGATACCGCTGCTTCTTATGGAATCGAAGTAACTGACTTTATGGAGCATACGGCAACCAATCTTGTGGTTTCCTATCATGCAAAGGACTTTGACGATGATACAAGTCGATATATTGAAGTTTACCGGGAGAAAGAGATGGCATCTGTTTTTGTTCCGGAAAGTGATTTTGAAAAGCTGTCCGGACAGGATATTACAGTAGCGCCGGGAACTTATCAAACCGTTACTACAACGGACTATCATGGTTTTTTTGAATATGAAGATGGTTTACAGGAAGTCATGAATCCGGATACCGGGAAAACATATCCTCTCATTTATGGAGGAACTGTGGAAAGTGATGTTTTGGCGCCTATCAGCGAACCATTTGCTTATGTTGTAAGTGATGAAGCGTACCAGGAGATGACAGAAGGAGTGCAGGACGCCTATAAAGAATGGATCATTTCCTTTAATGCGGTTAATGTAGAAGATTCCTACGATTTTGCAAAAGATCTTCTCGCACAATACACAGAACGAGCTACGGATTTATCTAATCATATGGGATATTGGAATATCTGGGCACAGAAAATAGCAGATGAGTCCGGAAACGAGTATAGTTATGGTGACAGAATCAACATGACCATGGATAATAATATGCTTCTGGGAGATTGGAAATATGCTCCTGCGTTCAATATCATTACGGCGCAAGACAGAATGCAGATGATCAGCGTCTATGTTATGTTATGTCTTTACATCTTTATTATCTCTCTGGCAGCGGTCAGCGTCATGGCTTATGTCAGAAGCATTTCTGTGGCGACAGACAATAAGGGGCTTTTTGAAAGCCTGACAAAGCTTGGAGCAGATAAACGTTATAAAAGAAATGTGCTGAAAAAACAGATTGCCCGTATTGTGCAGTATCCGGGAATGATCGGCTGTGTACTTGGATTTGTGTTTGCTTTTGTAATGGACTTTATGAATGACGGAATGATAAGTGCTATAGAGTGCAAAGCCCTTGCGATTCTGGCAGTAATGTTACTGGGAATGGGAGGTATCTTATATGTGGTCTATAAATATGCAATGCATAAGGCAGAAAAAATAGTAATGTGATAAAGAATATTGTGTTTGCAAAGAAGGTCTTCCGGTCTATAAATGGCTGTGGAGACTTTCTTTACATATGTGAATTGTTTCATAAAGATGAGGGCGCTTCTTATTTCATTATACAGCAACCACCCTCATTGTAAAGCAAAAAGCAAGCCATTTCAGACTTGCTTTCCACCATACAGTTTTAAAAATTAAATTCTCTTGTAAAATGCGTATTAGTAATCATCTTACGTTTTAAGAATCCTCAAGAAATGAGATAGATCTACAGCAATATTGCACTTCCTGCTTAATAAAGTTCTAATGAATCTTCTGCATCTACCCACATCTGTAAATTGCCCTCAAGATATAATCTCGCATATTCAAGTGGTTCATCGACTGCAAGTGAAGTCAATGCGCAGTCTGATCCGGGTGTGGTTTTTAAATCCTTTTCGGCTTCCCAGCAGTCAATGCGAAGCATATAGCCAACATTTGTATAAATGTCAATGACCGCGAATTTGCCAAGCTGTGGCAGCGCATCAACCGCAAAACCTTTTACACCGTTTCCTTTGACACGCAGGAGCTGATCGACCGTTCGGTGCGGGAACTGGACGCCCACCTGAATATTTCCAAGGTGTATGTCAAAACCGAATACGGCGAGCAGACCGCCAGGCTGACCTCCCGCGAGCAGCTGGAGCAGGGGCAGGCGTTTGTCAAAAGACACAACGATCAGGACGCTGCTGACCGCGTGGCACTGGGCAATGTGCGCTACGACCTTCTGGGCAAGCTGGTGGAGGAAACCGGCTTGACCCGCGCCACGATTGCCGCCATTTTGCAGGGCATCGCCCCGCTTGTGTTTGCCCAATATAAGCTGAACCCGGAGGACTTTATCATCAAGGCGGGGAAAATCATCAACAACCAAAAGGCGGATATGATCATTGAGCATATCACCTACAACAGGCTGGAGGAATCGTACAGCGCCGACATCTTTATGCTGGCAAACCTGCACGGCAGACAGGGCGTAAACGCCATGCCCGCCGACCGCAGTCTGTACAATTATGTGATTTACGATTCCGACAACGAGCGCCGCTTTGCCCACGAGCTGGATGTTTGCGACAAAATTGCCGTGTATGTCAAGCTGCCCGGCAGTTTTTCATCAGCACGCCGGTAGGCAAGTACAGCCCGGACTGGGCGATTGCCTTCCACGAGAGAACGGTCAAGCATATCTATTTTATTGCCGAAACCAAAGGCACGACCCTGCTTGACCGCAATGAGCTACGCGGCGTTGAGGGCCTAAAGATCCAATGCGCCAAAGCCCACTTTGCTGCCATCAGCAACGACAGCGTCGTCTACGATGTGGTGGACAGCTACGATAAGCTGATGCAGGTGGTTATGGAATAAGCGGTAAGAAGTTTTGCAAGAAAAATTGCATTTGGTTGCCTTATCGTATATAATTGATGAAAAAGCGAAAGGCGGTTTTGTATATGGCACCAATTACTCGTGAACAGGCATTGGAAAATGCTTTGGCTTCTTCGCGCATTGAGGGGTATGAAGTCACTGAACAGACCCGTGCCGACTGCCGCCGCCTGATGGACGGCAAAGTAGATGCCCGCACCTTGGCTGCTGAAATTCTGGCACGGCGCAGGGCGCAGCGAGGGTAAAATGCTATGGCAAACTATGCAGTGGATTCTTTGCAGGATGGGTGCTATCCGGGCACTGTGGTGTTAATAAATATACTTGGCATTCAAAATCAGCCCGACTTGGATGCCGTGGAAGGTACGATCGTTCCGGCCAAGGCTGCTTTATGGGAAGAAAAACCTTTAGCCGGAAGTTTTGATTTTGCGCATTACTGTGCGATTCATCGCTTTTTGTTTGAAGATTTATACGAATGGGCGGGCAAGCCGCGAACGGTGGATATTTCAAAGAAAGGCACACAGTTTTGCCCCGCTGCGCAAATTGAAAGCACCGCGAAAGCCATCTTTGCCAGATTAGAGAAGCAACGCTTTCTTGTGGGTTTAGACAGAGCGCACTTCATTTCTGCCATAGTAGACTTTTATGAACGAACGAATGAGCTTCACCCATTCCGAGAGGGCAACGGCAGAACCCAGCGTGTTTTTCTTTCGCAGCTTGCCCACCATGCGGGATATGTCATTGATTTTGCCTGTGTTGACCCGGATGATTTAATGATTGCCACAATTCAGGCTGCAGGCGGCGTGGATGATTTTTTGAAGGTTCTGTTTGATGAGATGCTTTTTTCAAAAGGTTTGAACCCTGTCTGACATGTATGCAGAATAAAGGGCGATAAAAGCTATCATTCGTGTTTCTGGTTATTGAGAAACGTACTGGTTCATATTGTTTGATTATCGCACAAAAAGCGATTTCAGCGCTCGATAAATATAATGAACATTAAAAAATTCAGAGTTGCTATGCGCTATTGCTTAACAACTGATGGGTTACAGCAGGGAGCTTGCAAATGGATGAATGTACACATCTTATGCGGGATTATCTATGCAAAAATTCCACTGCCATAAATTGGGGCTATTATGCAATGTCAGAAGATGATTTGTCGCAAGCATTACATCAGTTGAAATCCTTTGACCGCCCGGATATGTATGCAATCCTAAAAGACAAAATTATTATCATCGAACATTTTGAATTTGATGCATCCGTGTGCTCCCGTAAAGGTATGAAGGGTATAAAAGAGGAGCGGTTGCTCGACCATCGCATTTTTTCCATACCAATCGGCAACGAATTTCATGTAGGTACAGGAGACTATCCTATATCACTGGCAAATTGGCAGGCAAATTTTGACATGACATTCGATTCTCACTATAACAAAATTCCTGCCTATAAAGAAGCTATTCGAAACAAAGGGAGAGACTTTTTCGACAAACCAATTGTTGTGGGTTTCTTTATTGAGAATCAGTATTCTCCGATTGTGTATAATCATGGAATGTCAAAAGAGCATGAAGAATTGTACTATTTTGAAACAGTTCAATTTGCAAGTAAAGTTTCTGCATCTCCTGATTTGGATTTTATCCTTTTTGGTAGTTACTGTAATGGGAGGCCACAAATATTTTATATCGATCGTGAAATCTATAAGCATATCGGTGAATCTACTGATTTAGAAAATGCCGATTTACATTTGTCGCCGCTAAATAAAAACGAAATCACCGTATACGGAAAATTTTAACTGTCCAAATTCAACGCAATCACCTAAATCACCAATCATTTTTGTGGTGGATAATAAAGGCGCGCCATGCGAAAAGCTGTTTTAATTGGAAATGGAGTTATATCCCAGCTAATACCCGCGCATCGCAATTCAGAGATGATAACTCGTTTTAAGTCTTATAACAATGGGATTATACGAGCAGGTGGATTATGACTTTAGCGGCCCACTTCAGCCACAAGACCTTTTTGGCATAGAATATGTGACTATGGGTGGGGTTATTGACCACCATTTGACCACTACTGTGCAATCACATATCAAAATGCCGAAAAAGCCTGTTGTGACAAGGCTTAACAGTCGTAAGGAACTATAAGTCTTGCGGTTGGGGCAGAGAACGGTGTGACCGTGAAGGTCACGCCGTTTTTTTGCGTCCAAGGGTAGATTCTGCGATCATGGGTTCTGCCAGCACGGGGATCTCCACCTCGTCAACAAAATTAAAGATGATCTCCACCTTCTGTCGGCGCTTGCCGCCAGACTTATCCGGTGCGTGAATGATGACCTTCTTGATATACTCGTTGACAATCGTCTGCGTCAGCTCCGTGACATCCACATACTTTTTCGTCAGCGCAATGAAAGCGTCCAGATCGTCGCCCATTGCCTGCCGCTGCTCGACCCATTCTTCCGTCGTTTCAATTTCGAGCTTTAACCGTTCCTGCTCCGCCTCATAATCAGCAGTCATCTTCTTGTACTTTTCCTTGCTGATCTCACCGAGGGCGTAGTCTTCATAGAGCCGGGACATGACCACATCGAGGGTGGATAGGCGTTTTCTTGCCTGCTCCACGCGCTTCTGATCTTCCCGGATGTCACGTTCCTGGTCGGCGCGGCGGTAATGCAGCCACTCCTCCTGAAACCCCTCCACATCGCTGCGGATATACGCATTGACCGCCTGAATCCGTTCCAGCACCAGCTCCCGCAGCACATCCTCCCGGATATAATGTGCGCTGCATTCACCCCGTCCGCTCTTGTACTTGGAGCAGCGGTAGTGATCCTGCTTGCTCTCAAAGCCCTTGCAGGTGGCGAAATGGAGCTTGCTGCCGCAGTCCGCGCAATAAACAAGTCCTGCGAACAATCCCTGCCGTTCCGCTTTCACAGGACGGCGTTTGTTTTTGCGCAGCTCCTGCACTCTGTCCCATTGTGCCTGAGAAACAATGGCTTCCTGCGTGTCCGGCACGATGAACATATCCTCCGGATTGTTGGGAATCCGCTTTTTCAGCTTGTAGGACTTGGAGTAGGTCTTGAAATTACAGGTGCAGCCGGTGTATTCCTGTCGTTCCAGAATCCCGACGATGGATTGATCGCTCCAGCCATACGGATTCTTGGGCAGTGGCTTTCCCTTACGGCTGGCATACAGCGCCTTGGTCGTGAGAACCTGATCCTTTTCAAGAATCCGTGAAATCCGCTCCGGGCCTTTGCCGTCAATGCAGAGATCAAAGATGCGCTTGACAACCGGCGCGGCTTCCTCGTCCAGAATCCACTTGTCCTTGTCGTTTGGGTCGCAGCGGTAGCCGTAGGGCGGCTTGCCGAGGTGTTTGCCGCTGGTGCCGCGCTGATGCAGGCTGATACGGACTTTCTTGGAGGTATCGCGCGGATACCACTCGTTGAACAGGTTGCGGATCGCGGCAAAGCCCTCTCCGTCCCCGCGCTGGCTGTCCACGCCGTCGTTGACGGCAATGAACCGCACATCGTAGCTGGGGAAGATGATGTCGGTGTACTGGCCTACGGTCAGATAGTCACGACCGAAGCGGCTGAGGTCTTTGCAGAGCCAGCAGCCCACCAATCCCTGCTTTACCAGTTCAAAGCCCTCCTGTACGCCAGGGCGCTGAAAGTTCGTGCCGGTATAGCCGTCGTCAACCAGCACTTTCAAGTTTGTGTAGCCATGATCCTGTGCGTATCTGGTTAAAAGCTCGCGTTGATTCTGTATCGAATTCGACTCGCCATCCTGCTAATCCTCATTACTGAGGCGGCAGTAGAGTATCGTAATTTTTTGCTGATCCGTCATAACGTCCTTCTTCACGTTCGGGTCAGCCGACAGAATCGGTGTGCTTGGAATTATATTATCATAGTTTTGTGTCACTGTCATTAACAAGCCACCTCCCGGTCAGAAAAAATGAGCCGTTTTACCTTGGCGGTAAGTGGCTCGGTTCCGTCACAGACGGTTTCAATGGTGTACCACGTGCTTCCAATCTTGCGCTCCACGGTTTTGCAGAAGGGGCTTCGTCTGTTCCAATAGGCCTCGCACTCCTGCAAAAAGGACTCCGGCGGGTCAAAGATCGGATCAAAGTAGCTCTCATGGTCAAAGACCTTGCAAAGCTCAAAGACCAAATCGTCTTTCCCCTCCATCACGGAACGGTTGATTTCGTCAATGCTGATAATTTTTTCCATATATGATTCCTTTCTCATAATTCTATTTCGGTTTTGCGGCTGTGCAGTTGTGTCTGCTGCCGCTCCTGCTCATGCTGCACTTCATAAATGTTGTAGTGAATGGCCCAGAGCTTTTTAACGTCGGCGTAAAGCGGCGAAAGCTCTGTCTGAATGTCCTTGTACTCCTGCTCCAACCGCTCACGCTCTCTGCGCCATACGGTGATGGGTATCTTGCCATCCTTGAAATACGGTTTCAGCTTGCGCTCCGCCATGTAGAACGTCCGCAGCGTATCGTCATGCTCCGACTTGTATTTCTGTCTGGATTTTTCAAAACGGATACATCCCAGCTTATCCGCAACCGGTTTTCCATCGACATAATACTGTGCCATGCGCAGCAGCTCGTCCAGTTCCTTGATGCGGGATTGTTTTTCCCCGGTAGACGCTTTCATTGCGCTGATGCTGTTCTGCATGGAATGGAGCGCGGTATCCAGATCATCGGTGGTAAAAAGCTGCTTCGCCTGCAAAAAGCGGAACGCATCCGCATACCGCTGTAAGTTGGCTGTCTTGGCCTTTGTGCTGTACGGCTGAAGCTGCTGGAAAGCGGTGTGATCCATACCGTGACACTGAAACAAACCGATATGCGAAAAAAGAACAAAAGAATAGCCGCCGCTGTTTACCAATATCAGGCGGACAACGACGGCGAATGGGGCGAAATTCGGTTCGATTTTGAAAACGGCACAGCGGAGATCGTCAGGCTGGCGGATTGGGATACGGTAAAATCTAACATCTTTGCAAATACGGCGATCCGGTTTGTTCAGTGCTTACCGGAAGCGAGGCTGCTGAAATCCGTGGTCGTGCCGTTTGAGATGGACGTTCTGGAAAGACCGCTCCCTCTGACGAAAGCGGCAAAAGAATCGAATGGCAATTCCTCACACACGATCTCTCTGCGGCAGACGGAGCGCTGGAAAACAGGTGAAACGATTACCGCTGCTGTCTACGAATATCTGGTAGACAACGATGGCGAGTGGGGCGAGCTGCGGTTTGACTTTGAGAACGGCACAGCCGAGATAGTAAAACTGGCAGATTGGAACACGACAACGTCCAACATCTTTGCAAAAACGGCGATCCGGTACATACAGGGATTTCCGGAAGCGAGACTGCTGAAATTTGTAGTCGTGCCGTTTTGGAAAGGCTGGACATAATTATCCCCGAAGCATGACCTTTGCGCAGAACAGACCGTCCTGATAGGTAACCGTACTTGCCCCGCCGGATTTTTCTGCGATATGGCGGACGGACTGGATTCCGATGCCGTTTCCCTTGCGCTTGGACGAGCGGAAAACTCCGCTATTTTCGTTGATCTCCCCGTCAAAGGCGTTTTCCGCTTCGATCAGCACGAGCCGCGCGGCATGGACATACGCGGTGACCTCGATCTTCCGCCGGGCGGGAGCGGTGCGAAGGCTGGCTTCGAATGCGTTTTCCAGAAGATTCGACAGCACCAGACACAGATCGATCTCGTCCACGGGAAGCGCCTGCGGCAGATCCAGCTTGGCACAGAAGGGGATCCCCTCACGCTTTGCAAGGGCACAGTAATAGCCTACAACACTGTCCGCCGCCCGGTTTTCGCAAAAGCTCATATCCAGCTCCGGGATGCGGGAGACGGTTTTTGCAAGATAAGCCTTCAGACCGTCCAAATCTCCCGCTTCAGCCAGCGCGGAGAGCTGATTCATCTGGTGGCGCATATCGTGCCGTGCCTGCCGGGCTTCCTCGATGGCGGCTTTCAGGCTTTCGTAGCGCTGCTGCTGCATGGAAAGAAACTGGTTCTCCTGCTGCAATCTCGCGTTCCGGTTGATGCTGATCGCCATAAGAAGGAAGATCGCGTTAAAGAAGAGCATCAAAAACAAAAGCGCGATGCTCATGACGATGTAGACCTGCAAGACCCGCCCGGTCTGAAGCGTCGTCGGGTAACGCGGGATCATGAAAAGGTTCAGCAGAATGAACACAAGCGGCAGCACCCAGAACGCATACCATGTCTGCGCAAAGTTATCATCCTCCACCATCATGCGCACTGCGTGGGTGGCGGGATAATACGCTGCGGCAGTGATCAGCCAGCAGACCGCATTATAAAAAATGCAGGCAGCAAAACAGAACCACGGCTTATCCGGCGGCAGCTGGTGCCGCAGTGTGATCGCCGTGCCGATGGCGCGGGATAAGCTGTTCAGGCAGGCGAACACCGCGCAGACCGCCAGCGCAATCGTTCCGGACTTCCAGAGAGAGGTCTGCAATGTTTTGACATACAGAAGGCTCGCCGCAAGTGTGATAACCAGCAGGGGGAGCGCAGTCGGGCTGTTGAAACAATAGCAAAGCAGTCCGCCGCCAAGGCAAAGCCCGAGCAGCAGCGGCACTGCCCATGCCGCAAGCCTTGCGGGCGGCTGCTTCAAATAAGAGCGCACCGGAAAATACGCGAGCAGCAGACCCGGAAAGACCACGGTGAGCTCCAAAATCGGGCGCAGGAGGTCCTTCAACCCACACGCCCCCTTTGCAATAGAAACTCCATAAATGCCTGCCGGGCTGCCTTTAAAAGCTCCTGACTGACATAGATGCGGCTGCCGTCCGTCATACAAAAGGCGGCATCCTGAAAATCGGCAGCGTTCTCCATATTGACGATCGCACCGCGACCGCAGACGAAAAACCGAGGGTCTTTTTTGAGCGGCTCTGTGAACGCCTTGAAGCTCTGGCGCGTGGCAAGCGTTTTGCCGGCGGTGGTGCGGATGCTGATCATGTGGGCAAAATGCTCGGCGGAAACGATATCCCGGTAGCACAAACGGATGTCACTGCCATCGACCTTCACCGTCAGAATCGGCTCGGGGCGCGGAAGCTTTGAGAGCATCTCATCCAGCAGGGCAGAAAGCTCGGCTTCGGAAAAGGGCTTGACCAGATAATGAAGCGCCCGCACCTGAAAGCCCTCGAGCGCATGGTCTGTCGAGGTCGTGGTAAAAACCAGAAGGCAGTCTGCATCGGTTTTTCGCAGCTCCTTTGCCGCCTCCATGCCGCTTAAGCCTTCCATGTAAATGTCCAGAAATGCGGCGGAAAAACGCTGCTCGTTTTCTGCCGCCAGAAAAGCCTCTCCGCTGTCAAATTCCAGAAGCTCCGCCTCTGTGCCGCGCGCGCGCAGCTGCCGCACCAGGCGCTCCTTCAGTTGCGCGCGCTCCGCATCGAGGTCATCGACAATTGCAATTCTCATGCTATACCGGAAAGCTGCTTACAAACAGCTTCCAACCTCCTTTATAAAATCTTTCATCCTGATTATAGCACAGTTGCCCGGTTCTGTCGCAGCAGAAACCGGGATTTCGTGCCGGAAACCGGGCTTTCGTGCCAAATGCCTTGAAAAGGCTGCGCCTGCCCGTATACTGAAGACAGAAAAACCCCCAACGACGGCAGAAGGAAAGGAGGGGTGTTGTGCATCGAATCGCCGTGCTGACAAACAGCATGGCGCAGGAAGCCTTTTTAGCAGAGCAGCTCCTACGGTTCTGCGCCGAGCATTGTTTGTTTCCCCAAATGGATTGTTACCGCGATCAGGAAAGCTTTTTTGAAGCCGCACACAACGAGCCGCTGACCAATGCCTTGATTGCCCTGCCGGGTGTCGATGGCTTGAACGCGGTAGAGCATCTGCGCACACTTTGTCCCCAAACGCGCATCATCTGGTGCAGTGACCTGAATTTTTCGCTCCACGCCTTCCGGCTGCGCGCAGACTACTTTCTGCTCGAGCCGGTGACCGAAGACGCTTTACGGCAGGGCTTTTGCAGCTGGCTGGACAAGAAAGCGCCGCTCCGGTCTGACCGCAACGAACACAACAAGGAGAACGGTTTATGAAAAAGAGAAATATCATCCATTCTGCGTTAAGCCTGTCCCTGACAGCTGCCCTGTGCCTTTCCATGGCTGCCTGCGGCGGAACGCAGCCCCCTGCGGACAGCAGCGCCGCTTCTGCAGCTCCCGCACAGCCTGCTGCGGTACAGCCCGCGGCGGAGGAACCCACCTCTACGGCACTGCCCGTGAAAGCCCTGCACCCCAAGCAGGTAGATGAGAACCCCTACATGGCAAAGAGCGATGCCAACATCCACCATGACGGCTACAATACTGACTCGACGGATGAGATCCTGCCGCTGGGCATCTACCCCGAGATCAACGTTTCCTACGAGAAAACGAACGCAAACGCTTCTCCCGCCATCTACTTTGACAGCTACGGTCATGCCGTTGTGCCGCTGCTTGGCGGCATCGCCATCCGGGATCTGAACGCCGAAGAAACAAAGACGCTCGGCTATTTCTCCCCGAAGAAGCATGACGGCGGCGGTTACGTTATCCAAAGCTCCTATACGTTCCTGGACTCGGAAAACCGCATCGTCTGCCCCACGAGCAACAATCATGTGCTGATGCTCCGCGCAACAGACGAAAGCGGCAACGTGCTGCCCGAATTTGAAAAGGTGCTGGACATCGACATCAAGGCTGCCGCCGAGGCTGCACTTGGCAAGGAGCTGACCCAGAATCTTCTGTCCGTGGTTTTTGACTACGATGGAAACCTCTGGTTTGCAACCGGCGGCTTCCGCATTTATCCGCAGCGCCAGCAGCAGGGCGTTATCGGCTATATTGCCCATTCCGCCATTGATGCAATTTTGAACGGAGAGCAGGCCGACCTTTCCAAGGCGGTCTTTGTCCACGAGCTGACCCCCGGCGAGGGTGCAGAAAACGGCATCGCCGCCTCCAAGGAGGGTGCGGTCATCCTGACCAACCAGAACTGCTATCTGCTGCGTGCCAATAACGGTGTCGAGGCTGTCTGGTGCACACCGTATGAGAGCGTCGGCGCGAAGGTCAGCGGCGAAGGCGATAAGACCACCGGCGGCGGTCTTGCATGGGGCGGCGGCTGCTCTCCCACCCTGACACCGAACCTTGTGCTGTTCACCGACAATCAGGACCCCGTGAACCTTCTTGCGCTCGATATGAAGACCGGCGAGGTGGTGGCAAGCACCCCGGTGCTGGATGATCTGCCTGAGGGCTATCAGGTAGCCGTTGAGAACTCTGCCATCGTCTATGATGACGGCGAAGGCACCGTAAGCACCATCGTCTGCAACTGGTTCGGCGCGGGCAACGCAGGTCTGGCAGACCCCAACAACGACTCCTCCATCCAGAGCTACGCCAACATCTATGACATGAACTGGCTGACAAAGGGCAACTGCATGATTGCGCCCGGCGTCGAGCGCGTGGACACCGTAAAGACCGCAAACGGCTACGAGATGAAGAGCGTCTGGTGCCGGAACGACCTGAGCGACACCTCCATCCTGAAACTCTCCACCGCAACGGGCTATATCTACGGCTATGTGCAGGATGTGACGACCGGGATGTGGCAGTACATCATTCTGGACTTTGAAACCGGCGAGACGGTTTTCACGATGGATGTTTCCAACAAATACGGCTACAACAACATGGCCATTGGTATGTATGCCGGCAACAGCGGCAACGCGCTCTACTGCCCGACGGGCTATCTAGAACTGCTTCGTCTGCAGGACCGGTTTGTTTATCTGCCCGAAATGCCCTACCGCAAGGTCGATCTTGATCAGGCAGCAAGAAATGTCCTCTCGCAGGAACAGTTTGCGCAGGACGGCGGCGAAGGCACCGTTGCAAGCTGGCGCAACACTGTGACCGTCCGCAACGTACATCCCAACACCACGGTAGCTTTCCGTATGAACAACCTGTCCGGCAGCACCTCCGGTCTGACCCTCTACGCCTATGGCGTGGACGGCAAGCTGGCAAAGGTCGATCCTGCACTGTGGTCGATCACAGACGAGGACGGCAAGGCTGTAACGGAACTTACCGCCGGTACGCTCTATGAGCTGCACGTGACCGTCGCCGATGGCGGCGCTCTTGACCTGAGCGAGACGGAAAAGGAGATCAGGCTCTCCGTTGTACTCGGAAAATAAACATAAAACGCCCGCCCACCGTGTCCAAATCTCCACGGTGAGCGGGCGTTTTGCGTTTTGGTTCGATTCGGGTGAATCTATTCGGCTTGTGGTTATCGCTTAACCCACGGTTTGGCTCCATAACAGACTGATGCCGAATCAGTCCGTTGCTTCATCGCCACCGATAGCTGGTCAATGCCGCCATCCTCTAAAAGTATTATATACCGTTAGTGTGGCATTGCAAAAGAAAAAATATTTGCACACGATATTGAGTGTATGACAATTTCGCGCATACGCTCAATCGAAAGTCGATACTTTTGGGGAACGCAATATATCGAAAGCGATATTTTCTTCGTCAATGTCGATACTTTTTACAAAAATATAGCGAGTTTCCGCACTCCACGGGATATGTTTGCTCGCTAAACATAGTACGCAGGACATATCCAAACAATATAATCTTAATTATGATAATTCAAATTATATTGTCCTCATAAACAGTGTCTTCCTGAATCAAAATCAAGTTCGGATTCTCTGCAGCCATCTCCACCAGTCGATCGGTAAAGCCGCTCTTAGAGAACAGTCCGTACACAATTTCGTAGCCCTTAAAGGCCGCTGTAAGTTCTTTGGACTGCCCCTTTTCTTGCAAGGCAGAGTAGACCGCCACATCCACAGGTTTCGCATGGTACTTGCACTCGCCAAGGAACAGCCGTTTGTGCTGATTGTCCACCGCTGCAACATCGATCTCTGTGTCTCCCTCGTTGTCGTTGCGCCAGTAAGAGCCAATGCGTGAAGGTGCAAAGTCGATCTGCCCCTTATGGCACAATTCTGCAAAGATGTTCCGGCAGATGCTCTCGTAAGCGAAAGCCACAAATTTTTGCTTGAAATCTTTGCTCATCTCATCCAGCACAATCTGCTGATTGTCCAGTTCCAACTCTCCCTTGAACGGGTACACATAGCGAAACCAGAAGCGGATGAAGTTGTCTGAAACATAATATAGGCTCTTCCGGGAACGCTCTGGATTCTTTTCGGTGATGGGAACGTTCTTGATAACAAAACCAAGGTCGATCAGTGTTTTCAGGTACGGCGTAATAGCTGACGTGTCCTGCTCCATCGTCATACCGATCTTGCTCAGCTTGTGGTTGCCGTCCGAAATCGCTTTTAGCACGGAGAAATAGTTGATAGGCGTCTGCACTTCCTCGTTGAGCAAGAAATCCGGTTCTTCATACAAAAAGCCATTTTTCGACAGTACCACACGCCGAATCTGCTCCACCAGCGGCTCGTCCGTCTGGAAAAACTCCATATATTTCGGTACGCCGCCCGTGATGGCATACTGCTCCACAGCCTGCTCAAACGACAGGTTCTGTGCCGCATACACATCCGTGAATTGCAAAGGCATCAGCCGAATCTGCGCCGTTCTGCGGCCATAGAGCGGACTGTCGTATGCCAGAGCATGTTTTTTCATCATGTTGATGAGGGAACCGCAGAGAACCAGCATCACGTTATGGTCTTTCAGCACTTCATCCCATGCGTTTTGCAAGATGGACGGGAAATCCGGGTTCGTCTTGACCAGATACGGAAATTCATCAATGACAAGCACCTTTTTCTCGTCCGGGTGGTCGTCTGCTACCACTTGGAATAAATCCAGCCAGTCGGTGAATGTGACCTTGCTGAGCATGGGATTCTTCGTGGTACGGGAAAGCACCCCGGCAAACCGCTTCATGCTCTGGGCTTCACTTTCTGTGGTTGCCAGAAAGTAGAACGCGCGTTTATCTTTGATAAACTCTTTGATCAGCGTTGTTTTTCCAACGCGCCGCCTACCGTAAATCACCACAAAACCGCTGCCACGCTCTAATTCTGCATTCAGCGTTGCCAGTTCGGATGTTCTGCCGATGAAGTCCATACCGTTCACCTCTTGCTTAATATAATTTGAATTATGATAATATCGATTATATTATAGCTGTTCTGCACAAAACCGTCAATAGGACGAAACATCGAATTTTCAACAACTTGGACACTACTTATTTATTCTGCATCAGTTTTTTTCAACTTTGTAAGCTCTTTCGTAATTCGGTTGGTCATTTCATATTGTTCTTCAGTTGTATAAATATAAGAGATTCGAATGACCATTGTGCCAACAATTGCATAGGAGCCAGTATACAAAATTGTATTATCAAAACCGTGCAGGTACTCACAACGAGCTTCAGCATCCTCCAGTGTGCCATATACCTCGATTGCACCACCTCCGTCTGTTCCTTTGGATACAGGAGAGTCTCCATCCACATTGATCCAACAAAAAGGGAATAAAAGTAAAATTTCATCCCCTATATCTTGAAAGCCGCAAAACAACAAAAAGCCGCTGCATGGGCTTTCAACCTCATGCAGCAGCCTTTGTATTCCTTAAAGTTAATAATATTACTGATATGAAAAGACGCTCAACAGTCCGTTTTCCTTTAGTGTGCTGACAGGAACAATCCGCATTCTCTTTTGGCATTTGTCAGTATAAGAGTAAAACTTCACATACTTAAAGCAGTTTTCCAACGAATTTTTGTTTTCTTTCAGCTTGCGAAAATGCACCATGTACAAGTTCTTATCAGCAGGACTTACAAAAATCAAGAAGTCGCATTGTGAATAATGATAGTAGCCCGCTCGTGTTTCTATCTGTCCTGATTCCTTGTCTTTCAGATAGAACACATCTTCAAAGGCAATGTTCTGTGTTTCAGCCAACCGGGTATCTAGCTTGACTTCAATTTTGCTTGTGCGTCCGTCTTTCTGCACAATAAAGTCAATGTCATTTTGGTAATTATCCTGTTCTTCACTCACATCCTGCACAGTATAGCCCCGGTCTGTCAGATAGTCCTTTACAATTTGTTCAGCCTGTTTTCCTTCCTTGTTCTTTAAGACAAAGTAGCTGCTGTGCATCTGGCTTACCTCCGCTTTGCTGTCTTTATGATAGCAGTACGCCGCTTTTTCTGCAATCCGTCCAGTGCAGCGTGGCTATCAAATCCTTCTCGCAGGTCGTTTGAATACAGGTTAGCATAATGCTGTGTCATGGTCAAGGTGCTGTGTCCTAGCACCTTTTGCAGCTTGAACACATTACCGCCAGACATACACCAGTTCTTAACAAAAGAGTGCCGCAACAGGTGAACACTGGTCTTTTCAACGCCACGACTGCGATTGTAGCGGGCTTGACTGTGTTTCAGTGCGTTTGTGGATAATGGCTCATCATAAAAAGAAGGGAACAGATACGCCGTTTCGTCTGCATCCTGCCGCCAAAGGGAAATATACTTCTTCAAACAGCTTGCCAGTGCTTCCGACATTGGCAGCAGTTGAACGTGTTTATTCTTTAGATGCCGAAATGTAATCGTTCGGTCATCAAAAGATACGTCCTGCATCTGCATTTCACAGACTGTTGCTTCTCGTGCTGCTGTTCCCAAAATAAAGTTGACGATAGCCCAACTGCGCCAGACAACAAAGCTGTCCTCACGTTTCGGCGGCTGAATCAGTGCACAAAGTTCTTCCTGCGTGTAAACGTCCTTGATGGTTTCTTGTGCCTTTACCATCTTGATTTTGAACGGTGCTATTTCGTCCTGCTCCATGCACCAGTAAAGGAACACTTTCACCGAACGGATATAATGGTTGACGCTGTTTGCGGTCATTCCGCTATCCGTCAAGTGGATAACATACCGCTTGAATCCTGCCTCATTCACGGCTAACTGTTCATCTGACAGGAACTTCAAAAACCGTGTAATATCATACCGATAGCCGTTCAACGTGGCTTCTGCTGTGCCAGAATACTTCTTATCGTCCA
>OGQH01001431.1_pt1 | contig 21175 bp, 23 predicted proteins | sample 1553181 | NCBI WGS metagenome assembly OGQH01 (sample SAMEA2579946, study PRJEB22360) | human gut metagenome | biome: human gut; feature: human-associated habitat; material: faeces | place: Denmark | collected 2008/2010 | reverse complement strand
GTGAGAACTTACATTATCTCGATGTGAGTATATTTAATCACATTTTGAGTGGCAGGCTAGCGGACTATGAATAAATTTTTAAAAGCTCTTGTTAGCATCATGCTTATTTTTGCGACAGGATGCTCCAGCAAAACTGTAAAAACATCAAATAGTACAAAAGAATCTTCTGCAAAGACATTTGATGGTAATTACTACAACATGATCAACAATGGTCGTTCTAAGAATAGTGAGAAGTTCTATTTAAACTTCAGTAATACAAAGGATTTAGTCACTATTGGTTCAGGATTGCAGATTCTTTCAACAAAGCATTTCTCAACAAATGATTATTATTTATCAGAAGGATTACAATTAACACCAACTGATTACAATAATCTATTAAAAAGAGACTCTGCAGGAACTAAAGAAGAAGATAAGAAATATCCTGATACATTACAGATAGAAAGTGGTAAGACATATGAAGGCTTACAAAGCCCTGTACTTGTGTCTAATATCACTGAACAGGATTATTATAAGAAGAGTGGTTCTAGTTATGCCTTGAAGGGTATAAGTGTTGCTATTATTCTTGATCCTAAGGAACAGATTGATGGAAAGCTTTCTTCTCCTGCAGTTACTTTAAGTGATGAAAAGTTAAGAAGCTATGCCCAGCAGTGTGTTAAGAAAACATACAAATATATCCGTTCAAAGAAGAAAAAGCTTGCAGATGTTCCAGTTATGATTGGTATTTATCGTGCGAATAATAATGAAATATCTGAAACAAATGGTAATTATATTTATGAATCATTCTGTGAAGGTGGCAGTGTAGGTACTTTAAAGAATGTGAATCATGAAAATGTATACTTTACAAGTACTCGTGCAACTAAGCTAGACCCAGCCACTGCATCAGAATTTGCAACTATCAAGTCTAACTTGAAGAAAGCTTCTACCGAAGCTGCCGGTTTAGTTGGGCAAGCCAACTATATCGATGATACGATTCAGACAATGAAAATCACAGCACACTTGAATATCAAGACATATACAGAATTACTATATCTGACTTCAGTGATTGCTGATAACATTAATAGTAAATTCACACAGGACTTTAATATTAAGGTTCTTGTGTATTCACAGGATGAATTGATGGCTGTGATTATTAAACAAAAAGGTGAAGATGCAAAGACATCTATATTAGAACAGTAGGAGGTCAATTATGGACGATACAGATTTAATGTTGAAAAAACTAGGAAGAAAAACCATGTTCAACATCACTGACGAAGAAATGCCAGCATTAAGAGAACAGTATGAAGTATTCATGAGCCATGTACAGGCACTTGATGAAATTGATACTGAAGGTGTAGAACCTCTCGCATTCCCTTATGTGGTTGAAACAACATTCTTAAGAGAGGACGAACCTAATCATGTAATCAGTACAGAAGATGCATTAAAGAACTGCAAGACTGTACAGCGCAATCAGATCAGAGTTCCAAAGGTGGTAGGATAATGGTGACACATACTATTGAAGAATTACATGAACTTTTCAAAAGCGGAGAGTTAGATGTAAAAGAATATTATAAAGAATTATTTGAAGAAGCAAAGAAACAACAGGAAAGACTCAATGCCTTTGTAACTATTACTGAAGAGGAAGCGTATAAGGCTATTGAAGCTCCTATGACTGATGATCTTTTATCACATATTCCATATGTTTTAAAAGATAACTACAATACTAAGGGTATTAAGACAACTGCATCTAGTAAGATGTTAGCTGATTATGTACCAGTATTTAATGCTCATGTTGTTGATTTGTTAAATAAGCATGGTGTTAGTTTAGTAGGTAAGGCTTCTATGGATGAACTTGCTATGGGTGGTACTAATAAATCAGCTTTAACTGGTCCAGTACACAACCCTTGGGATACAAGACGTATTTCTGGTGGTTCATCAGGAGGATCTGCAGCACTTGTTGCAAGTGGTCTTATTCCATTCGCACTTGGTAGTGATACAGGTGACTCAATCAGAAAGCCAGCTGGATTCTGTGGTATTGTTGGCTTCAAGCCAACTTGGGGCAGAATCTCTCGTTATGGTGTTATTCCTTATGCATCTTCATTAGACCATGTAGGTGCATTTACTAGAAATGTACGTGATATGGCGATTGTAACTGAAGCATTAGCTGGTAGAGATAATCGCGATATGACTTCATCAAATAGAGAAGTACCACATTACTTAGATAACTTAACTACTGATATTTCTAACTTAAAGATTGGTGTATTAACGACTGTATCTAATGAAGTAAGAAATGAAGAAGTAAAGAAAACTTTTGAAAATGTTGTTGAAACATTAAAGTCTCTTGGTGCAACAGTAGAAGATGTTGAAATGGATAAGAAACTCATGAAGACATTACTTCCTACATATACTATTATTGCCAACTCAGAAGCAACAAGTAACCATTCATGCTTAGATGGTGTTAAGTATGGTGATAGACAGCAGGGTGATACGCCTGATGATGTGATGATCAATTCTCGTACAGATGGTTTTGGTGATCATATTAAGAGAAGATTCATTCTTGGTAACTTAGCTCTTGCAACTGAAAATCAGGAAAAGATGTTCAGAAAAGCACAGAGAGTAAGAAGACTTGTAGTAGATGAATTAAATAAGATCTATGAAAACTACGATATCATCATTGCACCTAACGGTGGAGGTGTTGCACCTTTAATTGATGAAGCAGCTGAAGATTATTTAAGTGATGAATATATTATTCTTGAAAACTGGTTATGTCTTGCTAACTTTGCAGGTACACCATCTATCTCTATCCCTTCTGGATTTGTAGATAATATGCCAGTGGCTGTTAATATCTCAGGACGTATTTTCGAAGAACAGACTGTCTTGAACTGCGCTTATGCATTAGAAGAAGCATTAGGATTCAAGAACCAGTATAAGAGGGAGGACTAAAGATGGATTACGAAAGAGTCATCGGGCTAGAAGTACATTGCGAATTAAAGACTAATTCAAAGATGTTCTCTGCTTCACCAGTTACATTTGGTGAAGATCCAAATACAATGATCAATGAAGTAGATATGGGTATGACAGGTACATTACCATGTTTAAATAAAAGAGGTGTAGAATTTGCGATTCGTGTATGTCATGCATTACATATGGAAATCGATGAATTACTATGCTTTGACCGTAAGAACTACTATTATTCTGACCTTCCAAAAGGTTTCCAGATTACTCAGGATAAAAGACCTATCGGACGTAATGGTTATTTAATGATTGAAGTAGATGGAGAAGAAAAGCGTATCGATATCGAAAGATTACATATGGAAGAAGATACAGCTAAACAGCTTCATTTAACTGATTATTCATTAATTGATTACAACCGTGCTGGTATCCCACTAATTGAAATTGTTACTAAGCCTTGTATCCGTTCAGGTAAAGAAGCAAGTGCTTATCTTGAAGCATTAAGACAGGTATTCTTATATACAGAAGTATCTGATGCAAAGCTTGAAGAAGGTTCTATGCGTTGTGACGTTAACGTATCTATCCGTCCATTTGGTCAGGAAGCATTTGGTACACGTACAGAAATCAAGAACTTAAACTCTATCAGCAACGTTCAGAAGGCTATTGATTATGAAGCAGGACGTCAGCAGGAAGTCATTGAATCTGGAGGAGAAGTTCTTCAGGAAACTAGAAGATATGATGAAGTAGAAAAAGTGACTACAGTGATGCGTTCTAAAGGGGATGCTGTAGACTATAAGTACTATACTGAACCAAATATCTTACCTATTAGATTAGATCATGCATGGGTAGAACAAATCAAAGATGAATTACCTATGATGGCTGGAGAAAGAGAAAAACATTATGAAGAAGAGTATGGTATTCCTAAGGTAGATGCGAAGATTCTAGTTTCTACTAAGTCTATGTCTGATTACTTTAATGAAGTGATCAAATATACTAAGAACTATAAGAATGCTTCTAACTGGTTATTAGGTGATGTTTTAGCTTTCTTAAATAAGAATAACCAGTCTTATGATGATATTGAATTAAATCCAGAATATTTAGCTAAATTAATCAATTTCATTGAAGATGGTACTATTTCTTCTAAACAGGCTAAAAAGGTCTTTGAACCAATGATGACAGAAAATAAAGATCCTGAAAAGATCATTGAAGAAAAGGGTATGAAGCAGATTTCTGACCCTAACGCTTTAAAAACTATGGCGAATGAAGTATTAGATGCCAACCCACAGTCTATTGAAGACTATGCGAATGGTAAAGATCGTGCTGTAGGATTCTTAGTAGGACAGGTTATGAAGAAGTCTAGAGGACAGGCTAACCCAGGTATGGTTAACAAGTTACTTGTTGAACTTCTTAAAGAAAGAATTAAATAACTATACTTTACTTTATATCTTTGGTAAAATAGAAGGGTAAAGTAGGTGATTAATGTGTCTAAAGAAAGATTTCATTTTGATGATGAAGAAGATGTAGTTATCCAGACACCTAAGAAGAAGGCTGAAAGGAAGCCAACTCCTAAAGAAATGGGTATAAAACCTTCTAATAATTCAAAAAAGAAAATTAAAACAAGATATATTGTGCTTGGAATCGTTGCAGTACTTGTACTTGCACTTGGAATCTATTTATATAGTGCTTTAAAGGATGAAGGAGCTATATATGGTGATCGTTGTGAAGGACTGGTAACAGTTCAAAAGAGTGTCTTAGATGATACAGTCAACGAAGCTAAATCTAAACATAGTTCTATTGCATCTATGAATATTGAAACAGCATGTAAGCAGTTCAAGGTGGATATTGAATTTACTAATGGTACATCAGTTAAAACTGCTGAAAAAATTTCAAAAGAAGTTGTAAAAATCCTTGATTCTAAAGGTGGTCAATCTGCTTATGAAGGATCTGACTATACAGAATTACTTAATAAGCATAATGGTGTAAAACAGTATGAAGTAAACCTTTATTTAACTGGTGGTAATGATACTGATTTTCCAATGTATGGTACAAAACAGGCAGGTAAGGATGATATCGCCTTTACTCTTGCATCTGTAAAGGATCAAGAAACAACAAATAAAGCGAAAGCAACAGAGCAATAAAAAAGCGATTTATAATCGCTTTTTTTAAGTGAGGAGGATATGTATGAATAAGAGAGATCAATTTATAGGTGAATGCATCGATTATACACATGATGGTTTAGGTGTAGTAAAACATGATAATACAACTATTTTTGTGAAGAATCTATTACTTCATGAAACGGCTAAAATAGAGATTATTAAGGTGCTTAAGAGTTATTGTGTAGGTAGAGTAGTAGAACTAGTCACAACGTCTCTTGAACGTATAGAGCCAAAATGTGACTGTTTTAAACAATGTGGTGGTTGTTCATTAATGCATATGTCAGATCAAGAACAACAGTCTTTTAAGACTAATAGAGTGAAAGAAACATTCTTAAAGATTGCCCATCAGAATTTAAAAGTCAATGATTGTTTAATGGATCAAGACCCTTATCATTATCGTAATAAGGTACAGGTTCCTTTTGGACTGCAGGATGGACATATTGTCTCTGGATTCTATAAAGCACGTACAAACGATATCATTAATAACGATTACTGTCTTATTCAGAACGAAATCTCTAATAAGGTTATTAAACGTATTAAAGAATTATTTGAAAAATATCATATTCAGCCTTATGATAAACTCACTAAAACAGGCAATATCAAGCATGTATTAACTAAGACAAGCTATCATAAGAATGAAGCCATGGTTGTATTTATCTCATATAAGAAGAAAATCCCACATATCCATGAAATCATTGATACTTTAACTCATGAATACCCAGAAATACGTACAATTATTCAAAATATTAATTCCCGTCATGATAATGTGATTCTAGGAGAAGAAGAAAAGGTACTATATGGAGAAGGGTATATTGAAGATACACTTCTAGGAAATACTTATAAGATTTCTATGAAGTCTTTCTATCAGATTAATCCAAGACAGGTAGAAGTACTCTATTCTAAGGCCATTGAATATGCAAAATTTAAACCAACTGATGTAGTCATTGATGCATATTGTGGTATTGGTACTATTTCTTTGACTCTTGCGAAACATGTTAAGAAAGTCTATGGTGTAGAAGTCGTTCCACAGGCAATTGTAGATGCAAAAGAGAATGCTGAAAGAAATCATATTACAAATGCTGAATTTGTATGCGATGATGCAGGCCATTTCATGACTGAATTTGTAGAAAGAAATGAAAAGGTGGATTGTGTTATGGTGGATCCACCTAGAAAAGGATGTTCTACTGAATTCCTAGAAAGATTGACTACACTTTCTCCTGAACGTATTGTCTATATTTCATGTAATGTAGCGACTCAGGCAAGAGATTTAACATATTTAGTAGAAAAGGGATATAAGCCAATAGATGTACAGCCAGTAGATATGTTCCCACATACTCCTCACATTGAAAATATTTTATTGTTGAGTAAATAAAGAGGTGATATTAAATGGAAAATCAATCAATAACAATTAAGAAGTTACATCTTATAATCATTATAGTGGTAAGTATTTTAGTAGGTTCTTTAGGTACAGTACTTATAACGAAAATCAATAATAATTCTGTTGGAGATGTTGATTTATTTGATGGATTAACTGTTTATGCAAGAGGAACAACTAGTGAAGGAAGTCTTTCTTTAGATAATAGTTATGCAAACAAAGATTATGATTCAACTGATTCTGAACTATCAAAGTTCTATTCGACTATTACTTATAAAGCCAACAAAGAGCATAATCTTTCAAATGGAGATAAGGTAAAGGTCACTGCAAATTTTAATAAGAGAAATGCGCAGAAATTAGGAATCAAAGAGAATAAACCAACAAAAGTTATTACGATCAAAGGTTTAACTGAGAATTATAGAAACCCATCTGATATTGGAAAGAAGAATATTGAAAAACTATTTAAATATGCAAAACGTGATGCGAATAAAGAGATAGTTGGAGAATATGGAATTAAATCAGGATATAGTTTAAAAGGTGCTTATTATCTTGTGGAAGATAAGACAACCAAATCTAATAGTGTTTGGAATGATTTTGTATTTGTCTATAAATTGAATGAGACATATAAAAGTGTTGATTATGTATTTATGTTTTATGAAGACATAGATTCAGATTTCTTTAAAGAAAATAGTTCTTTTGGTCCTGATATTTCTACTAAATTTGGTCTCTATGGAGAATACAGAGGAGATTATAATATTGACTATTTAGCAAAGAACAATGGTGATATTGAAAAAAGTTTAATACAATATGTAAACGAAAGATCAAATAATAATAAGTCGTATTCAATTTACAAATTAAAAGAAGGAGAAAAATGATATAAAATTCCCATTTGATGATGATCCTCATACTGCCTGCATAGTATGCAATCATGTACTAAATAAAGAAGAAGCTATTACTTATATAACTCATGATGAAGATGGTATGTGGCAGTTCTTATGTGATAAAGAACATTCTATGGATGATGCAAGAATTGTATCTCTAGAAGAAGTCTATGCATTAGATCCTTCTATTAAAGAAGTAGCTGATATGCCTTGTGGTTGTTATATTAATAGAAAGAAATAATGTAGTAAAGCCTCCTATGAATGTAGGGGGTTTATTTCATTTTATAGCTTTATTAGTTTGATTGAATAGTGTAAGAGATGGTGCTAATATTATTATATGAAAGCGAGTATATAACCAATGAGTAGAAGAGTTAATAGAATACCTGTCGTTCTTGATACAGGTAATGTAAAAGAATTATCTCCAGAAGATATCAAGATGATCTTAAGAGCTGCTGATATGTGTATTATGAAAGCAGGAAGAAATATGCTTGCTAAGATATTAAAAGGTTCTAAGGATAAGAAGGTACTAGAACTTAAACTAAATGAATGTCCTGCTTATGGCTATTATCATGATATGAAATTAGCTGATATTATGCATTATATTGATTGGATGATTGATGAAAATTATCTTCAAATTAAATATGAAGGGCGTCTTCCATTATTGGTATTTTCTGATCAAGGCTGGGAGATAGAGAAAGAAACATATGCTCAGGAATTGTATCAGCAGTTCTGTTTAGATGTAAAAGAAAATAATCCTCGTGTCATTCATAAACTGATCAAAGTAAATAGAAAGGTTATTTTACGTATACTTGATATTATTGAGGAAGAAGGCAATAAGGAATTTATTCCTTGTTTAGAAGCTTATAAAAAAATAGAAACAAAGAGAATTGGTAGACGTATTATTGAAGTAGAAAATGCAATTAAAGACAAAGTGCAGGAGTCATCATAAATGGTGGCTTTTTTCTTATATAAGAATACATTATGTAATGTGTGCAAGATTAAAATGCAAGAACAAGAAATAACTAGTGATGAAATCTATGAAAATAGCAGTATTGTTGATTTTACAATTATTGGATATAAGAATGATGAGAACCATTTTATTCTACAGAGGAATTGCTTATATCTGCAAAAACCAAGAAACGCACTCTGCTGGCAGACAAGATTACCGGCGACAATATCTACAAGGCACTCATTTTTTTGATAAGCTGTATGTCAAAATGAACGAAGCTAAGAAACGAGAGTTTCTGTCACAGTTAGTAGATAATGTACAGATTTACGAAGAACGCAAAGAGAGTGGTCCGTGGCTGAAAACCATAGAATTTAAGTTGCCGATTATAAAAAAAGTTTACACTAAGTTTGGAAAACGATACACAAAATGAAAATATCTTGTTGTTGAGTAAGTAGTATATATTATTGAAATATTTCTGCTACGTTTCAATAGTAGAGGGGCCTAGGAGACACCAAAGCTATCTCCTTTCTTCTATGCAAATTCATATAGTTATTTTGGAAGAATCCTCCTTCATAGTTTTGTGATATACATATTATTTATCTAGACTGTCTGAAAATATCCTTAACAACATGTAACAAAATAGAAATTCATATTTTATGAATAGAATATCAGATGTTCATTCATGAATAAAAGCGGTATCATTTAGGAGCAGTAAGAGTGATGTACACACAAAGCAAAAAAAGAAGGAGAAAATATGGAAAACAACAGTAAAAGTAGTGTCGTTTATCAGGGTAAGATTCCTGGTAGAGTAAAATATTCATTCGCATTTGGTGCATTAGGTAAAGACTTGATTTATGGTATGATTGCCACATTCTCAATGATCTATTTCACAGATATCATTAAGGTTGCACCAGCATTCATCGGGACAATGTTCTTCGTTGCGAAGATCTGGGATGCCTTCAATGATTTATTTATGGGTATGCTTGTAGATAATACAAGAAGCCGTTATGGTAAATTCATTCCTTGGCTAGTAGTAGGAACATTAATTAACGCATTTGTATTCGTTATCGTATTTACAGATTTCCATCTTACAGGTGTAAATCTTTGCATCTTCGCTTCAGTTATCTATGTATTATGGGGTATGACTTATACAATCATGGATATTCCTTATTGGTCAGTTATTCCAAACTTAACTTCTGATCCAGAAGAACGTGAAAAAGTATCAGTACTTCCAAGAATCTTCGCAAGTATTGGTCAGTCATTAATTATTGCTGGTTTTGGTGTTCAGATCATCAAGGGTCTTGGTGGAAATTATATTGGTTATCATAGATTCGCATTAATCATCGCAGCTACATTCATTTTCACTATGGCAGTATGTGTCTTAAACCTTCCTAAAGTTCAGACAAATGATGAAAAAAAGGAAAAGATGAAATTCAGAGACATCTTCACAGTTATTAAGAAAAATGACCAGTTAAGATGGGCAGTATTATTAATTCTATTATATAACGTTGCTATTCAGGCAATCATGGGTGTTGCCACTTATTATTTCAGCTATGTATGTAATAACGCTGGTATGTTATCAGCTTTCATGATCAGTGCTTCAGTTGCTGAAGTTGTTGGTCTTCTTATCTTCCCTAAGGTTACTAAAGCATTATCAAGAAAGAAAGCATTCTTATTCGCATGTGCATTACCTCCAATTGGTTTAATCTTATTACTTGTTGTTGGTTTTGTTTGTCCTACAAATATCTTGTTAACTGCTATTGCGGGTGTTATTGTTAAGACTGGTACTGGTCTAGAACTTGGATGTGCAACTGTATTCTTAGCTGATGTTGTAGACTATGGTGAATATGTATTAGGTGACAGAAATGAGGGCGTTGTCTTCTCATTACAGACATTAATCGTAAAATTAACAGCCGCCTTCACTTCACTTGCTATTGGTTTCGTACTAGAACTTACTGGTTATGTTCCAAATGCAGTGCAGTCACTTGCTACACAGAACTCAATTCGTGTATTAATGTGTGTTGTACCAACTATTGGTGTTATCTTAGCTTATATCGTATTTAAGAAGAAATATAAGTTAGATGATGAATTCATGAAAAAAGTTGTAGAAAAAATTAATAGTTAATTCTAAAGAACAGGCTGATTTTATAAACTGAAATCGGCTTGTTCTTATTTCGCGTATATAATAAAAAGTGTTATGATAATAAAAAAGTAAGGGAGTGTGCATATGAGAACATTTAGTATTATTCTTGCTGATGATGAACAGAATATCCTCTATGGTATGCAGAAGGGAATTAATTGGGAGGAACTAGGATTCATAGTGGCAGGAACAGCACAAAATGGGAAAGAAGTATTAGAGATGATGGATGATTTACATCCTGATTTAGTCATTAGTGATATTAAGATGCCCTTTATGGATGGATTAGAACTTGCTAAGACTATTCATGATAATTATATGAATACTAAGGTTATTCTTTTTTCTGGATGGGATGATTTTGAATATGCCAGACTTGCTATCAGCTACGGTGTATCAGAATATTTGATGAAACCTATTGATTATGATGAGATGAAAAAACTCCTAGAAAAGATGCATCAAAGTTTAGAAGACGAATATAATGAAAAAATCAACTGGACTCGTTTAGAAAATGCTTATTATAAAAGTCTTCCACTCTTAAGACAGCAGTTTTTTACACAGATGGTTCTAGGTACGATGGATCAAGAAGAATGTGCACAGCAGATCAAGAATCTTGGACTAGAACTTGATGAACAGGAATATTGTATTGTTGCAGTTAAAATACAAAAAGAAAATCGACAGGATGTTTTTAGGGAACTTTCTATTAAAGAAACACTTAAAGAAGCATTGGATAAGATTTCTAAGGGATATGAGTTTGGGATAGGGGATAAAGAAATATTCCTTTTAAGTGCGAATAAAAAGCATGAAATAGGAAAAATAACACGTACTCTACAAGAAGCATCAATTATGATTACACGTATTTTTGGAGCTCATATTTCATGCGGAATAAGTGGTACGACAAATAAAAGAGAAGATATACCTTCACTTTATACACAGGCTAAAGATGCTTTAGAATATAATCTGGTACTTCCTGATGAAAGCTATACATACTATAATGATTTAATGCTTCAAGAAGAAGTAGAAACAGATTGGAATGCTTATGTAGAACAGATTGGAAAAACAATTACCTATTGTAAAGAAGAAGAACTTAAGAAACAGGTTGAAGAATTGCTTAATTTACTTCATAAAGCTCATTACAATCTTAATGAATATCAGATGGTGATTATGGAGATATCATTTTCTTTCGCAAGATTATATAAGAAATATCATATTTCTTCTAGTGGAGAATTTTCTGGATCAAAAAAGATGGCAGTTACTATTCTTGCACTCACTACAGGAGAAGAATTAGATCACTGGCTACTTGATTATTGTCAATTGATTCGCCTTCTTATACAGAAAAAACGTATAGATAATAATGTGATACTTGTAGATAATGCTAAGAAGATAGTTCAGGAAAACTTCTCTGATCCAGATTTAAGTGTAGAAAGTGTTTGTGAAGCATTACATGTCAGTACCTCTCATTTCTCCAAGATATTTAAACAGGAAACAGGTGGGACTTTTATGAATTTTATGACAGGGTTACGTATGGGAGAAGCAAAAAAACTTTTACTTCAGACAAATTATAAGAGTCTGGTGATTGGTGAAATGGTAGGATATCCAGAACCTAATTATTTTAGCTATGTATTTAAGAAAAACTGCGGTGTCTCTCCCGCTAAATATAGGAAACTAGAAAATGAAAAATAAGAAATTAAGTGTACGTGTTATATTACCTGTTGTTATGTCTGTTTCCATTGCTGCTTGTATTATCAGCAGTATGATGTTATTTTCTTATCTATTCTCTTCTTATTTTAAAAAAGATGCAGTCGAGAAGATGGATCGACAGACAATCTCATTAGCACAAAGTCTAGAAAATGAAGTAAGTGAAATCAATAGTCTTGTGAATGATATTTATTATCAGAACATTAAGAAATATGATTGTGGAAATGTTCAGTTTAAAACAGTTATGACTCAGAAAATTTCCAATGAATCAAATAGGATTTATAGTATATCTCTTTATGATATGAATGGGAATAGGGTCTGGAGTTTTGGAGAATCGACCAGTGGTTTCGATATTCAACAATCCTGGTTTAAAAATGCGAAAAAGAATACTGAAACCATTCAATATGGTCATCGACACTTGGTGAAATCCAATCTATCAGGTTATGTAATGGATATTAGCCGTTATGTAGAATATATTAATGCTGGAAATATAAGATCAGGTATTTTATTGATGCAGTATTATACAGAGCCTATAGAAGGTATTCTAGATCGTTATCAGAACCAGAAGTCAGCTTATTGTTATTTATTGGATGAATCTAATGATTTTTTATAATCCCTTTGAAAAACGTATCGCCTCTGGTTTATATAAAGAAAAAACAGTATCCACTGCATTCAAGAACAACCGCAGCATTCATAATGGAGACTGGCTTGTAGAAAGAAAACAGATTGGATATACGGGATGGAATATTGTGGTAGTGAATTCCATGTCAAATCTATTAGTAGAAAACCGTCGTTTTCATTATATTGTCTGGTTTATTCTACTTTTAGTAGGAGCTATTTTGATATTACTTGATTTTCAGGTATTTAGAAATTTTACCGACCCTGTTTATCAATTACTTGCTACAATGGAAGATTTTGGTAAAGGTAACTATAATTCTCGTGCAAAAGAAGAAGGAATTGGAGAATTAAAGAGTTTAAGTGCCAATTTTAATATTATGGCAGATAAATTACAGAAGCAGATGGAAGAAATCCGTCAAAATGAACGTGAAAAACAGAAAATGGAGAAGAAACTACTTCAATCACAGATCAACCCTCATTTCTTATATAACACGCTTGATTCTATAATATGGATGATTAGAAGTGAAGAATATGAAGGAGCAGGTGAAATGGTTTCATCTCTTGCTAAGTTCTTCCGTATCTCCTTAAGTCAGGGAAAGGATATGATATCCTTAGGTAAAGAACTTGAACACGCAACAAGTTATTTAAAGATTCAGAATATCCGTTTTAAAGATAAATTTGACTTTAAGGTAGAAGCAGATCCTAAACTAATGAAATATCTCATTCCTAAACTTTCTATTCAGCCTTTATTAGAGAATGCGATTTATCATGGAATGGAGGGTATGTATGAGGATGGGGAGATTATTATCAGTGTTTATGAGGAAGAGGATACTATCAAGATTGATGTGGCAGATAATGGTCTTGGTATGACAGAAGATAAACTTGAGTATATTATGCATCATCAGGTTGTTTCTAGTAAACGTGGATCAGGTATAGGTGTGCGAAACGTTCATGAAAGAATTCAGCTTATTTATGGTAAACAATATGGTGTTACTATTACAAGTGAATTAGACGAAGGAACAACTGCTACTATTACTATCCCTAAAATGGAGGAAGCAGATGAAACAGAATAAAAGAAAACACATAATCCTCATTGTGATATTACTGAGTATGGCATTTGTTTCTACTTTATATGTAAGAGATAGGGATTATGTACAGAAAAATAAAAGAATTGCGATTATTTATCCTAAGCATTCACAATCGCTTATTCAAGAAGTACAGGAAGGAATACAGGATTGTGCATATGATCATCAAGTGAAGCTTGATGTCTGGTATAAGGATGATTTGTCCCAAAATGAACTCGATGATCTTATTACACAGGAATATAAGAATCAGGCCATGGGCTTATTGCTTGTATATCCAGAAAAGTATATGAGGAAAACACAGTATGAATATGGGAATGTATTAGCTCTTACAGATACAATGCAGAATTCCTTCACCTACACTGCTTCTTTTAGTCATTCTTCTCATGGAACAATGAGATTACCTGTGGATTTTAATCTTCTAAAAGAGATATCTACAGGAAAAAGAGATGCTATTTATATAGAAGATACTTATAAACTAGGTTATAAGAGTATAGAACTGATTAGTCATTGTGAAGGAAAAAGACGATTATCAACTATTTCTTTAAAACCAGAAAAAGTTGATCAGAAAGTAGTAGAAAAAGGCAGTAAAGCCTCACTATTTACATATTAGAAGGTTACTATGAAAAAGATAAGAAAACATAAATGGTTATTATTTATAGTGCTGATTATATGTTTAACACTTACAGCACTAGGAGGTTCACGTCCTAAAGAAGATCAATATATTCATGTAGGTATTGCGGTTTATGATCTTGATGATACATTTATGAATAGCTTGATTACAGCACTAGAAAATAGAATTGATGAAGCGCATATGAAAAAGAAAATCTCTTATGAGATATGTGATGCGAAAGGAAATTCAAGACGTCAAAATAAACAGCTTCAGTATATGTATACTCAGAACTATGATATGATGCTTGTTAATCTTGTTGATCCTTCTTCTGCAGCAAGTGTCTTGAATAATGCAAAGGAATTAGATATCCCTGTTATATTATTTAATCGAGATATTACTGAAAAAGATTTAAAGATTACAAATAATGTCTGGTATGTGGGAACAGATGCCTCTCAGGATGGACAAATACAGGGAGAGATGCTTCATAAAATCTGGAATGAACAAAGAAATAGAGTAGATAAAAATAAGAATGGAAAAATAGATTATGTTCTTATAGAAGGTGAAGAAGATCACTATGATGCCATTCGTAGAACAAAAGGGTTCTTAGAAAACAGTAAAGACCTCCCTTTAAATACACTAGGTACTTTATCTGCTTCATGGAATAGACAACTTGCTTATAAGAAGTTTTCTCAATTAGATAACAATGCGATTTCTAGTACTGAAGCTGTTATATGTAATAATGATGATATGGCATTAGGAGTTTATGATTATTACAAAGAAAAGAATCTAGCTCTACCTATTATTTTAGGTATCAACAACAGCCAGGAAATGAATGAGAAAATCATGTCTGGTGAAATATATGGTAGTGTAGATAACAATATGGATAACCAAGTATTAAGAATAGTTAAATGTATGGAATCTGTATTAAATGGAAATACTAAAAAATATAAGAAAGTCTGGTATAGTACACCTTATGCAGTCACAAGAGACTAAATTATTTGCTTATATAATTCATTTATGTTAGTATAATTAGCATAAACTAACTAAGGAGAATTACATGAAAGCACATAAATATTGGTCTATTGGTGCACTGATCACCATGATTTGTACTTTCTTAACAGGACATATGAACAAGATGATTCATGCAGGATTTGGTTTGATTGCACTCATTTGTATGATTATGTCAGTCTATTCAGGTCATAAGATGACTTCAAGAAAGAATTAGATTAAGTCAGCAACATAATGGTTGCTGGCTTTTTATATGTTACAAATAGTATGGAAATGGGTAATAAGTTTTTAAGCATGCATTAACTGCAGTTCTTTGAGTATCTCATTTTAGATAGAGGTGCGAGAGAGATTGATGGTATTCTTCTTTTAAGGTAATGGCTGAAGAAAAGCAATCGTAATCAGAACTATATATGGTCTAGTGTAAAATATGGAAATTACATATACATTGATACTTGTAAGAATCCAATTTCAGGTATTTATAAAAAAATCATTGATCGTTTTTATTGACAATAATGCTTATTAGGTATAATGTTCTATATAGAACAATAGAAAGTTCTAAATAGAACTATTCAAGGAGGCTTAATATGTATTTCTGGGATCAACATAAGACAATTACTCTCTATTATGAGATGTTAACAGCATCTACCTGTGATAAATACAATCTTAAAAAGATGGAATATGACATATTGATGTTTTTGTATCATAATCCTGAATACAATACTGCTGCAGATATTGTTAGAATAAGAAAGTCGACTAAATCCCATGTCTCAACTGCCTTAAAGATATTAGAAGACAGAGGATATATTACTAAAAAGATAAATGAAAATAATAAGAAGCGTGTAGAACTATTCTTAGAGGATTCAGCCAATGAAATCGTGAAAGAAGGGCTCAATGTTCAAAAGCAATTTGCGCATGATATGCTTCAGGGTCTCACACAAGATGAGATAAAAGTATGTAAAAAGGTATTTGAGAAAATTTGTAGAAATGCAGAAGAATGCATTCAAAAGAAAGGATGATCAATATGAATGAAAAATATGTACCTAAAATGCCAGATATCATGGAAGCCATTTTTGATACTTGCTATTTATTATTTGATTTAGTAGTTGGTTTAATCTTCCTTACGAAAGCCAATGGTAATATGTTATTTACCTTATATGGTATTTTAACTCTTTCTTTATGTGGTGGCGATGCCTTTCACTTAGTTCCTAGAATTAAAAGAGCATTCAAAGGAAGTAATGAAAAGATTAAGAGACAACTTGGCATAGGTTTGCAGGTTTCTTCTATTACTATGACTGTTTTCTATATTATTTTATTATATATCTGGAAATTGACATTCCCTACACTTAAGGCACCATTTATTGTAGAAGTAATGATCTATGTTTCAGCTATTGTTAGAATTGTCGTATGTTTCTTACCACAAAATGACTGGTGCGGTGATGAAGGTAACTTAACATTATCTATTATCAGAAATGCAGTATTTGCGGTGACTGGAATTGGCATTATTATTCTTTATGCAATGAGTGGTAATACAGGTAACCTTCATATGACTAGAATGGTTGCAGCTATTATTATCTCATTTGGCTGTTATTTACCAGTTACATTATTAAGTAAGAAAAAACCTAAAGTTGGTTTATTAATGATTCCTAAAACATGTGCTTATATGTGGGTGATTGTAATGGGATTACAGTTATTATTTAAGTAGAATGGTGTTATAATAATATTGTAATAAATCATTAAGTGAGGTAGAAATGATGGAAAAAGAAAGATATTCAATACTATATAGTTCTCCAACAGGTAATACAAAGATGCTTGCTGAAGCTATTCAAGATGCATTATCAAAAGAAGACTGCGATTATTTTGGACCATGTAAAGAAGTAGACTCAGATATGCTTTATATTGGTTTCTGGACAGATAAAGGTAATGCAGATGCAGCAACTCTTAAACTATTAGAAACTTTAAAGAATAAGAAAATCTTCTTATTTGGTACAGCAGGATTTGGAGTAAGTGAAGAATATTTCCACAGAATTTTAAATAATGTGAAAACAAGCATTGATGGAAGTAATATTGTTGTAGGTGAATATATGTGTCAGGGCAAGATGCCACAATCTGTACGTGATAGATATGTTAAGATGAAAGCACAGCCTGATCATATGCCTAATATTGATATGCTCATTGAAAACTTTGATCATGCCTTAACACATCCTGATGAAAATGATTTAAATAACTTAAAAAAGAAAATTAAAGTATAAGGGGGATAAACTTCTTATGCTTTTCTTTTATGAAAGGAATACATTATGATTATTCATGAACTCAACTGGTTATGGACATTACTAGGTATTGCGTTACTTTGTGCTTTTATCACATTATTAGTATGCAAAATCATATATAAGCAAGTATGTATGAAAGTATTGGTTATTGTTGCAGTCATAGGATTCTTACTAGGAATCATAGGTGTATTTATTTATGCCAGTCAGGCTATGCCTCTATAATTAACTTCCTTTGCGATATAGAGGCAGTTGGGCTGTTTTGTGTATTATTAAGTAAAAAGTTTTTAACTAGAATAGTGACTCGATTTGTGTTATGGTAGTGAGTAAGAAAGAGGTGTATTTTACATGTTAACATTTTTGATGTTTGCTGCTGTTATTGGTTTTGCGGTAGTGATGAGAGAGCGTACTAAACATAAAGATGACTATCATTACGTTGCAGCACAATACTTGATAATGGGAATTATCTGGGGTCTTATTGCCTTATCTGATTATCTAGATTATGGTGTACGTATGCCATATTTTGGACTATATATCGCAATTTTTGTATTTTCATTATTCATGTGTATTAGATCCATATTGAATCATAATTAGAGTACTTCGGTATTCTTTTTATTTTTGAAAGTAAGATAATTATCAGCCTCTAGAAACTGTCTATTTTATCTATCTCTGAAAACAGAAGTTGCACCAGATAAAAAACAAGATACAAAGAAAGATGAAAAAGATAAGACACCTGCTAAAACAGGAGATAATACACAGCTGGTTGTATTTGCAGCATTGTTCTTAGTATCTGGAATTTATCTCTTAATAAGAATGAAAAAGAGTTAACCCCATAACAGAATCTCAATAATGAGATTCCGTTTTTTACCTTCTGAACTTTTTTATTCCCTTATCTCTTTTTTGTGATATAATGTTGATTGTTCTAAAAAAAAGACAAAAGGAAGAGGGATTTTATGAAAAACAATGAAAAGAGAAGCACTTTCTCGGGAAAACTAGGATTAGTCCTCTCTGCTGCAGGAGCCTCTGTAGGTTTAGGAAATATTTGGCGTTTCCCTTACCTTGCAGCTAAATATGGAGGAGGAATCTTCTTATTAATCTATATCATTCTCGCACTTACATTTGGTTATACAATGATTATTGCGGAAACAACACTTGGTAGAATGACTAGAAAGAGTCCAGTAGGCGCTTTTAGAAAATTTGGAAACTCTATCTTAAATAGGTTTGGAGGATGGATCAATGCTATCATTCCTATCTTAATCGTACCTTATTATTCAGTCATTGGTGGATGGGTAGTGAAATACCTTATTGAGTATATTAAGGGTAATGGTCATGCTTTATCTGCTGATGGCTATTTCTCTACATTTATCTCTAATGGTGTTTCAACAGAATTATGCTTTATCGCCTTTTCACTTTTAACACTTATTATTGTATTTGCAGGTGTTAAAAATGGTATTGAACGTGTCTCTAAGATCATGATGCCTATCTTAGTTGTGTTGTCATGTGTCATTACTGTTTATTCAGTGACTCGCCCAGGTGCACTAGAAGGTGTTAAATACTTCCTTGTACCTAACTTTAAGAATTTCTCATGGATGACAGTTGTGACTGCAATGGGACAGATGTTCTATTCATTATCTATCGCCATGGGTATCTTAATCACTTTTGGTTCTTATACAGAAAAAGAAGTGTCTATTGAAAACTCTACTGAAAACGTAGAAGTATTTGATACAGCTATTGCGATTATGGCTGGATTAATGATTATCCCAGCAGTATTTGCCTTCTCTAATGGGAATATGGATAACCTCAACGCTGGACCATCATTGATGTTTATTACTATTCCTAAAGTATTTGATAGTATGGGACTTGGTACACTTATTGGTATCCTATTCTTCGTATTAGTATTATTTGCAGCACTTACTAGTTCAATTGCCTTAACTGAATGTGCAGTATCTACTTTCCAGGATGAACTTGGATGGAGTAGACATAAATCTGTCATTATTCTTGGATTTATTATGTTAGTATTAGGTTCATTATCATCACTTGGCTATGGACCTCTTGCTTCTATCCAGATTATTGGCATGCAGTTCTTAGACTTCTTTGATTTCTTAACGAACTCAGTCATGATGCCAATCTCTGCAATATGCATCTGTTTACTTGTATCTAGAGTGATTGGTGTAGACAAGATTGCGGAAGAAATCAAGTCTCACAGCAATCCATTCAAACGTGAAAAGATCTTCAATTTCATGATTAAATATGTTTGTCCAATCTTTGCGACTATTATCTTATTAAGTTCAGTTGCAAATGCGTTTGGAATCATCAAGATGTAAAACAGGCTTCGGTCTGTTTTTTTTCATTAGATAGTGCTTTTATGCAGCAACGAGCTTGATCATTACTTTCACCGTGACAATAGCTATAATCTTCAAGATAAGATAAAAAAAAGAAGGATAAAATCCTTCCTAGTCAATATACTTCTTGTAGATATCTACAAATTGATTTTCTACTTGTAATAATGCGATTAAGCTCTGATAGAATGATTTATTCCATTGTGTCTTTCCATCTTCAATACACCATACAGTTTCATAACCTGTAAACAAATGAGCAAGAGTCTCATATAGGATGTGTGGATCTGTATGGTTTTTAATTTCATCCTTTTCCTGAGACTTCTTTATAATCATCACGCAAAGGTCTGTTAAGGAATTTCTCATATCAAAACTATGCTTATTTTCGTTTAAATTTGCGATAAGCATATGAGAGAATAAATCACTTCCAAATCTCTTTGTTTCTTGAATTAATGCATTGAAAATCATTAATAGCTGTTCGAAATGACTATCTGCCTGTAAAAGGTGGTATGTATCACCTAAAATATTTGAAATAGTCTGATCATAGAGATTAAGAATCAAATCATCCTTAGAATTAACATATTTGTAGAATGTAGGTTTTGTGATATCACAATGTTCGCATATTTGATTGACTGTTACATTATTGAATCCTTCTTTGAGAAAAAGGTCTAATGCGACTTCTGTAATTGTTTCTTTGTTTACTGATTTCATATGATCACCTTTCTTAACTATTATAATATGAGCTATTCATTAATATATGAAAAGGATAATCGGATTATATGGTAAATGCTACGCTACGTAGCATCTATTAATAAGAATGATACGGATACTTTCTTGTGAAACGAATACTAGATGACTATACTTTGAGATAGGAGGACAACTATATGACATTAGGACAAACAATTAAGTACTATCGTACGAAGTTCAACTTATCTCAGAGTGAACTAGGGGATCAAATAGGCGTTTCTAGACAGGCAGTTACAAAATGGGAAACAGATACAGGTATGCCGGATATTAATAATATCAAGTCTTTTGCTAAAATATTTCATATCTCTATAGATACACTCTTATTATCTGATCATCATGTTCAATCATTACATGAAAGTAAAATAGAATATGATATTGATATGTTG
>OGQH01001427.1_pt1 | contig 21208 bp, 19 predicted proteins | sample 1553181 | NCBI WGS metagenome assembly OGQH01 (sample SAMEA2579946, study PRJEB22360) | human gut metagenome | biome: human gut; feature: human-associated habitat; material: faeces | place: Denmark | collected 2008/2010 | reverse complement strand
TCACCTGACCCTCCTTGCGGTAGGTCAGGTGTTGCAACGATCACTAGAACCCGCCAATGGTGCAATTCTTCACGGGGGGGGGAGCCTCTATTATGTTGCATAAAGGGGGCAACCCCTTATAGTGGTTTTCTTGGTGAATGCCGAGTCAGATCCGGTCACCGGTCTGATTGCGCCATAGGGCACGAGGGAAATCCATAACTGTGGTTCAAGGGACAGAGGAAGAAAGGGGTATCCGATTGGTATCACGAAATAACGGCACCGCGTCTATCGGCGCTGGTGCGGTTGTTGGCACAAATGAGACGTCTCACCGTGCCGAAGGTAACACGGTACCCGCGGGTGCTCCCCATACGCAGAAACAGATGAGCGATCAACGTCAGCGTCAGCTTTCCCATGTGCTATATTGGCGTTTTTTCGTTAACCTCGCTCTAATGCTCATGGACGCAGCTATGTTCCTCATCGCCAGCGCTACCGTACTGAACCTGCGTCACGAGAACCATCCATTCTACACGCCCCGCTTCGGTTTTACTTTTGATACTACTGTCTACTTGATTGTCGCCACCTGCTTTTGGATTTGGTCGTTGCATCAAGTCGGCGTCTATCACCGCCACATTATGGGCGATGGCTACCAGCTCAACCTGCTACTGATTAAAGGCATGGCCGTCTGCTGGATAATCCAGTGCGCCTTCCATTTCTTCTTTAAGTTTGAGTTGACGCTTACCTCATTATGTCTAATGGTCGCATCTGGATGGGCGTTGACTGTCGTAGAACGTATGATTTCACGCGCGTTCTTGACCCGTAGCCGTAAGAAAGGCGAGTATGCCTATGGCACGGTGATCGTCGGCTCGCCTCAGGGCATCGGACGAATGCTTCGGTTCCTGGCGCAGCGACAACAGTTGAACTACCGGCCGGTGGCTGTTTGCCCGATTCGGTTGAATCCCGAGACTGGGCTTGTAGATTCCGATTTGAATGCCGAGGAACTTCGACGTGAAATCAATGAGAATTGGGGGAGCTCCCTTCCAGTTCTCCAATACAGCGACAATAACTTAGCGGAACAGTTCCTTGATATTAATGCGCAAACAGTTATGGTGACGGATGTTTTGCGTCGATACTCTGATAATTACAACACATTCTCTGTACGTATGGAATCGTTGGATTTGGAGATCGCGATGGTTGCTTCGGCTGCAGATACGTCCAATCACGAAATTCAAATTCGATCCATTCAAGGTACCACGATTATTACGCAGCGTTTACCTCAATATTCTGTGATGGCCAGGTTCCGTAAACGCCTTTTTGATATTATTGTTTCAGCAATCGCGATTGTGGCTGCTTCTCCTATCATGTTCGTCACTGCAATACTTATTAAAGCTGATGACGGTGGTCCGGTATTTTATAAGCAGCAGCGTATTGGGCTACGCGGTAAGCCTTTCTATATTCATAAATTCCGTTCGATGCGTGTGAATGCAGATAAATATCTTGCCGAAGTTGCTGCGGCCAATGGTCAGGAATTAGGAATGCGTGTGAAAATTAAAAAGGATCCGCGTATCACCAAGATTGGTCATTTTATTCGCAAGACATCCATCGATGAGTTGCCTCAATTCTTTGATTCATTCATTGGTACGATGTCTGTTGTCGGACCACGTCCGCAGCGACAATTTGAAGTAGATGAATATAATCAGGTTTTCGCCACACGTCTACTGGTTAAGCCTGGTATCACTGGCCCGTGGCAGGTTTCAGGGCGAAATGATTTGTCCGACGAAGAATCTGAGGCTTTGGACGTTGCCTATGTGCAGAATTGGTCCGTTATGGGGGATCTTATTTATATTCTCCGTACTGTCGGCACAGTCCTCCACCCCAATGGCGCGTACTGAGTGAACTCATGCGTATTTACTCAGTTGCTTCAGATTGAAAAGGTTATGAACCATGTCAGACGATTCTATGCATGATTCTTCAGAATCACTGGAGAAGCCGCGACGAGATGAGGAAGAACTAAGTAATGCATTTTTGGATGCAGATGATGTTGATGATGCATTGCCATTAGTGTCTCCTCATGTAGATCCAGAGGTATTGGCTGATGACGCTAAGGAGGCTGAACGCCGCAAGCACCGTCGTCGTATGAGTCCGGAACATGTGAGGCGAATCAAGCGTAAAAAGCGGATTCGGGTTATCTGCATCGTAATAGGAGCTCTGCTGCTTGTTATTGCTTCACTTGTTGCTTGGCTTAGCATATCTGCAATACGAGCGAAGAACGAGGTGTCGGCAGCTATTGTTTCTGCTGGACAGGTTCAATCCCAGATAGAATCCGGGAAAACACAGAAAGCAAAAATTAGCATTGAGCAGTTTTCGCAGCATATTGATAAAACTTATGCTCAGACCAAACAGCCAATTTGGGGATTAGCCGAGTTTATTCCGTACTACGGGTCTGATGTAAAAGCTGCAAGGAAAGCGGTCCGAGTTTTGGAGGATGTGTCCAACAATGCTCTTCCAAAATTGGCAGATTCAGTGGAGTCTCTTGACTTCAGCCATATCGGTTTTGCCAATGGAACCATTCAACTGGGCAATTTGGAATCAATAGCCCCAGATCTTACTGCGGCTAATGAATTCGTAGCGGACGCCAATATTCAGCTGAACAATATTGGTGATACGCATATTCCTCAGCTAACTGAAGCACTTGCTAAAGGGAAAACGAAACTTGCGCAACTGGCCGATCTGACCGATATGGTTAGTCGAATAGCCGATGTGCTGCCTAGCATGCTTAATGTAAACTCTACTGGGGGTAAAGCGAGAACATATCTTGTTTTAGCTCAGAATAATGCCGAGTTACGGGCTACCGGTGGTATTCCCGCTTCTTGGGGAACCCTTACTGTAGATAAAGGGAAAATGAGCATAGGTGCATTCGAAGCGCCTCCGGCTGATGGACAGTTTACTGAAGAGGAGTCTATCAGTGCTCTTACTGCGGATGAACGAAATCTCTTTTCCCCAAAGATGGCAACTGATTATCGGGACATTAATTTCACTCCTGACTTTCCTCGCACTGCAGAATTAGCGAGTCAAATGTGGAGTCGCTCCGATTCTGGGACTGTTGATGGCGTACTTAGCGTAGATCCGGTGTTCTTGCAACAGTTACTGAAAGTAACTGGATCTGTGACACTGACCGATGGCACTGTGCTTACCGGTGATAATGCTGCGCAGATTCTCTTGAACCAGACTTATATAGATAAGCCGACGGAAAAAGAGCAGAATGTTTTCTTCACCATGGCTGCTACGCAGGTATTTAACCATGCGCTAACCAACCTTGATGGGAAGAACGAGCAATTGATTGCTATGTTCCGCAAAGCAATTGAAGAATCCCACGTATATGTATGGAGTTCGCACGAAGACGAGCAGCAGCGTATCGAAGGCACGGTTATATCGGGAGCCCTACAGTCTATGCCTGCTCAACCTGTGACTGGGGTGTACTTCAATGACGGCACGATGAGCAAAATGGACTGGTATCTAAAGCGTGAGGTGACCAGTACCTACGACAAGACGTATCCCAGCGGTGCCAAACAATACACCATTCATGTCAAATTGACTAATACTGCCGATAAGACGCAAGTGAATGCAGCTCCTGATTATTTGCGCGGATTCAATGTCAATGGATCCCCTCGTCATGGAGAAATAGAGACGATTCTATATATTTATGCCCCCGATGAGGGAAGACTGGTTGATTGGACGCAGGATTTCGACCAGATTGCCACCCATGATCAGCTGACAGTAGGGGTGAAAACCGTGACTCTGCAGCCGGGGGAAAGCTTTGAGACGACGATTCATGTTTTGACAAGCCCTATGGCCGGAGAAAATGCAATGATTTTGAGACAGACCCCCTTAATTCAGTAGAGGGGTAACCCCTTATGTCTAAAGTGAAGAAACAATTGCGTGGAAGAACGGAGAAGAACCGTGAATGAAATCGGACAAGTACAGAATGATGGCATTACGTTGCTCGACCTGCTGAAAGCGGTCAAAAAGCACACCATCACTGCGGTAATTACGCTTGTTGCCATCTTAGTCGCGGTGGCCGCTTTTACATTTCTTAGTACACCAAAGTACACGGCTACTTCTGAATTATTGGCTACGTACCGTAGTTCATCCGGAGCTGCTGGTTCGGGCACAAGCAGCGTTGCCGGTGAATTAAGTTCAGGTGCTAGCTACATCAACAGCCAGATTCAAACTTATCCGCAATTGGTCAAAACAGAATCTGTACTGCAGCCAGTAATCGATGATTTGGGCTTGAAAACCACCGTTAAGGAATTGGCAGCGACCGTTACGGCCTCCAATCCGAGCGACACCATGTTGGTAGACATCTCTGTGGAGAACGTAGATCCAAAGGTTGCATCGAGTATTGCTAATGCGGTTGCCGAGAGTCTTAAGAAACAAGTTACTTCCACCATCTACTCGGATGAGGGAGACAAGATAGTTTCTCCCGTCAATCTTGCGGTAGTGCAGCAGGCATATGCGCCGGCCACACCGAGTTCGCCGAATGCGAAGCTGAATTTGGCGGTGGGCATCGTAGGCGGTGTGATTCTGGGTGTCATCGCAGCGTTGATCAAGGACTTGATGGATACTCGTGTACGGCAGGATTCCGATATTGCTGCCATCACCGATGCGCCTGTGCTGGGTAGTCTGACTCGCAATGACTCCTTCGGTGAAAGCACTCCTGTGATTATTGCGCATCCGGCATCCAGGGAAGCTGAGGAAGTACGTCGTTTACGTACTAATCTTTCCTTTGTTTTGCCTGATGAACATCTCGCAAATGTTATTGTCGTAACTTCTACCGGTCCATCCGAAGGTAAAACTACGGTGAGCGTGAATCTGGCCACTGCATTCGCGGAATCAGGTCACAAGGTTCTGCTTATTGATGCCGATGTGCGTAACCCCTCGGTTAGTAAAAAGATTGGAATTGAAGGTACTGTTGGTCTGACTCATTTGATAACGAATCAAGTATCTTCGCGAGATTCTATCCAGCGTTATTGGAAACCCAATTTCCATGTATTACCTGCAGGAAAGCAGAGTATGAATCCCAGCATTCTGCTGAATTCTCGTGCCATGAAGGCATTAGTGGAACAGGTCGCCGAATCATATGATTATGTGTTTGTAGATACCGCTCCTATGCAGGTCTCTAACGATGCCGCAATCTTTGCCAAGGATGGCCCGTCCTTGCTGTTGGTGGCCGGCCTAGGGGCTACTGAGAAGAAACTATTCCGCCAGACTGTCAGCGAGCTGGATACTCTGGATATCCACCCGGTCGGAGTGGCAACGAATTATACTGAGCCTGAAAAGTCCCACAGTAATACGTACTACTATTACGGCGAAGACAACGGTAAGGGCAATTACAAGCACAAGCGTCAGGGCAAAACTGCTGACGAGACCCAAAAGTGATTTGCCATGACTGTGTTCCTGCCATATAGCGTATTGATGAGTGTGTATGCCCGGGAGTCTGCCGCATTCCTCACGATGTCATTAAATAGTATGATGGCCCAGAGCATACCTCCACAGGAGATAGTGCTTGTGGAAGATGGCCTGATTACGTCAGAATTGAATGAATCGATAACGAATTTTGATGAGGCATATCCTGGTCTACTCACCGTGGTTTCATACTCCAAAAATCAAGGCCTGGGGTATGCGCTAAGCCGTGGACTTCCTGTATGCCGTAACGAGATTGTGGCTCGTATGGATTCAGATGACTATGCGTTTCCAACCCGTATGGAAGAGCAGCTTGCGCTGATGGAAGAGCGTGACCTAGACATGGTCGGTTCGCAGATTGTGGAGTTCGTGAAAGACCCGGAACATCCGGTGGCTGCCTCCACGCTTCCGGTGTCTTCGGATGAAATTGTTGCTTATTCGAAGAAGCGCAATCCTTTCCGCCACCCCTCAATGGTGTTCAAAAAGAGCAAGGCCATGGAAGCCGGAAACTACAGTGGTGAATTCCTGTATTTCGAGGACTGGGATTTGTTTAATCGAATGCTCGCTATCGGATGCAAGGCATGGAATATCGACCATCCACTGGTGGCCATGCGCGTGAGCGCCGACTTCTATGGCCGCCGTGGTGGACCGGCCTATCTGCCGCATATTTGGAAGTTCAAGACTGCACAGCTCAAACGCGGATATTTCACCTTTGGTGAGTTCGTGGTCTCTACTGTGCCTCATGTGGCAGTGTGTCTGGTGCCCAATTCAGTACGTTCATTCATCTATACCCATCTTTTGAGAAAAGGAGCCCAACAATGACGGCCCCCGATAACAGCAATCCGACTGTTGCAGTTGTAACCCTGCATAATTCCCCGAACTACGGTTCCTGCCTGCAGACCTATGCCACGCAGAAAGTGCTTGCTAGCGTGGGAGCATCCCCGACCATCGTGGATTATTACCGTGCGGATGCCATTCCGGCTAACGAGACCGATCGCGCATTGAACGGTCAGGTGGCCAAGAAAATGCCCATTTTTAAGATTCCTGGCGTTAAGGCGCTGGCACGTATCCCGGTGAGCCGCATGGTCAAGCGACGCGCGGCTCCCCTGAATGCGTTCCGCCACAGCAAGCTGAACCTGACCCCGCGCCCGTACTATTCCATTGACGAGCTGGAACAGGATCCCCCCAAAGCGGATATCTACTGCACCGGTAGCGATCAGGTGTGGAACAGCTTGTGGAACAAGGGATTTGAAAAGGCATTCTACTTGACATTTGCGCCGGAAGGTGCGAAGCGCATCGCATACGCTGCCAGCATCGGCAAGTCTAAGCTCGACGATTGGGAGATTGAACCGATGCGTGAGGAGCTGTCGAAGTACTCACATATCTCTGTGCGAGAGGCTGAAGCGGCTGACCTGCTGGATTCTATCGGTGTGCATGGCGCGGTTCCTGTAATCGATCCGACGCTGATGCTCACACAGGATGATTGGGCTGAGCTACACAGCGACGATGTGCCGAAAGAGCCGTTCATTCTGATTTACCAGCTTAATCGCAATCATGAATTCGATGAGTATGCCAAGCGCTTGTCTGAGAAGCTTGGCCTGCCTCTCTACCGCATTGCATATGGCGTGAATGAGCGCCGTGCAGGCGTGCACACCATTGTGTGCCCCACAGTGGAACAGTTTGTTTCGTTGTTCATGAGTGCTGAATATGTGGTCACCGACTCGTTCCATGGAACTGCTTTTTCGATGAATCTATCGAAGAAGTTTGTTTCGATTAGCCCGGGCCGTTTCAGTGGGCGCATCATGAACCTGCTGGAAATGACCGGTGAAACCGGCCAGTACCTGCAAGACTATCGAGATTTGAGCGTGGTCGATAATCCGATCGATTACCAACACGTGCATCAGGTATTTGAGGCCAAGCGTCAGGAGGCGCTCGACTTCCTCAATAATGCTATCCACGACTGAGAAGAGGAAAACGTTCATGATTACCGAGATCAAGTCGTATCAGATCATTATTGCCCTGTTGAAAGCACGAGGCATCCGCCATTGCGTGCTTTCTGCCGGCTCTAGGAATGTGCCTTTCGTGCATTCCATCGAGGAAGACCCCTTCTTCAAGTGCTATTCGGTTGTTGATGAGCGAAGCGCTGGATATTTTGCTTTAGGGCTGTCTCAGCAACTTCATGAGCCTGTTGTTATTTCTTGTACATCCTCTACGGCGACTTGCAATTATTGGCCGCCTGTTGCTGAAGCGTATTATCAGGGTGTTCCATTGATTGTGCTTACCGGTGACCGTGATGTGGCCATGCTGGGTCAGCGCGAAGATCAGATGATTGATCAGGTGGGCATGTATGACAGGCATGTGCGTAAGTCTGTAAATCTGCCCGTGGTGAAGACGGATGATGATTTCATCTATTGCCAGCGTCTAGTGAATGAGGCGTTGCTGGAACTTGATCATAACGGACAAACAGGTCCTGTGCATATTAATGTGCCAATGAAGTGGTACAGCACGTCGTTCCCTGTGCAGGAACTTCCTAAAGTTACTTGCATTGAACGTCTTGGCCATGAGACTGCAGCTGCAAAATGGGAAGAAAAGGTTCACAAGCTGCAGCAGGCAAAGCGCATTCTCGTGGTTTGTGGACAGTCGAGCTATATTTCCGATGAACAGCAGAATCAGATGACTGAGTTCTTCCATAAGTTCAACTGCTCTATTTCCATGGAATACATGTCGAACGTTGAATGTGAAGGTGCAATTAATACCTCTGTTTGTCTGGATTCCAGGTTTATCTCCGACAAGAAGGCTGATGAGCTACTCCCCGACATTGTGATTTCCTATGGTGGCAATGTGATGCAAGGAGTGAAGGCCGACTTGTGCAAGCGAGCTGGACAGTTCGAACATTGGCTTATTCAGGAAGATGGTCACGTTTGTGACCTGTTTAAGAGTCTGACTACCATATTCGAGTGCACTCCTGAGTATTTCTTCCGCTTCTTCAACGAAGCAGCGGGAGACGATAGCCGGAATGATCTTGTTTACCATCATCAGATTGAGCAGTATGCACAGAGTGTGAAATACCACGAATTCCCGTGGTCGAATATCTATGCGGTTCAACATGTTGTTACGCAGGTGCCTTCTGGCTCCATCATCCATATGAGCATCAACAACGCAATTCGACTCACTAACTTCTTTGAATTGCAACCGAATGTTAAAACGTATGCAAATATTGGTACAGATGGTATTGATGGATGCCTGTCATCATTCCTTGGACAAGCGGTTGTTCTTGGTGATCAGCCTGCCTACCTTATGATTGGTGATCTTGCCTTCTTCTACGATATGAATGCATTGCGCATTCGTCATATCGGCAACAATGTTCGCATCATGTTGCTCAACAATCATGGTGGCGAAGAGTTCTATTACAACGGCATGTATCGGGACAAGGCCAGCGACCTACACACCACAGCACGTCACCACGCCACCGCAAAAGGGTGGGCTGAGTCCTGTGGCTTTAAGTATCTGACTGCTTCTGATAAAGACTCATATAATAAAGCGCTTCCGGAATTCATGGCTACTGAATCCGATAAGCCCATTTTCTTTGAAGTTTTCAGTGAGATGAGCACGGATTCGAAAGCGATTTATGACTTCTACGACTTGAGTCGACCGCGGGACTTCATCTCCGACATGAAGCGTGAAGCAAAAGAAATCATCAAGTCCACAATCGGCAAGGAAACCGCAGTTAAAGTTGCCGATAAATTAGGCATCAAATTGAAATAAACGGAACGGATTTATTTGGCGAGGGAGGGCGCATGAACATAAAGAATATTTTGAAAAAAGCTGCGAGATTCATTCTCTCAGCCGGACAGCAACCTGTCCATATTGAGATTGGTACTATTGCACCCAGTGAAATGCTGAGTGGCCGTAAGATTGTTATAACTGGTGGCAGCCGAGGAATTGGTTTCGCTACTGCGCAGGCTTGCATCAAGCAAGGTGCAGATGTGCTGATTGCAGGTCGTAAAGAAAGTACTCTACAGGAAAGCGCAAAAAAACTGGGTCCTCGTGCTCATTATCTCGTGTTTGATGTGTCCAAGGCGGAGCAGGCGAAAGACTTCATTGCCGAGGCAAAATCTTGTCTGGGGGGGGGTATCGATGGTCTAATCTGTAATGCCGGGCTGTCTTTGTATGAAGAAAGTATCGGGAAAGTTTCTCCTGAGCAATTTGACAAACAATTCAATACGAATTTTCGCGGTGCATATTTTTTGGCACAAGCCTATGTAGAAGAAGTTACATCTTCGACCAAACCGTCGGATCTGATTTTTATTAGTTCCGAGACTGCAGACCATTGCGTTGACATTCCATATGGTCTCAGTAAAGCCGCGATTAATAGTTTGATAGGATCATTGTCAAGGCGTTTTTACCGCAAAGGTGTTCGTGTCAATGGCGTCGCCCCCGGAGTAACTGCTACTGACATGACCAAGGAATATGCAGATGTTTCTGATGGCGATTATTCATATGAAGCGGCATCGGGAAGATTGTTTCTTCCTGAAGAGGTAGCTGAAGTGGTGTGTTTTCTGTTGAGTTCGGCATCGCGGTGTATTTCAGGAGAGGTAATACATGTCAACGCAGGAAATCATTTGAACTAGTGGATTGAATCTATGGAGCATGATCAGATTAAGGTTTTAGAGGTTGTCCCTTCATTGAGCAGGGCAGCCGGTGTGGCACGTTTTGCTTATAACATGGCGTTGTACCATGATGAGCAACGTATTCACTATGATTTCTTGCACCATGCCATTATTAACGGCAAGATGATGCATGAAAAAACCTATGACACAGATTTGACGCAGCGCGGTTCAAAGGTATACACAGTTAATTATGCAGGCGCTAGTTTTACTCGATTTGTGAAAGAAGTCGGGGCGTTCTTTGCACAGCACGGAGCAGAGTATGACATCGTGCATTGCCAAATGCCGAATTCGGCGTTCTGCGTTTTACTTGACGCGAAACATGCCGGAGTGAAGCACAGAATTTTGCATAGCCATCTGAACAATAGCTCGGATCAATTCTTGCACCGATTGCGTAATGCGCCGTTAAATGCCATCGGCAAGATGTATGCCACGGATAGACTGGCCTGCTCTGAAGATGCAGGTAAATTCTTATTCGGAAGCAAGCCATTTACCGTGATTCGCAACGGAATTCCGATTGAGCAGTTTGCCTATGATACTGGTATAAACAGTGGATTGCGTGCCGAGTACGGCATTCCGACGGATGCTCCTGTAATTGGTTGTGTGGGTCGCATGGTCAAGCAGAAGAATTATCCGTTTGCTGTGAAAGTGTTTGCGCAATTTTTGCGCAAACGGCCCGATGCCAAGTTGGTATTCATTGGAGACGGAACTGATCGTGCTGAACTGGAACAAGCGATACATAACGAGGGCGTGACCAGCTCGGTGCTGCTGCTTGGTGTACGTGAAGATATCAACAGGCTGTATTCCATGCTGGATGTGTTCTTCATGCCATCGCTGTATGAGGGTCTACCGGTATCTTGTGTGGAGGCGCAGGCCAGTGGTCTACCTTGCGTGTATTCCACCGACGTGCCGCACGAGTCCGACATCACGCAGACCGGTCTATTTGTTGATCGAACGGCGGATATTTCGCAATGGGTTACCGCTCTAGAACAGGCCATGAATGGCGGACGTTTAACTAGTAATCCTGAAGTGCTGTCCGCGCGTGGCTATTCCGCTTCAGCCAATGCTGAACAGCTGATGCGGTATTACGAGCAGTTGATGGGTGCAGCAGATGAATAGAGTAGCAGAAAGACAACAAATAACAGGCGTGAAGAGGGTAGGCTTTAATCGGAATACCAACATCTCGTTGGTTGTTTGGGCGATTGCATCAGCTCCATTTTGTGTACTGTTTACTGGAGAGAATTCATTCACTTTTCAAACTGCAATTCCTTCCATTGCATTGATGGCTTTGGCGTTTATTTTTTCTAATGGAGCAAGGCAGTATTCTCGTCATGCTTTTGTAATTGCCATAGGGTTTATCGGCGTCATTGGCATTTCTGAAATATTAGCAGTTTGCACCAATAGCTATATGTTGACGAATAAGACATTGATAAGAGCATTGATGTTTATTGTGATTGTATGGTTTTATGCCACTGCGGTATCGCATAACTATACATCATATGAAATAAAAATATTAATGCAGCTGATAGGATTATCAGTTTGTGCTTCTGCTTTCCTCGAGTTTAAAGAATATCTGGCTCAGGGAATGTATTTCGGGCGCGTGTACCCCGTTAGTTTGCGAGGGCAAATGATTGATGCCAATTTCTTTGCCTTGCTCGTTGTAATTCAGGTTGCGTGTTGTTTCGTTGTTGCATTATATAGCAATGTAATATTAAAAAAAGTTATATATTTTGCATTATCTGGTATTGGTATAATATCAATTATTCTCACGGGGTCGAGGAGTGGTTTGTTATGTGTCGCCCTCATCATGGTACTCGGTGGAATGGTATATGTGGTTCGCCCTGTCAAAGGAAAGATGTCCAGCGTTATATTCCTTGCTGGGTTCAGTGTGGCTCTATTAATTGCTGCATCCAAGTACATCAGTGACTGGATGTTTAATAGATTCTTTGTAAATAGTTATAACGATGGTTCGAATGAATTTCGTGTCACACTGTGGATCAAGGCAGTGGAGCGCTGGCCTCAACATCCTCTTTTTGGCTTTGGAGTAGGAAATTATAACTATTATTCGGCACAGGATTGGGGACTGGCCGAGACGTCGACTACGACGCATGGAACAGTTACTGATTTTCTTGTCGATTTTGGCATTATTGGTCTTGGACTGTTTTTATATATAGTGATTGATATTATCTCTGGATTGATTGTTAGTAAGCAATATGTGCTCCTAGCTATGCTACCTGGCATTATGATTTGTTCTGTCATAGTTGGTGCAGAACGTACTGTTGCTCTATGGCTGTATCTTATTGTGTTTTATGTGGTCGGTCATTTCTGCAAGAACAATTCTGGTATATCTCTATATGACGTATTCAGAGAAAAGCCAGCTACTTAAATTGTTGGATTATCACAAATAGAATGATCTCTACCGCTGTAGATACATCTATTCGATTGCTAAGATACACAGAGGTTTTTCAATATGAAGATTGTTGATCGCCTTATATGTAAGACGCGTGAAAAGACCAATCCGTGGTTTGCCGAATATAGAAGGAATCGTTTAAACCGTACCGATTTCTCTATAATATCTAATAATTGTTGGGCTGGTTCTGTCTATCGATATTTTGGGTTGCAATATTCAAGTCCGACTGAAGGATTGTATTTCTTCCCGGAGGATTACATTAAGTTTGTGAGTAGGTTACGGCACTACTTGACAAGCGACATTCAATTCATTGAAGCACGTGACTCGAGGCATTCTCATGAGCTTGCCGAAAAAGGGGAGATGTCGGTTCCCGTTGGAGTCATTGATGATATTGAAGTTATCTTCCTTCACTATCCGACATCGGAGGAGGCCAAGGAGAAATGGATTCGACGGTCAGCCAGAGTTAATTGGGACAATCTGTTCATCAAATTCAGCCAGATGAATGGGTGCAGCCAAGACGCGCTCCAGCAATTTGATGATCTTCCGTTTGCCAACAAAATCTGCTTTACTGCATCTTTAATGCCTCAACTGAAATGTGCTAGTTTCTTTAAGGGATTTGAGGATTCGTCTCAGGGCATATTGAATGACACTGACCGATTTGACAAGAGCTTCAACCTTACTAGGTGGCTTAATCGTGAGCCGGTTCCATACGAGCTCGGATAGATTACTCTCCTCTGATTTTACTTGTTGAGTTAGGATATGGGATGAAATCAAGCTATAAGCAGCTCCTTTCTGACACAGTCGTTTTCGGTGTGGGTAATGCACTGATGAAGCTTGTTCAGTTTTGTTTGATGCCTATTTATACGGCATACATGACGACTGAACAATATGGTGTTGGTGAGCTAATCAATAATCTTAATGAATTGTTGTATCCTCTGGCTTGCTTGGCTATTTATGATGCGGTTTTCCGTTTTGCCTTGGACGATGATGGACAAAAGAAGAGTGTGCTTTCCTCGGGCTTGGCCCTGACTGTAATATCATTGCCCATAGTGTTGGTAGCTGCGTCTATATCTTTTTTCGTTTTCCATTTTCAATATGCGTGGCTACTTGCCCTGATGTGTTTCACCGCCGGTGTTCGTTACGTTTGTGTTCATTTCACGCGAGGTATTAACCGGCCCTTATTATTTGCTGGCGCAGGCGTATTTGGATCGTTGGTTATATTTGCGTGCGCAGTACTCTTCCTGTCCGTTCTTCATCTCGGAATTACAGGGTACCTTTTATCATTTGCATTGGCTCATATTCTTACAACAATATTCGTTGTAATTCGAGGAAAACTATATAAGTATTTTTCATTCAGCGAGATATCAAAAAATGAAATACAACTTATGGTTCGTTATAGTATCCCGATGATTCCTAATGGAATGACATGGAGTGCGGTTAATTTCATAGACAGGTATGCCATCCTCATTGTTTGTGGTGCAAGTACTGCTGGCCTCTTTACTGCAGCTGGAAAACTGCCGGCAGTAATAAATATGATTTCGATGATCGCGCAGCAGTCGTTACAGATTTTTGCTGCCAAAGAAATTAAATCTGAAAACAAGAATAAATCATTCTCCACTGTATTTTCTGCATACTCAATACTGATGCTACTCATGGGATCGTTTGTCATTGCGATTACAGAATTACTCTCCAAGGTTCTTTTAAAGGGAGATTTTTACGAGGCTAGTAAATACGTGCCTCTTCTTCTTGTCGTTGCCCTAATAAGTAATTATTCAGCATATTTCGCGATGTTCTATAATGCAATTAAAGACACAAAAATGATTCTAATAACAACTGTTATTGGAGCTTTGGTCAATATTGTGTTCGCAATCGCACTTGTTATTCCGTTTGGTGCTTGGGGTGTCATTACGTCTTCTGTCATCGCTTATCTAACCATGATGATAATGCGTTATATTAATACGCGACATATCGTTCATACGAAACCAGATATTCAGTATCATATTGTTGCTGTTGCTATTATAGTAATTCAGGTTATTATTTTGTCGATGCAGATAGATTATGCTACTGTTCTGTCAATTATTCTGTTGATTGTTTTGTTGATTTATACGGGTGTTCGTTATAGTTCGACAATTACTAAACTATATAAAAAGATATTCCGATAGCATGTGTTACTGTGAATGGGGCCTCTGGTCGTCACTGGCTGTCGGCTGTTCGCGTGGTTTCGGCGCATGTTGTTGAGACCGGCGCTGATGATGGCGTTGTGAATGATATGATTCATGATCGCGTCGTGGTGCGGCCTCTGAGTCGTTGGTGTCGGTTATTGATGAGGTATTGTGTACGGGGCACGGCGTTGGTGATGTCGTTCCGGTTCTTCATTACCTCGAGGAGAAACGAACGTACACTTTCGCTAAGCCTGCCGAATGTGGTTCACCCAATACGAATAACGTGTATGCGTTGTACATTCTTCCAAGTCAGATCGGGCATAATTTCGCGTGGTGTCATCGTTCGCCGGCTGATGATAATTATGCCATTGTCGCCACGCAAAACGTCAACCATACCTCAGGGCATGCAGTTAACCATACTCCGAGACCTATCTCAACTATCCGCTAAAAACTAAACAATGTAACTGCGCTAGTGTTGACACTACGACATCTTTTTTTGGCAGATTATCGTGTACAACTTTGTTCTGATGTCACAATGGAATGCAATGATGCCATATCATATATGCCCCAGATAAATAAGGGAAGAGCGTAAAAGGCATATCCCTCAAATTGTATATACAAATATGCTACGAGAATAAACCAGCAGACAGATTTTTTATTCCATGCGTCATTTATGCTGATATGAATAATTACTAGCATGATGAAAATAACAAATGCCAGTATTCCGAATTCAGTGATAAAGCTAGTGTACCCACTCATCGTGAATTGGTTATACGTAGGGGTATTAAGGTTGTTGATTTCCCACGAATTCCTTCCGCCTATGGCATTCCAATTTTGATGGGCGGACTTGAAATGAGCGTTGACCACAGTGGGTATGTTGCCGGCGCCGAATCCAATGAGGAATCGCGGGACATCGCTGGCCCAGGCTCGCGCAAGAACAAATGCATGGAATATTCGAGCAGACATAGAACCATCTCCGCCGATGAGACCATGATGGATGATGTTGGCTGCACGTTCGTTGAATGAAAGCACAAGAGCTGTTGCTGCTATTAGAGACGCTGCGCCGCCGATTGTGATTAAGCGATTACGACGCGAATTGAACTTGATGTGGGGCAATGACCATAGTACACATGCAATCGTAGAATCTATGATGATACGTAGTCCAGAACCCATCAAAAAAGATCCGATAACAAAGGTGAACACTAGTGTTCGTAATCGTTTGTTTTTGGTCATCCAATATGTCGGTAGTAAAACACCGAATACATGCATACCGATGTATGAAGGTTCTGCGAATAAGAATTGAGGCCTGTTGTAGGGGCGCAACATAAGATGAGCAAAATACGAGCGCAGGCTATGGATATCGAGTCTTAAGGCAAGAAATTCGATCACTCCAACCACGAATGCAACCCAATATGCTGCACCAATGATTGATGCGGCAAAGCTGGTAGTCAGTTTCTTAATGCTAAAGGCGATATGCAGTGACAAGAGGCATGACAGGAATCCGAGAATACCCAGAGCTGTAGTGATCGTAGTAATCAATCGGAAGTGGTAAGTAGACCAAGCAAAAGCGGACAAGGGGAGTAGCACCGTAATCGGGAATAACATAAAGCCGAGGTATGGTCGTGCTGCTGTATGTAAAAGTCGCCAGTTGAGACAGACATAGCAGAGGAACAGAATTGGCGAGATTGGCGACCAGTAAGGCATTCGGATGCCGATTACCGTACCATCTACCGGCAATAGAGCCAACGCCGCGTAAAATATATAGTCATATTTGTCAATGATGATAAGGCGGGGAGCAAGTGCTGTATCAGTTGAAGATATCATGTTCATTATCTCTGAACCCTCTGAGGCGTCTTTCACTGTGAGTAAAAGAGACCTCTTGCTTCGCGAGTTGTTACTGGTTCGGAGTCCGAGCATACCCCTATCATGTACCTCTTTGCGGACTATGAGTGCTTTGCGAGTCCTATATGACGGGGTTGTATTTCTATGGGGAGCATGTAGTGGAATTTACCGAGCAGGTTCGCCCGCTTATTTTGTGATGAGTTGGGTCATGGATTTCTGTATATATCTAAATGACGGTTCTCTCAACGTACGTGTTGGACCGTGGTTGTACGCATGAGACCCGACCCAGGCTAGCTGTCTTGTCCCGCCGTCTTCTTTTGTATGTTTTTCTACGGATTTATGGATGCCATTGACCATTACTCGGCATCAGTGAACCGTTGCAGGATACGTGTGCTTTGTGTTGCGTGTCGTAGGCGAACAGGGATGCAATGTCATAGAGTGGTGCCAGCCGGGGCGTGTAACCATGAACGGTTATCCTGAATTGGCGATCCGTGAACTCGTGGGCAATATGCTCATTCATCAGGATCTTACGATACGAGGCGGTGGCCCTCTCGTGGAGGTTTTTGATGATCGTGTTGAATTTTCTAATCCAGGTGCATCCCTGATTCAGGTGCCGAGGCTGGTTAATGATCCTCCTCAGTCACGCAATCCGCGACTGGCAAAATTGGCTCGTCGGCTGCATATATGTGAAGAAGCCGGGTCTGGCTGGGATAAGATTATTCGTTCCTGTGAACTGATGCAGTTGCCTGCGACAGAGATTCAGGAGTCTCGCGGTGATGCGCCGAGTATGCGGGTCCGTTTAATGCAGCGGCGCCCATATCGGGATCTTACGGTTGATGAAAGATTGCAGGCATGCTATTGGCATGCTTGTCTGCAGTACGCCAATGGTAATGCGCTGACTAATGCGTCTTTGCGTGAGAGGTTCGGACTACCCACATCATCCAGCTCTCAAATCTCAAGGCTGATTGCTGACGCCATATCTGACAGGTTGATTCGCCCGGTGGATGCGGATGCCGCCAATAAGAAGATGCGGTATATACCGGCATGGGTAGGAGAATGAGCAATCGTTTATGCTGATTCGGTGATAGTGCTGCCGTAGCTCTAATGGACTTTTTTATTTGCTTCGTTACTGCGTATTCTGCACTCCACATGTGCGAAACGTTGGAATTCCGCCAAAATTTTATTTGCCTGGTATTTGCTTGGGTGGGTCGCAAAGCGCGGTTGCGGCACGATTCTTGGCCTATAGGAACTTTTGTGGTGCTTTAGACTGGTTTTCGTTGTCAGTCGGTGGTGTTGGGGTATCGCGTGGTGGTGTGGAATTCGTTCCAGTCGATGCCGGTCCCGTATGCGGGCGCGACGCTGTCGTCCGGTTCGGGCGTCGTTGCCTTTTCGCCCTTCCGCAGGGCGTCGGGGATGAATGACTCCGGTCGTGGGTGCGCGGTCTTCATGTAGCATACCCATTCGCACGCGCGGCGCATGTGCTCCTCGGGCAGCCCGCGATGGTTGCGCAATACGTCCTTGACGACCGAGTTGACGCCGCCCTCCAGCCGGTTCGTGGTGCGCGCCACCGGACCGCCCTTCAGCAGTTCCGGCTCGAGATAGGCGAACAGCCTGTCCTCGCGGAACAGCCTCTCCAGCCGCCGGTAGCAGCGTCGCAGCTCCTCGTGCGTCCACCACCACCGGCGCCTCGACGCCTTGGGGTTGGACGGGTCGTCGCGCGCGTAGGTGCGTTCGGCGATGAAGTCCTTCCACCGTTCGTGCCATGCGTTGAGGGCCTCGCCCCACCTGACGGCCTGCCCGGCCGTCTCGACCGAGGTGAGCCCGTCGGACAGCCTCTTCAGCTCGCGGCCGGCCTGGAGCCTGGGCCTGGACGTCAGGTCCGTCCTCGTGTTGCGCTGCACGTGCACCAGGCAGCGCTGGATCCTCGTTCCCGGCCACGCCTGCGTGCACGCCGCCTCCGCGCCGCGCAGCCCGTCGGCGATGAGCACGTCCGGCGCGGGAAGCCGGGAGAACAGGGTCAGGTATGCGGCCTTGGACTCGTGCGCGCACCACTGCCAGTCCAGCACCTCGCCGGTTTGCCCGTCGATGGCGATGATCAGGCACCAGCCGTGGCCCATGTACGTGCCGTCCGCCATGACCGTGTGGCGCCTGGCGTCCGGCGGGGCGATGCGCGGGCGGATGCGCCAGCACCATGCGATTCGTTTGCGCAGGGCGCGGGCGTCGCCCGCAGAGTCCGCCGCCCTTTGGGATGACGGCCCCAGCAGCCAGGAAAGGAACTCCTCCAGCGTCCGCTCCCGCCTGCGCCGCCGCTGCGGCATCGTCGAGCTCAACCGGCAGGCCGGGCATTTCCACCGCTGGACGCCCTTGCCGGTCCGCCCGTTCTTCTTCATCGCACGCCCGCACACGGGGCATCTCTTCGCTTTGCTGGATGGCGTTCTCACGCCATCCAGCCCACCACCGGGGGCGCATCATTTTCCACGCGACAAAAATGACAGGCCGACACGCCTGCTCCCACAAGGCCGGGCCACGGTTATAAGCACCATAAAAGTTCCTATAGGCCGGTTTTATCCGATGACCGTAGAACCTATATGGCCTTGCGGTCTAAGGGACTTTTGTGATGTTGGGACCCCACCTGCTAGTCAGTTCGATTCCATGCGACATCGATTTCCGCTTCCCAATCTCAAATGACACCAAAATACCTGCAACCGATTGTGCAATCCCGTGGGCGGGAGTGGGTTGCAGGTAAAAGGTGTCGAGTTACAGCCCAGAATCACCCCTAACTAGTACCGAAATACCCGCAACCGCAGTAACTAACCCCTTTATACCTGCAATCCGGCAAATATGGTTCAGACAATCCGCACATCCAGACCGCTATCCGAACACACCGTTTATACTGGATCACACATCGAATCAACATCTAGAACCGACCGTCTCCAACGACCCATAGGGAGAGCACATGGACGATATAAGACCACGCTGCGGCTGGTGCAATCTCAGCAATCCCGTCTATGTTGCCTATCACGATGCCGAATGGGCGGTTCCGTCGCATGATGACCACCACCTCTTTGAGATGCTGGTGCTCGAGACCTTCCAAGCCGGACTGTCATGGGAGACGATACTGAACAAACGCAAGCGTTTCCGTCAGGCGTTCGATGGGTTCGACATCGAACGGATCCGGCGCTATGACGAGAACAAGATCGCCGAACTCATGAACGATCCGGGCATCATCCGCAACCGTCGCAAAATCGTCGCGACGGTCGGTAATGCCAACGCATTCCGGGATATCCAGACGTCGTACGGCAGTTTCGACGACTATATTTGGCGGTTCACCGGCCGTCACGTCATCTACGAGACAGGCATGACTACATCCCCTCTGTCCGACGCCATCGCAGTGGATCTCAAGACGTACGGCATGCGATTCATCGGCACCACCATCGTCTACGCCTATCTGCAATCCATCGGCGTCATCAATGCACATGAGCCTGGATGCTTCCTGCACAGGGAAAGGTGACCCGCGCAAGGATTTATAAGGTCGCTCGGGCAGAATCTCTCCGAGAGGAACCCGTGCTTCTAGTTATTTTGCTTATCGAGTTCTTGGTAGCGCTCTTTGACCCCGGTAAGGATTCCGGCAGATTGTTCACGCTACTGCGCGGTGAGCGCTTCGAGCAGTTCGCCGAAAGTCAACCCACCTTCACTACCGGATGACGGATGATGGTTTTGAGATTTTCCGGTTTGGCTCGGCGCGGGTCGGATAGGTAGATCTCGTGATGGCGGCGGGCGTCGGAGAAGTCGAGCCCGTAGCCTTGCGAACGCGCGTAGCCGTCCAGAATCGTCACGGTTGCGGGCTCGTCGTCGTACGGGCCTTTGTGCATGACCTGCGCGACCACGCCTTCATCGAAGTCGAAGAGATATGCACGATTGATGTCGACTTCGGGATGCTTGGAGGCAAACGATGCCTTGGCCCACGCAAAGACCTCATCGGTCACGAATTCCGGCAGACGAATCATCGAAGTCCAATAGAAGTCGGTTTTACGCGTGTAATCGACGCCGGGCACACCCTTCTCCATGCTCCATAAGCCCTCCAGCGGAGGCACGGTGTAGTCGAAGTACCCGTCAATGTGCTCGTCCGGATTATTTGACTTCTTGTTCATTTTGATGGTGAACGAAATGCCGTACAGCAGTTGCATCGCCTTGGCGTAGTCGCCGCCTTCTTCGTTCGGATCTCCTACACCGTCCACCGCGACGAACCGCATCGCCGGCACCGTGACGATGGCGGGCATCCTCTTCGGCTGATACAGGTCCTTATATTCCTTTTTATAGTCGAATGCCATCGCTCATTTCCCCTCCGCCACCGCATCGATCTCATCCTGGCGCCGCCACCGCTTGAGGTTTGGCAACAGCGCCGACATGCAGTCCTCGGCCTGTTCGACGCTGATATGGCAGGATTCCGCCATCATCGGCGCGCATGCGGCGACCAATTCATCGCTATTGGCATAGTCCTGAAGAAAAACGCCGTCTTCATAGCAGTAGTTGCAATAATCTCCGTTTCGCGTTCCATCCGGTTCGGTGCCGTGATCTTCCGGGCAGTAAAACGGCATGGCACAACTTTGGCAAAAACCATTGTCCGGCATTTCCATAAGCCTCGCCATCGGCACCTCAAAACGGGTGCTGATCAGCCGAATCATGTC
>OGQH01001402.1_pt1 | contig 21538 bp, 18 predicted proteins | sample 1553181 | NCBI WGS metagenome assembly OGQH01 (sample SAMEA2579946, study PRJEB22360) | human gut metagenome | biome: human gut; feature: human-associated habitat; material: faeces | place: Denmark | collected 2008/2010 | reverse complement strand
AGCATCCGCCATCTCGCTGCGTGCCATCCTCTGGCCCCTGCGCCACATCCGCCGGCTCTCTGCATGCCATCTGCCCGCCAGTTCACCACGCGATACCCGCCAGCCCATCGCAAGCCATCCGCCATCGCACGGCACAGCATCCTTCGACCCCCGCGCGTCATCCGCTGGCACCCTGCAGGCATCTGCTGGCACGAACCGATGCCCTTAACGGCCCGCAGAACAAACCGTCGGCGCGAGCAGGAGCCCTAAATCCCCGCAAAAACACGTTCTGCGTAATTGTTAACTACCCTTTGCAGATAAAACCCGTTTTTTACTTTCTTTTCACCTCTATCGCATCCCCTGCGCACCGCATTCGCGTAAAATCAAGTTTGCTGCGTTTAGGGCGCTCTTGCCTTGCGCTGCCATTTACACATTTAGGAAAGGACATTACTTGAAGGTTCGAAAATCGAAACCTCACAGTAATTAGCCTTCGGCCTCTGCATTTCACACCCGTCATGTAGTGGTCGAAGGACGACTGCGACATGAACGGATTGCGCCTATCAGTATTGCTGTGCGCTGCGCAGATCAACTGCCCGCACAACAACCCTGACACGCGGCGGCAATCCCAAGGGAGAATTGCATGCTCTATCTATCTCAAATGCTCGGCGAACCCGTCGTTGATGCAAATGGTGAAAAAATCGGTTCCATATCCGACCTGGCCATCCAAACCGGCGAAGTGTTCCCTCGCATCACCAGCCTGGCATTCCTGGGACCTGGTAAAACGCCTTTCATGATCTCTTGGCGTAAATACGTGGACAGCTTCGACGAAGACGAGGGCATTCGCCTGAAGGTCGACCGCACCGCCATCCGCTTCAGCTACCTTCAGCCTGCCGAAGTGCTCCTTGCGCGCGACCTGCTCGATAGGCAAATCGTAGACACGCAGGGCATGAAGGTTGTGCGCGTAAACGACTTGAAGCTCTCCGTTTCCGGAACGCAGCTGCGCCTTCTTGGTGCAGAAGTGGGCGTTCGCGGCATTCTGCGCGGCTTGGCTCCGTGGGTGGAAAAAGCCGCCTGCGGCATCACCAAGGCGTTCGGCAAAAGCATCGACGAGCGCATCATCGCGTGGAACTACATGGACCGGCTCGACCGCGCCCTTTCCAAGGTTCAGCTCTCCGTCAGCCACACGCGCTTGGAAGAGCTGCACCCTGCCGACGTGGCAGACATCCTAGAGCAGCTCGATCCGAAGCAGCGCGCCAATGTGTTCCAGCACTTAGATGACGCACAGGCCGGCGACGCCATTTCAGAAATGGAAGACGAATTTCAGGCCGACATCATCGAGGGCCTGGACGAAAAGCGCGCATCCCGTCTGCTGCGCGATATGGACCCTGACGACGCCGCCGACATCGTAGGCGACTTGCCCTATGAGAAAGCCGAAACGCTGCTTCGCCTGATGGGCGTCGATAACGCCGCAGAAATTCGCAAGCTGCTGGGATACAAGGAAGACACCGCTGGCGGCCTGATGACCACGCAGTTCGTGGCGATGCACACCTCCGACACCGTGCAAGAAACCACCGAGGTTCTTCGCGGCTTGGACGAAGACCACCCCACGGTGAACTACGTGTACGTACTCGATGAGTACGACAAGCTCGTAGGCGTGCTTTCGCTCCGCACCCTGGTGCTCGCAAAAGACAACACCCCGCTTTCCGACATCATGTTCGATGAGCTCATCACTTCGTTGCCCGAAGAGCCAGAAGATGAAGTTGCAGCCGATATCTCCAAGTACGACCTGATGGCCATGCCTGTCGTCGATGAGAACGGACAGATGCTGGGCATCGTCACCGTCGACGACGCAATGGAGGTCATCGAAGACAACGTGGAGGAAGGCCGCACACGCTGGGCATGGGGGCAGTTCGCCATCACGCTTGCCGTGTTTATCGTACTGATGATTCCCTATACCTTCTTCGTCCTTCGCATGTTCGGACACAACTAGGATCGAGGCTTTTACATGACACTTAAGGAAAGTACAGCGCAGGACACCGCCCTGGCAGCCAAGGCTTCCCCGCAAGTTCCCGATCAGGGCGGCGAAAACGACGGCAAGAAGCAGCACTCGAAAGCGTTTCTGGTGCTGGCCGCCATGGGCCCTGGTATCGTAACCGCCATGGCAGGCAACGACGCCGGCGGCATTTCAACCTATTCCACCGTAGGTGCCAAATTCGGCTACATGACGCTGTGGATCATTCCTGTTATGTGCGTTCTGCTTATCGTGGTACAAACCACCGCAACACGCATGGGCGTTGTTACCGGTAAGGGCTTTTCGGCGTTGATCCGCGAGAGCTTTGGCATCCGCCTTACAGCACTTGCCATGTTGGCACTGCTTATCGGCAACGTTGCCACCACCTTTTCAGAATTCGCAGGCGTAGCTTCTGGCATGGAAATATTCGGGGTGCCGCGATGGATATCAGTCCCCGTTGCCGCGGCAGCCGTTTGGGGCCTTATCGTGGGAGGCAGCTACAAACGCGTGCAGAACATCTTCCTGGTGCTTTCATGCGTATTCGCCACCTACATCGTTGCGGCCTTCTTGGCACAACCCGATTGGAATGAAACCTTCCAGCACACCCTGGTGCCAGCAGCAAGTTCGGATTTGGGCTTCCTTTCGCTTACCGTCGCAATGGTTGGCACCACTATCGCCCCCTGGATGATGTTCTTCGCCCAGAGCAACGTGGTCGAAAAGGGTGTGCGCGTACGCGATCTTCCCTATCAGCGTATCGATGCAGTAACTGGTGCTGTGGTGGGCTGTATCGTAGCATGGTTCATCATCGTAACCACTGGCACCGTGCTGTTCCCGCAGGGCATCGAAGTAGAAAGCGCCGAAGCGGCTGCAGCTGCGCTCGAACCTTTCGCGGGCCAATACGCTAAAGCACTGTTCGCCATCGGCCTGGTAGCCGCCAGTTTGCTGGCCGCATGCGTTCTGCCCCTTACCACCGCTTTCGTTATCTGCGAAGCATTCGGCTGGGAAGCAGGCGTTTCGTCCACCTGGAAAGAAGCGCCCCTCTTCAAGGGCATCTTTACGTTTGTCATCGTCGTTTCGGCTGTGGTTATTCTTGTTCCCAACATCGACTTGATGGGAATCATGCTCACTGCGCAGTTTGTAAACGGCGTCATTTTGCCTGTATTGCTGGTGTTCATGGCCATCATCTGCACCGACAAACACGTTATGGGCAAATACGCAGTGGGCAAATTCACCCGCGTTATTCTATGCTTCACCATTGTGGTGGTGGGCATTCTTTCCGCCATTTGCTTGGTTATGCAGATACTGGGAATCGGATAATTCGGCGCTGACGTCGTGGCTCATAGGGAGCACGCGGCAACGGCAACGGGGGCAGCATGCTGCGCAGCTGGCGTCATTACCGCTCTTGAGCACTTAGTCAAACCAACCACTAGTTAGCCCCGCAAGCGCGATGGAGCCCCGGGCACGCCCTGGCGCTTCGGCCGATACCGCTGGCAGCCAGCGCCCTCAAAGCCCCAGCTCTTCGCATTAAACTCCTTGTTCGCACTGCCCATAGGGGTAGTTTTTGTTTCCGCAAGAAGAAACCAAGCCATAAGGCTACCCTTGTTGCGCAATAATAAATTAGCTGGGAAAACATAGAAAGGAACACATCGAGGGCAAGCGACGAAGCCCGCTTTGCGCCCCCTCGGAAAAGCGCCATGGAGCCAAAGCCCAAAGCACATCTTTTCACGTTTGCCGTTATGGCATTGTTCGTTCTCGTGTTTTTGGGCAGCGAATATCACTTCGACATCGCTTATGGCGAGCTCGCCGGCCCCGATTCGGTTGTCGGCGCACAGGCATCCATCCTTGCCACAAGCGCCATAGGGCTTGTGGGCTATTCATTGGTGAATCGAACGGCAGCCGCAAGGCATCGAAGCATTCTTGCCGGCGTGCTGGGAACCGTTTCCGCCTTGCTCCTTGTCACAACTCAGCTAACCCAAAACGCCAACGCCTTGCTGTCGCTGGGATGCTTGTTGTTCTTGATTTTGGGTATGTTGGGAAACGCCACCTACTTTTCCGTTGCGCAAACCCACTATGCCAGCAACTCCCTTTCCCGTCTGGTGGGCACCTCGTATGCCGCAGGATTGCTCGCTCAGTTCCTGCTTCATTCTTTGGCGCCAAACAGCGTTATCGAAGCCGCGATTATCGGAGCTTCGATCATCGCACTTGGCTTCGCTCTTGCAGCGCGCCGCAACGTGCTGCACGTAGTCCCCGTCAGAAGCACACTTCCCGAAAAAGACCAGCGAACCGCCAACGAACGCGATGCCCTCAAGGAAGCAATCCTGCTGCTCGCCTGCGTCTCCCTAATTGCCTGCGTTTTCAGCACGCTCGACAACGTGGTTACCCTGGCAAACGCACAAGGCATGTTCGACCTTTCAACCTGGCCTCGCCTGCTTCTTGCCGTCAGCGGCATTGCGGCTGGCTTCATCTTCGACCTCACTAAGCATCGCTATTCCACTGTTACCATACTGTGTGTAGCCATGTTTTCCCTGGTTTCCGCCCTTGCCATCCAAACCGGCTCCGAAGTTCTTCTGGGTTTGGTAATTTTTTACCTTTCATCGGGCTTTTTCGTAGTCTTTTTCACCTCGTCGTTTTTGCGCATTGCAATGCGCTGTGCAAACCCATCGCTTTGGGCGGGCATGGGACGCGCCGCCAACAACGCCTGCGCCGCACTTGTAGCCATGCCTTCCATGGCCTTGATCTTGTCGGGCGACATCATGCTTATCTCGTCGATAACCATTGCGCTAGCCATGGTTACCCTCCTTGTTGCCCACGCGCTCGAAAACGTGCGTCGCACCGCGCGGCATAAGGCCGAGATCGAAGCCATAAAGCTAGCGGAGCTCACCGCCCGCCCAAAACCCCCAAAAAAGCCCGGGAACCCAACCCCCCCGCCGATAAAAGCACTCCCGAAAAGCACCTTGCGGCATTCTCGGAACAATACAGCCTTACCCCACGCGAACGCGACGTTCTTTCCGCAGTATGCTCAAGCGAGGAAACGCTCCAGTGCATCGCCGATGACATGGGAATATCCCTTCGCGCGTTGCAGAAGCACTTGACCTCCATATACCGCAAGTCAGACACACAATCGCGCGCAGGACTCTGCTCCGCCGCACTCACCGAGCCCCTTGAGCACTAGCGAGCGCAAGCCTCATTCGAAGGAACACCTCGGCCGCTGCCTTTCCTTTTGCAGCTTTTGCCACCACGTTTCCCTATTGCGCCCACCAGGCGTACACTCACCAGCGCGTTTCCCCTATCACGCTCACCAGGCGTACAATGCCCGGTATGAGCACCAACAGCAAACATACCCCCACGCCCAACAACGAAACCCCCGAGAAAATCCGCAGCCGCCTAAGGGCCCAAGCAAAGAAAGCGCGCTCCGCTCTTGCGCCCGAAACGCGTGCGAGCAAGAGCAAGCAGATCTGCGCGAAGCTGACCCAACACCTTGATGCCTTGATAGCCGAAACGCCTCAGGGCAAACCCGTTGTCGGCGTATACTCCGCATTCCCATGGGAAGTTGACCTGGGTATCTTCATCGACTATGCCTACCTGCGAGGCTGCACTGTTGCCTTTCCCTGCATGATGCCCGATGCCCATGGCATTCCCGACGCTCCTGGGCGCGGGATGCGCAAACCCGGGTCGGGCCCCAACGCCCAGCATGTCACTCAGCAAACTATGGAAATGCGCTCGGTTAGCGCCGAGGCATTCTGCAGCAACAGCGTGCCGTTTCTGAATGATCCGCTAAAGGAATATCGCCACAACAGCCCCGAACTTACCCCCATGCCCTACCTTGCCGCCGACGAGTTCGCCTTCATTGTGGTTCCCGCTGTGGGGTTCGATGCGCACGGCAACCGCCTAGGATACGGGGCAGGCAACTACGACCGCTACCTTTGCCAACTTACTGATGCATGCCATGTTGTCGGCGTCGCCTTTACCGAACAGGAGGTTTCCCCCATCCCCGCAGAAGACCACGACATCCCCCTTCCCTTCGTTACCGCTTAGGGGAAAGCTTCGCTTCAGGGTGGCTCAGGGCGGGTGGCAAAAAAATGCCGGGAGCATCAGCCGAGAGCAGCGATGGGGCAAAACCCCCACTCGCGCTCGTGTTGTTTCATTTCCCCTACATACGCCCTCACCTGCAGCAAAGCGCACTACAATGAAGAAAACGCCAACATAGAGGGGTTACCATGAACACGAAAACCGAACGGAACTGGCAGCTTATTGTTGCTGGCATATTGTTTATCATCTTTGGCTTGGTATGCGCATTTTTCCCAGGTCTCACTCTTGCATCTATCGCCTTTATTGTTGGTGCCGCCTTTGTGGTTTCCGGCGTAGTCAATATCGCAACGTTCATTCGCGACCGCGATCTTCTGGGCTTTTCGGGATGGATCTTGGCATACGGCATCCTTGACGTGCTCATTGGTGCCATGTTCGTGATTCACCCCTTCGCTTTTGCGGCAGTGCTGCCTTGGGTTATCGGCGCGTTCGTTCTGGTTTTCGGCATATATGAAGTTGTGGCAACCTTCATGGTCAAGCGCGCAGGCCTTCCCCTTTGGGGCTGGATGCTGTTCTCGGGCGTCATTTCCATCGTTATCGGATTCATGTTCTTCTCCATGCCCGAAATGCTCGCACTGTTCATCGCACTGTTCGCTCTTCTTCGAGGCGTGGACCTTATTGTTGTGGGGGCAAATGCAGGAAAGTATTTCCTGTAACCGCCCGTCTTAACGCGCCGCCCACCCGTTACGCCCTCCACCGCTCATAAATGCAACACCGTGGCAACGAAGCTAGCCTATAATCGGCACAGTTAAAAAAGCGCATGCAAGGCTGCGCTGGAAATGCATCATGCGCGGCTTCGCTAGCCGCCGCCTTCCCAGCGCAGCATCGCCTGCGCCCTATTTACAGTAAGGAGACTGTACATGGAAGGCTTCGAGCTTCTTTCCACCGGTGCTTGGTCTATCCTGCCGCCGCTTCTGGCGCTAGGCCTTGCCCTAATTACCAAGGAGGTGTATTCCTCCCTGCTGGTTGGCGTGTTCTCAGGCCTGATCATTTACGAGTTCTGCCTTGAAGGTGTCGGCTTCGACCAGCTCATCACCGCATTTACGCTCATCCCTCAGGTTATGGCGGAGCAAATCTCGTCGAATGCGGCGCTTATCTTGTTCTTGGCATTATTGGGCGCGTTAGTCGTCATCATCGCCATTGCTGGCGGTTCGCGCGCATACGCTGAATGGGCCGCGAAACACATCAAGAGCGCACGCATGGCAACCGTTATGACGGCTCTTTTGGGCATCGTGGTATTCGTTGACGACTACTTCAACTGCCTCACTGTTGGTGCCGTCATGCGCCCCGTAACCGACAAGTTCCGCATCAGCCACGAAAAGCTGGCGTGGATCATCGACTCCACCGCAGCTCCGGTGTGCATTATTGCCCCTGTTTCCTCGTGGGCGGTTGCCATGGGTGGCTACATGGGTGAAAACGGCTTCAACACGTTCGTTGCCTCCATTCCGTACAACCTCTACGCACTGGTCACCATTGTGTTCGTGTTCGCTATGTGCGGTTTCGGCAAAGACTTCTTCAGCATGGGCAAGGCTCAGCGCGACTGCGACGCTCATACCTACAGCCCCATTCCTCCCCATGCCTCCGCTCTGGAAACGGTATCTAAGGCAGGCGTTCCCAGCAATCCCGAAGCCGTCGAAACCGTTATCACCGAGCAGTCCGACCTGGAGGGCGCCACGAAAGCGGTCGAGCAGTTCAAGGGTCTGGATGTTTCCCCCAATGGTAAGGTATTCGACCTGGTTATCCCTATCGTGGTGCTTATCGTGTTCTCCATCACAGGCATGCTGTATGTTGGCGGCTTCTTTGAGGGCGTAGATTTCGCAACAGCTGTTGGCGAAAACCCCATCGGCGGATTGTGCATCGGTGCCGCTGTGGCATTGGTTGTTGCTGCATGCATGTTCCTGCCCCGTAAGCTCACCACACTGGTTGGCTTTACCGAAGGCGCTTCCGAAGGCGTTCGCTCTATGGTTGGCGCTATCATGATCCTTGTTTTGGCATGGAGCCTGGGCGGCGCATGCCGCTACATGCTGGGCACGGGCGAATTCGTTTCCAACTTCCTTACCACCATGGGCTTTGAACTTTCGTTCCTGCCTGCCGTTATCTTCGTGGTTTCTGGCTTCATCGGATTCGCCATGGGCACTTCCTGGGGCACCGCTGCCTTGATCCTGCCCATCGTTTTGGGCGTATTCCCCGAAAGCGACCCGCTATTCCTGGTCACCATCGGCGCAACGCTTGCCGGCGCAGTATATGGCGACCACATCTCGCCCATTTCCGACACCACCATCCTTTCTTCTGCTGGTGCGGAATGTAACCACCTGCGCCACGTGGCAACCCAGCTTCCCTACGCTTCCCTGGTTGCCGTCATCTGCCTGTTTGGATATCTGGTTGCCGGCTTTACCGGTTCGCCTTGGCCTTCGCTTATCGGCGGTATCGCTGTTGCCCTCGTTGTCGTTATTGCAACGCGCGTGTTCGGCAACAAGGAAGCTGCATAGACGTATCGCATCAAAACACACCACAAGGGAGTCCTTCGGGACTCCCTTTCTTTTGCCCGGACAATTACAAGGTCCAAATATGCGAATTCTCACTCTGAGACGTCAGACATTGCGCCCGAACAAAACATGCAGGCATATCACCTCGCTGTTTTGAGGAAACTCCAAACAAGACATGACAACAAGCAAACAAAAAGGCCCCGAGGGGGCCTTTTTGTTTGTGCCTGCAGATACGACCAGCAAGAAACGCTTAGCGCTCTTCGATAGGCTTGTATTCGCGAGCCTTCACACCCGTCTTGTATGCGGGGCGGATGATGCGCTTGCCGCTTACCAGTTCCTCGAAACGGTGGGCAGCCCAACCTGCCATACGAGAGCAGGCAAACAGCGGAGTGATCATATCCTGCGGAATGCCCATCATGGAGTACACGAATCCAGAATACATATCAACGTTTGCGCACATATCCTTCTTGGTGCCCTTTTCCTGCAGGATGACTTCAGGGCTTAGGCGCTCGATGAGCTTGAGCAAATTCAGCTCCGCTTCAAACTCAGTACCCTTGGCAAGCCTTGTTGCAAAATCCTTGCAGATAACTGCGCGCGGATCGGAAAGCGTGTACACCGCATGACCCATACCGTAGATCAATCCGGTATGATCGTATGCCTGCTTGTTCACGATCTTGGCAATATAGGAAGCTACTTCGTCTTCATCTTCCCAATTCTTAACGTTTTCCTTGATTTCCTTCTGCATGGCCAGAACCTTATGGTTTGCACCGCCATGCTTACCGCCCTTCAAAGAACCGATAGCGGCCGCGTAAGCAGCATACGGATCGGTATCGGCAGAGGAAAGAACACGGCAAGTGAAGGTGGAGTTGTTACCGCCACCATGCTCAGCGTGCAGAGACATCATGATGTCGAGCATGCGTGCTTCTTCAGGAGTGAACTCCCGGTTGGGACGCAACATGGAAAGGATGGTTTCGGAAGTGGATTGTCCCGGAATGAAGCGATGCATGATCATCGACTCGTTGTAGAACGCAGCACGCTTGGCATAGTGAGCCAGCACCATGATGCGCGGTAATCGAGAGATAAGAGAGATTGCCGTACTGATCTCGTGCTCGAAGGAACGCTCTTCCGCCTTTGGGTCGTCAGCATACAACATGAGCACCGAACGCTGCAGAAGGTTCATGATGTTATGAGAAGGCGTGCTCATGATCTTCGAAGCGGTGAAGCCATCGGGCAAATTGCGCTGAGCATCAAGTGCCTCAACAAGCACATCGAGCTGGCTTGACGTGGGAAGCTCCCCCATAAGCAGCAGATACACGATCTCCTCAAAGCCGCGACGCTTGGTGGCATCGCCGCCAACAAGATCGTAGATGCTGTAGCCACGGAAGGTGAGCTTGCCTTCGTCGGGAACCTTATCGCCCTCATTCATCAGGTAACCGTGCACGTTAGAGATATTCGTAACGCCCGCGATTACGCCAGAACCATCGCTGTTGCGCAAACCGCGCTTTACGGGGTAACGCTCGTACAGTTCCGGATCGACGGCATTGACCTTTGCGATGTTATCGTATAGGGAAAGCTTATGGTCTTCCATGAATATTCCTTTCAACTACGAGACTAGATAGTACACCCCGCTTGCGCATCAAAAAGCGTACTTTGGTGAACGATAACAAACTGGAAACAAACGGATTCTGTTATGCAACAAAAATTCTTTGTGTGATTAGTTCTAAAACAACGAAAGTCGAAAAGCAATAGACACGCCCCTGCGGCCTGCTTCTTCATTTTATTCCAGCAAAGGCACGCTCTGATATTCAAAGCAGATACGGATTCGATAGCCGACGGCGCACTGCATCGAGCATTTGCCGATGCGGAGTGCGGCCTGCATTTCGTCTTCTTTCAGAAGAGCACCAGGCAGCGCATGCCTATACGGCTCCGAGGGGATATCGGGCAACGCGCTTCTTTGAGGCTCTGGGAAAAGTCAGGCAGAGCACACCTTTGCAGTGCTGAAAAAAAAATACCGAAAGCAACGCCAGCATCCCATGCTGCAATCAGGCTGTTTGCCAGCAAGCCCTTGGGACTATAGTTATCCGCAATAGCTTGAATGCAACAATATAGAAGCGCAATGATAGAATCCAAGCAAGGATTGATACGTTTTCTGACAGGAATGCGAATCCAGCCATCGGCTCGCCTTCGGCAAACCGCCGCAGTGCCGCCCTGGCGCCCATCATTCGAGGAGAGAGAAGCCACCATGACGCAAGACATCAATGGCGCAACGCGTCTAATTTGCCTGTTCGGCGACCCCGTCGCACACAGCAAATCACCCCACCTTCATAACCGAGCATTCGAACGCGCCGGCCTGAATTACGCTTATATGGCCTTCCGCGTTCCTGGCGAAGACATGAAGCAGGCAACCGACGCAATCCGCCTTCTGAATATGCGCGGCTGCAACCTTACTATGCCGAACAAGATTGCGGTTATCCCGTTCCTGGACAAGCTTGATCCCATCGCCGAGATGGTAGGCGCCGTCAACACCATCGTCAACGAAGACGGCGTTCTCACTGGATACAGCACCGATGGCTACGGCTTCATGAAGTCATTCGAAGAACACGGCGTCGACGCCAAAGGGAAGAAAATGGTCCTGATGGGCATGGGTGGCGCTGGAACCCCCATTGCCGCACAGGCAGCACTCGACGGCGTAGGCGAAATCGTGGTATTCAGCCCCAGCACGGGCAAATCATGGGATCGTGTTGCTGAAGAAGTAGCCCTCGTTGCTGAGAAAACCGGCTGCAAAATCAGCCGTCACGACGCAAACGATTTGGACGACTTGCGCGCACAGCTGGCTGACGCCGATCTTCTGGCAAACGCCACCCCCATCGGCATGGGCAAGCTCGAAGGACGGTCCCCTATCCCCGACGCATCGTTCTTGCATCCAGGCCTGGTAATCCAAGACGCTATTTACCAGCCAGCAGAAACCGAGCTACTGAAAATGGGCAAAGAAGCAGGCTGCACCACCATCAACGGCGAGGGAATGCTGTTCTTCCAGGGTGCCCGCGCCTTTGAGATCTGGACGGGCGTAGATTTCCCGCTTTCACCAGACGAAATGTAGCAGGGCAAACAGCGCTACAATTAAACGGCGGCGTGCAATGGGGATTGCGCGACCGCCGTTTTCTCATATTCAGGGGCCTTGGGCCTTTTCGCCTAAGTAAAACAGGAACTACCAGGAGGGACCATGGACTGGCAGGATGAATACGAGCGGAAGAAAATAACCGTAAACCAGGTATTCGAGCAGCATCTAACCGGCAACCAGAAAATTTATACGGGTGGCCTTCACGTACCCACCACCATCATCAATGCGCTGATTGACAGGGTTGCAACGGGCACCCTTACCGGCATTGATCTTTTCGGCAACTGGATGAACGGCGACATCACCTTCGCGGAGCTCGATGTAACCCCCGAGCAGTTCCGCTACCACACCTACTTCGCCGGGCCCAACGAGCGCACCGGCTTTGCTAACGGATCAAAGTGCGTTGCGCACATTCCCGTTCATTTCTCGGATACCAATCGCATGTTGGAAGAAGTTGGGCTCGACTACGCCGTAGTCCAAATGACGCCGCCCGACGCTCAAGGCAACTGCAACATCGGACCCTTGGGATTCGAACAGGGCGCATTGCGTGGTGCAAAGCACATCATTGCGCAGATCAATCCGCGCCTTCCCCGTGTATTCGGCGATTCGCACAACTATCACGTAAGCACCATTGATGCCTTCGTAATGCAAGAAGAGCTGCTCGAAGATGTACAGGTGCCCGCACCGACGCCTGAAGAGGCAAAGGTTGCAGAGTTCATCGTCAATCGCGTAAACGATGGCGACACCATTCAGCTGGGCATCGGCGGCATCATCAACGCTATCGCCGCAGGTTTGGAAAGCAAGCAGCATCTGGGCTGCTTCACCGAGATGTTCTCGGACGCTTTTGTTGAACTGCAGCAAAAAGGCGTCATCGACAACTCGCGAAAGAACTTCATGCCAGGCGTTTCGGTTGCGGGGTATTCGACTGGCACACAGCGCCTGTACGATTTCATCCACGAAAACCCCAGCATGTACTACACATCCTACGAAACGGTGTGCAATCCCGCCCTTATCGCGAAGAACGACAACCTGGTTTCAGTGAACACCGCCGTAAGCATCGACCTTACCGGGCAAGTGTGCGCTGAAAGCATCGGCGCACGCCAGTACTCTGCAAGCGGCGGGCAGTTTGACTTCGTGCGGGGCGTGAAAAATTCGAAGGGCGGGCGCGGCTTTATTGCCGTAACGAGCGTGGCGCACACCAAGAACGGTCCTGTTTCGAAAATCGTGCCCACCTTGGCACCAGGCAGCGCCATAACCAGCCTTCGCAACGACGTGCATTTCATTGCAACCGAATACGGCGTAGTCGATCTGCGCTGGGCCGACATTCCCACCCGCGCACAGCGCCTTATCAGCATCGCCCATCCCGATTTCCGCGACGAGCTTACTTACGAAGCGAAGAAGCTCGGCTTCCTGTACTAACAACGTCTTCTAAGCACAATTCGTAAACCGCAGGTTCGCCGAACCGACTCGCAAAACGCAAAAGGGCTACATCGAAACCAATGGGAACGCCCCTGCTTCTTGCTTCGAAGAAACAGGGGCGTTTCAATACAGCGTCAGGGCAGCTCTTCCCGGTTCACTATTCTTTTTCACACAGCAGACTCCCTAAATCGGCTGCCGCACACAAGGTAGCGCTCTTTTCGCGGCTCTTTTCTACTGTGCGGTTTCACGCTTGCGGTTTTCCGGCTGCAAGATCAGCACGGCGGCAACAACAGCAACAATCGCGAACAGAGCACCTACTGGGCCCGCCCACACAAAACCAGGGCCCGAAGCCACCACGCCGCCAAGGAACGACCCCGTAGCAATACCAAGGTCGGAAGAGGTGGGCATAACGGCAGACGCAAGGGTAATCGCCTTCGGATAATCCTTAGCTGAGGTTTGTAGCAGAAACGTTTGCAACGGAGAATTCATGTGGTAGATGAACACGCCCGTAAGCACCACGTTAATCACGGCAAGCGCGGTGTTGCCCGAAGCAAGGCTGGGGCCAAGTAGCAGAAGCACAAGGGCCTGCAAACCGAACATGATAGGCATTTTCGCCAAGCCGTAATGCTGAGCGATGGAGCCGCTACCCAGATTGGAAACAATAGTTGCGGCACCGTAGAAGAACAGCACGATACTTACCATCCACACCGAAAGGCCCACGCCATCTTCCAAGATAGGCGTTACGTACACGTAGAACACGTACGTTGCCGCCATGCCGAATCCTTTCATGATGAGCACCAAGATGATGCGACGATCCTTCAGGATTACCAGCTGATCGCGCACACGAGAAGAAACATCGGTGGAGCCAGAGCGCGGCACAGAGACAAGCAGCAACACCGTAACAACGAGCGCTACAGCTTCTACCGCTATAAACGCAGCCTTGATACCGAATGCATCGGCAAGCAGCGTGCCAATGGGCGTACCCAAGACGCTGGCAACAGAAAAGCCTGCGTAAACGAATGAAATGATGCGAGCCGATTTTTCACGAGGAATGATGTCGTTGATAAATGTCATTACCGTAGACAGCAGCACGCCCGAAACCACTGCGGTAAGCACACGGGCAACCAGCAGCGTTTCGTACGTAGGAGCCACGATGGCCAGAAGGTTGCCTGCGTTGAATACCGCAAGGAACGTCACGAACAAGGGAAACCTGCGAAAACGCCCGGTAGAAAGCACAATGATCGGCGTCGACACCGCATATGAAATAGCAAAGAAGCCCACCAGATTACCAGCAGAAGCAAGGGAGATACCATATTCCTCGGCGATATCGGGCGTGATACCGATAACGATGAACTCCGCAAAACCTAGGGCAAAACCCACGATAACCAATGCAACCGTTGCAAGTTTTGTGCGCGCTGAACCCTCTGCCACGAAAGCCGTCCTTCTTCACAAGCGGCCGCGCAAACGCAGCCGCACCTTAAATTATGCTAAACCAAGCATGCCTATTTTGATTCTTTCCAACAGTATCAAAGTCCAGCAAAAGGAACAGCAAGAAACGTAAACCTCCAAAAGCGCTGCCGCGAAGAAAGAGAGGGTACAGGACAGGTGCCGTTTTCTCAGAGCAAAACCCGGCGCTTTGCAACTTTTTGCCTATATTTTGAAGCCGAAGAAATGATATCTGCCCCGTATTCCCGCTTTTTCGGGAGGGCTATTCGGGTCAGAAGAAACAAAAAGGCCAGCCGCATAAGCGACTGACCTGCAAATTCGATGGAGCCAACGGCCGGACTCGAACCGGCGACCCACGCATTACGAATGCGTTGCTCTACCAACTGAGCCACGTTGGCACTCCCGACGCTAAAAACAAGCGCCAGAGAATTATACGCAACGATCTATTTTTCCGCAAGAGTCAAAATGCTCACTCCCGCAGATTTGCCACCCGCTTACGCTCTTACCGCGGTTTTTGTAACAACGCTGCTCCCGTTTGTGCCTTATTTCTGGTTAGATAGACTAAGCGTAACAGGACCTCGACATTTGGCGCATACTGTCTCGCACCAAGCAGAACAAGAGCGCATACCCCTTTCGGGTTTGCCGCAAAACGCAAAATCACAGCTGGAAGGAGGCGCGATGATCACTACCACATGCGATGAAACATCGGATCGTCCCCTGGTCGTCATCACGTACGCCTCTGTTGGCTCAGGCCATCGCAGCGCCGCACAGGCAACCGCTCAGGCTCTTGAAGATCTTTGCGGCAAGCATCCTGCCCTGCCGGAAAATACCGAAATCGCCGTGTTGGACATCCTCGATTACGGCTACATAAAATTCGACGGCGACAAAACCGCCAACGTGACCGTTTCCTTTAACTGGCTCTACGACATCACCTGGCATCGCACCTTTACGGGACGCCTGCTATGGGGTGGCGGTTCGGCATGGTCGCCATTCATGTTCTCGCCATTCACCAAAATCGTTCGAAAGCGCAAGCCCATCGCCATCCTGGCAACACACATCGTTGCCGCCAACGCATCGGTTGCCGCAAAGATGGTTACCGGGCAAACCTTCCCCGTAACCTGCATTCCAACCGACTACGGCGCAGAAGGCCTGTGGCCGCACCTTGATTGCGACCTGTTCTGCGCCGCCGACGAAACCATGGTGAAGGAACTCACGCCGCGCAAGGTGCCTGAAAGCCACATCAAGGTCACAGGCATTCCGGTGCGAAAGGGATTTACCGACCCCATCGATCGGGCAGAAGTGCTGAAGCAATTCGGCCTTCCGCAAGACAAAATGATCGTAATGGTGATGGCAGGCGCTCGTCATTCGCAGCCTTATATCCCATTCCGCGAAATCGTGAACAAAGTCGTGCCGCTTCTTTCCGAATTCCCCAACATGCACTTCGCTTTCCTGGCTGGCGCCGACGAAGAGTACGCCAATGGGCTGAAAGGGTTTTTCGCAGAACGGAACATTGCAAATGTTTCCGTCTTCAACTATATCGAGCGTATTCCGCAGCTGATGGAAGCGAGCGACATGATCGTGGCAAAATCAGGCGGCTTGGCCACTACCGAGTGCCTGTGCGCACGCTTGCCCTTGGTTTTGGTGGGCAAGTCGTACGGCCAGGAGCGCGCCAACACCTATACGGTCACCAAAGCTGGCGCTGCCGTTACTGCCGAAACCGCAGAAGAGCTGGTTGAGCGCCTGCAGCAAATCCACGAAAACCCCGCCCAGCTTCAAACCATGCTCAGCGGAGGAGAATCGCTGCGCCGCCCGAACGCCGCGCACGATGCCGCTGTGGCTACGCTCGATTTGGTGGGAACGCTTGGCGCGCCCAAGAAGCACCTGCTGAAATTCTATTGGGGCAACAAGCCCTACCGTGTTCGTTAGGGTTATTCCAAGGGCTTGCGCAGCAGGTGCCTTATGCAAACCTTGTCGCATTCGCTATCCCGCTTCGCCACCAAAACGCGGCCACCGCTGCAACAACAGTGGCCCTCCATGCTTGCTCGAACTACTTCCCAAACAATCCGCCAAAAAGGCCCTTCTTTTGAACTTCTTCGGAGGTTACCTGCTGCACCTCGTAGCCAGTTGCGCCGATCACACGACGGAGATCGCCTTCGTCAAGAGGAGCTTCCGATTCAATCACGGTGCGCCCCTTGCCATGCGAGGAGGACACCTTTTTAACCTTGAAGTTATTACGCACGGCATCATTGACGTGCGATTCACACATGCCGCACATCATGCCATCGATATCGACTACGGTTCTGAACATCCGGGGCCTCCCCTTGAAAGTTCGCCTTATCTAACAAACACAGGGTACACCCAGACGGCGCTGCGGCGTCGACAAATGCCTCAAAAAAGCTACTCAGCCCCACGCTTTCCCGCGAACTGCATACGGTAATAGCGATCGTAAATGCCGCCCTGAGCCCGCAGCTCTTCGTGCGTACCCACTTCAACCACGCGTCCCTCGTCTACCACAGCGATGAAATCGGCGTTGCGAATGGTGGAAAGACGATGCGCAATTACCAAGGTGGTGCGGTTTTCGCTCAACCGCTCGAGCGATGCCTGAACGCGCTCTTCGCTTTCGTTGTCCAGAGCGCTGGTTGCTTCATCCAGCACTAGGATATGAGGATCGCGCAGGAACACACGCGCAATGGCGATGCGCTGCTTCTGCCCACCCGAAAGGCGAGTGCCGCGCTCGCCCACAAACGTGTCGTAGCCATCTTCCAAGCCAGCAATAAACTCGTGAATGTTCGCCTGACGCGCAGCCCATTCAACCCGTTCCTGGGAAGCGGACGGGTCGCCATACAAGATGTTCTCGCGAATAGAACCCTCGAACAGATACACATCCTGTTGCACGATGCCCACCTGCGCACGAAGCGACTCCAACGTGGCATCGCGCACATCAATGCCGTCGATTTTCACGGAACCAGACGACACATCGTAGAAGCGCGGTAGCAACGAGCACGTGGTTGTTTTTCCGCCGCCCGAAGGACCGACCAACGCAACGGTAGATCCCGCGGGCACCTCAAGGGTCAAGCCACGCAGCACTTCCTTACCGTCAACATACGAGAAACGAACGTCCGAATAGCTGATGCTCGGAGCAATCCCTTCGTCAACCACGGCACCAAGATCAATGGCATCGGGCTTGTTTTCCACCCCTGGACGTTCAGCAAGCGTTTCCACGAAACGACGAAAGCCCGCATAACCCTTCTGGAACGTTTCGGTGAAATTGATGAGCAGCTCCACAGGAGCAATAAAAATGCCAATGTACAGCGCGTACATAACCATATCGGCAGGATCGAGGATGCCCTGCGCAACAAACAGGCCGCCGCCCACAATGGTTGCCGCATACAACGCGCCCGTGAAGAAGCTCGATGCCATTTGGAATTGACCCATGAAACGGTACGAAAGTTCCTTCGTTTCGATGAATTCTTCATTGGCATGGCCGAACTTGTCGATCTCGATACGCTCGTTGCCAAAGCCCTTCACCACACGAATGCCGCCCAGCGAATCCTGCAAACGCGCGTTCAAACCTGCCATGCGCACACGATTCTGGCGGAAGATTATGCGCTTGCGGTAGTTCTGGACAAACGCATACGTTGCCATGACAGCCGTCACCGCCAACATCACCAGTGTAAGCGGAACATTGATGAACATCAGCAATGTGAAGGAACCCACGATTTTCAGGGTTGCGATAAAGAGGTTCTCGGGACCGTGGTGGGCCACCTCCGAAATGTCAAACAGATCGGTAACCAGCTTCGACATCATTTCGCCGGTGTTATTGCGGTCGTAATACGAAAAGCTCAGACGCTGATACTGCTGGAACAAATCCATGCGCATCCGCGCCTCCATGCGGGCACCCATAATGTGGCCCCAGCAAGAAATGAAGTACTGGCACAAGCTGCGCACCACATACATCGCCACCAGCCCAGCAGCCACCCACGGCAATACGCCCATAATGGCATCGCGAGCATTGACGAAGAAATCGCGCACAAAGAAATTGAGGATCTGGGGGAATGCCAAGTCGATGGCGGCGAGCAGCGTTGCGCATACCAAGTCGGCAACGAACAAAAACGTGAATGGTTTGTAGTAGCTAACGAATTTTCGCGCCACTTCCTTAAAGGGAACCTCCCGCTTTTCCGGCTCGCTCAAAATCTGATTCCTTTCCATTCCAGGCAATGAGTTCAAAATTACCTCCGAAGTCTAGCACCCACCGAAGCGCAAACCGCCACCACTTCACCGAATACGAGATTCGAGCACGCTTAGTGCCACAATGGCCGCCTAAACCAGTAATATGTAAAGCTGTTGGCTTTTTGCCAAGGCATGCTGTCTTGCCCCTGAAAACGCTTGACTTGCATTGCCATCGTTCTACAATCCCCCTTAATCCTATCAAACTGATAGGTATTGCAATGTAGAAAGGACCCCGCGTTGAACTTCGACGCCATGGCGCAATACCTTCCTCTGTACGAGGATGCGGCGTGGCTGACGCTGAGCATCGGATGGATCGGCATCGCCGGATCCGTCATCATCGGCCTCATTGTGGCCATGATCGTGCACTTCCGCATCCCGGTGCTTCGCCAGCTTTGTCGCGTATACATCGAGCTGTTCCGCAACACGCCATTGCTTATTCAGCTGTTCTTCTTCTATTTTGGCCTGCCACGTATGGGCTTTTCCATCACGCCAGAAGTGTGCGGTATGGTTGGCCTTGCATTGCACGGCGGCGCCTACATGGCCGAATCGTTCCGTGCTGGCTTGGAAAACGTGGAGCCCATCCAGCGTGAGAGCGCTATCAGCCTGGGCCTTTCGAAACTGCAGTCCATGCGCTACGTTGTGCTTCCGCAGGCAGTTTCGCTGAGCTTCCCCTCGTTTGTCGCCAACGTTATCTTCCTGTTGAAGGAAACCAGCGTGTTTTCCGCAATCAGCCTGATGGACCTCATGTTCGTCACGAAAGACCTGATGGGCCTTTATTACAAAACCACCGAATGCCTGGTAATGCTCGTAGCGTTCTACCTCATTATCCTGGTGCCGGTTTCCGTTGCTGGTACGTACATTGAAAGGAGGTTGCGCCATGGAAGCTTTGGGGCTTGATGTTCTGTTCATGGGCTCAAACGCCACCCGCCTTCTGCAGGGTCTTTGGGTTGCGGTGCAGATCAGCGCAATCTCTGTCGTGCTCAGCATCATCCTAGGCATGCTGTTCGGCATCTTCATGACGTGGAAAAACCCTGTTGCCAAGGTTATTTCTCGTTTGTACCTCGAAATCGTGCGCATTATGCCGCAGCTGGTGCTGCTCTACATCGTGTTCTTCGGCGCCACGCGTGTTATGGGCCTGAATATCTCGGCGGAGCTTTCCTCCATCATCGTATTCGTGTTCTGGGGTACCGGCGAAATGGGCGACTTGGTTCGCGGCGCCCTTACCAGCATCCCAAAGCAGCAGTACGAAAGCGCCGCTGCGCTGGGTCTGAATAAAGCACAAATTTACCGTCAGGTAATCATCCCGCAGGCCATCCGCCGCCTTATCCCTTCCTCCATCAACCTCATTACCCGCATGATCAAAACCACCAGCTTGCTGCTGATGATCGGCGTTATCGAGATGATGAAGGTTGGCCAACAGATCATCGAGGCAAACCGCATGACCTCCCCCAACGCCGTATTCGGCATTTACGGCACTATTATGCTGCTGTACTTCGTAATTTGCTGGCCCATCAGTATGCTGGCAAACCACCTCGAGAAGAAATGGAACTAAGCAATGAGCGATACCGCCCTGCTCTCCATTGAGCATCTTAAGAAAGCCTACGGCGATAACGTGGTGCTGAAAGATATCAGCCTTTCCGTCAAGCGCGGCGAGGTAATTGTGGTCATCGGCCCCTCGGGGTGCGGCAAGTCAACCTTCCTGCGCTGCATCAATGCCCTTGAGCCTATTCAGGGAGGCACCATCGAAGTTGACGGCAAAGAGGTAACCAGCTCCGAAAAGGATCTCACCGAGCTTCGCCAAAAAGTTGGCATGGTGTTCCAGAGTTACGACCTGTTCCCCCATATGACGGTGCTCGACAACATCACGTTGGCGCCCACCAAGGTGAAGAAGATCCCCAAGGCACAGGCCGAAGAGGCGGCTCGCGCCCTCCTGAAGCGCGTTGGCCTTACCGACAAGGAAAAGAGCTATCCGCGCGAGCTTTCTGGCGGCCAGAAGCAGCGCGTTGCCATTGCCCGCGCGTTGGCAATGGAGCCCGAAGTGCTGCTGCTCGACGAAGTTACCGCCGCCCTCGACCCCGAAATGGTGCGCGAGGTACTGGACGTTATCTTGGGCTTGGCGCAGGAGGGCAAAACGATGCTTATCGTTACCCACGAAATGCAGTTCGCACGCGCCGTTGCCGACCGTGTTCTGTTCTTCGATGGAGGCGAAATCGTGGAACAAGATATCCCCGAACGCTTCTTCGAGCACCCCAAAACCGAACGCGCACAGAAGTTCCTGCATACTTTCGAGTTCGACGCCGTCCGTCAGCACGAGGCCTAACGAGCGCTTCGACCAGAAGGGCTGGAAGCCCAGCGTAGCCAGGAACCCAACGCGACCGGGTGAAGCCTGTCGCAACCAGAGACTCAAGCAGAGTCGGGCTAAAGCCCGCTACTGCCAGGAGCCGATGCAGTCGCGTGAAACCGGTCGCATGACCAAAACGAAATCCTCTTCGAATCCCATCGCACCCTCAGAGCCCCAGCAATGGGGCTCTTTTCGTTTTCGCAATAAGGCCTTCTCAACAAATCGCAACGCCCGCGCCTGCAGAGGGCCCTTTCCCACCGATGTCACAGGCAACCGCCTGACAGCGCCCGCGCACACGGAAACCCGCCCCGCCCCTCAAAAGGCACGGATCGCTACAACCTCAAGCGAGCCTCGTTTGTTTCAATGATGTGCATTCGGGCGGTTGTTCGCCTCGCGCTGTTCCATGGCGCCGCGCACGGATG
>OGQH01001400.1_pt1 | contig 21570 bp, 18 predicted proteins | sample 1553181 | NCBI WGS metagenome assembly OGQH01 (sample SAMEA2579946, study PRJEB22360) | human gut metagenome | biome: human gut; feature: human-associated habitat; material: faeces | place: Denmark | collected 2008/2010 | reverse complement strand
TGATATCCGTCGGGGTGCTCCCCGAGGCGGCGGCAATACGCCGCCGTCCCCGGCCTCCGCCTTCCCTGCCGCCGGACACGGCGTTGCCCGCGCCGGTTCCGCGGTTTCCCTCCGGCATACTCCGTTCGGGCGCACTGTATGCCCTGTACGGAATCTTTTTTGCAAATATTGGATAAAGTTGTATTTTTGCTTTGTCCCTCCGCCGTTCTTCGGGGCGGCGGGCCCGAAGAATATACCGGCCGATGGCAGATAACGCGCATACGATCGACATACACGACAACCGCACGGTTGTCGGATTGCTCCGTGCGGGGGATGAAAAATGTTTCGATGCGCTTTTCCGCCGCTATTACAAACCGCTCTGCACCTACGCCACGCGCTTCGTGCCGCCGGTACGCGCCGAGGAACTCGTCCAGGACACCCTGATGTGGGTGTGGGAAAACCGCACCTCGCTGATTCCCGAGATGCCGCTCAAATCGCTGCTGTTCACCATCGTAAAGAACAAGTCGCTTAACAGCGCCTCGCGCGACACGCTCAAGAACCGCATCATCCGCCAGCTGGCCGAACACTACGAAGAGACGTTCGACGACCCCGATTTCTACCTCGAGGGCGAACTGGTGCAGCGGCTGGCCGAAGCTCTGCGCAAAATGCCTCCTGAATTCCAGCAGACCTTCCGTATGCACCGCCTGGAAGGTATGACCCACAAAGAAATAGCCGCCCGCCTCAACGTCTCCCCGCAGACGGTCAATTACCGTATCGGGCAGACGGTTCGCCTGCTGCGCGAAGAGCTCAGCGATTACTGGCCGCTGCTCGTGCTGTTGCTGTGGCCTGACCTCTCCTGATAAGGAAATCTGAATTTTTTTTCGCCGTTCCGTTAGCATCCTTTGCTGACGGATTGTATTACTTTATAGACAAGCAAACAGCATGGCAAATTTCGAAATCGACGAAGAGGTATTGGTAGCCTTCCTCAAGGGCGAGCTGGACGCAGCGCAGGCGGCGGCCGTAGAGGCGTGGTACGACCGCTCGGCCGCAAACCGCAGGATGCTCGGCCAGGTCTATTATATATTATATGTCAGCGACCGTATCAACGACGCGGCCGGTATCGACGTCGAGCGTTCGCTCCGGCAGTTCAAGCGCCGCATGCACGCCGGACGCCGTATCTCCCTGCGCCGGAGCGCGGTGCGTATAGCCGCTGCGGCCGTGATCGCCGCGGTGCTCCTGGCCGGCGGGCTCACGACCGTGTTGCTTTCCAAGCGCCTGGCGCAGCCCGTGACCGTCGTCACCCAGCTGGGCGAGCGGTCGCAGGTGGTGCTGCCCGACGGGACGAAGGTGTGGCTCAATTCGTCGAGCAGCGTGGAGTACGTCGCCCCCTTCTTTTCGCGCCAGCGCCGCGTGAAGATGGAGGGTGAAGCCTATTTCGAGGTCGAGCACGACCGCCGGGCGCCGTTCGTCGTGTCGACCAACGGCCTGGACGTCGAAGTCCTCGGCACACGTTTCAACATCCGCAACGACGACAACGAGCATCGTGTCACCACCGTCCTGCTCGAAGGCGCCGTCAAGGCCTATGCTTCGGGACGCGAGCAGGCCTCGGTGCGCCTGCACCCCGCGCAGCAGCTGGTTTTCGACACCCGGACGCACGCCATGCGCCTGACCGACTGCCCCTCGGCCGAACGCTCGATCAACTGGATCGACGGCCGCTTCTGCTTCGAGCACGATACCTTCGGGGAGATCGTCGCCGAGCTCAAGCGCTACTACAACGTCGACATCCGCTTCATGGACAACCGGCTCCGCGACATGCGCTTCTCGGGCAATTTCCGCGTCGAGGACGGCATCTACCACATCATGTCCGTATTGCAACTGACCTATAAATTCAATTACAGGATCGCCGGCAACGACATCGAACTCTACGCAAACCCTGAACGATAACCGAATACGAACTTAAAAACCTTCGATCCGCCTATGGAAAATTAACGTCTCTTTTCCCGGATGCCGCACTTTTCGGCGGCCTGTTTCGACACCTAACCATTACACTAACCTAAAATCTGATCCATGAAAAAAACTAACCTTGCGACAGGCAGGGGAGGACGTGTTGTCGCTACATGTTTCCGTTGTCTGTTCGTTATCCCGATGCTGCTCCTGGGATGCTTCGGCGCCACCTCTGCCGCAGCACAGACGCAGCAAGCCCTCTCGCGTGTGAGCCTCGATGCCCCGGACGCGACGGTCATCACGGTTTTCCAGGCTATCCAGCAGCAGACGGGCTGTTCGTTCGTCTACAATACGTCGGACATCGACACCGACCGCAAAGTGAGCCTTTCGGTGCACGACGAACCGCTGCAGGCCGTGTTGGACAAGCTCTTCGCGGGCTCCGACATCGCTTATACCCTTCGGGACAAACACATCGTGCTCTCGAAGAAAGCTAAAAATTCCCCCCCCCACAGCGCTCAGGGCGGCGTTACCGGAGTCATAAAGGACGATAAGGGCATGCCCCTGGTCGGCGCCACCGTGCTTATCAAAGGTACGACAACCGGTGCTGCCGCCGACATCGACGGCAATTTCTCGCTTCCGCAGGCCAAACCGGGGGACACGCTCGAAATTTCGCTCATCGGCTATACCAAACAGGAGCTTCCCGTCTCGGGATCCGCCCCGTTGTCGGTGGTCATGCACGAGGACAACGAAGTGCTCGACGCCGTGGTGGTTACCGCCCTCGGCATCAAAAGGTCGGAGAAAGCGCTGACCTACAACGTGCAGGAGGTCGCGGGCGACATCGTCAACACGGTCAAGGACGCCAACTTCATGAACTCGCTTTCGGGCAAGGTCGCCGGCCTTCAGATCAACGCCAGCGCCTCGGGCGTGGGCGGTTCCACGCGCGTGGTGATGCGCGGCGTGAAGTCCATCAGCGGCAACAACAACGCCCTCTATGTGATCGACGGTATCCCGATGCCCGACCTGCGTTCGTCGCAGACCGAGGGCACCTACGAAACGCCCGACGGCGGCGATTTCGAGGGTATCTCGAACCTCAACCCCGAGGACATCGAATCCATGACGGTGCTTTCGGGCGCCACGGCGGCCGCGCTCTACGGTTCGCAGGGTGCCAACGGCGTGATCGTCATCACGACCAAAAAGGGCGAGGAGGGGCGTGTGCGCGTGAACTACGCCAACAACACCACCTTTTCGTCGCCGTTCGTCATGCCGCAGTTCCAGAACACCTACGGCACCGAAGCTACGGCACCGTCCATGAGCTGGGGTACGAAGCTCTCGACCCCGACCTCGTACGACCCCTCGGATTTCTTCCAGACCGGCTTCGAGGAGACCAATGCGATCTCGGTTTCGGGTGGTACGCGCGTGAACCAGTCCTATTTCTCGGCCGCTTCGCTCAATTCGCGCGGCATCATCCCCAACAACGTCTACAACCGGTACAACTTTACCTTCCGCAATACCACGCAGCTCATCAAGGACAAGCTGACGCTCGACCTGGGCGCTTCCTACATGCGCCAGTACAAGCGTAACCCGCTCGTGCAGGGCCTCTACCACAACCCGCTGATTCCCATTTACCTTTTCCCGCGCGGCGACGACATCTCCAAGTACGAGGTTTACGAGCGTTACGACGCCACGGCGGGCTATATGAAGCAGTTCTGGCCCCTGGAGTTCATCACCGGCGTCGAGAACCCCTGGTGGATTACCAACCGCGAGCTGTTCGAGAATACGGCGCACCGCTATACGTTCAACGCCACGCTCAAGTGGGACATTGCCGACTGGATCACCCTCACGGGGCGCGTGCGCACCGATAACATGGTGATGAACTATACGCGCAAGATCTATGCCTCGTCCGACAAGCTGTTCGCTTCCGAATACGGCAACTACCAGAACAACAAGATCCACCACAACAACCTCTACGCCGACGCCCTGCTGTCGATCAACAAGAGTTTCTTCGACGACAAGTTCTCCCTGTCGTTCAACCTGGGTGCGAGCATCCTCGATGACAAGAACGACGGCGAAGGCTTCGAGGGCCACCTGGCCACCCTCGCCAACAAGTTCTCGGTCTACAACGTGGATATGAGCCATTCGCAGACCAAACCCTACGCCGACCGCTACCACGACCAGACGCAGGCCGTCTACGCCACCGCCCAGCTGGGATATAACGGCATGGTCTACCTCGACGTGACGGCGCGCAACGAGTGGGCGTCGCAGCTGGCCTTCACGCCCCATATGAACATATTCTACCCGTCGGTGGGCCTTTCGGCCGTCATCTCGTCGATGGCCGACCTTTCCAAAGCCGGCATTTCGTTCCTCAAGGTGCGCGGCTCGTATGCCGAGGTGGGCAACGCCCCGCAGCGGTTCATCACCGGTGTGAACACCCCCTTGCTGACCGGCGGTATCGTTTCGTCGGACTCCTATGCCCCGGCTGTCAACCTCACGCCCGAGCGCACCAAGTCGTTCGAGGCGGGTCTGAACGCCAAGTTCCTCGGCAACAGGATATGGATGGACTTCACCTATTACAACACCAACACCTATAACCAGCTCTTCAGCTACGATGCACCTCCCAGCACCGGTTACAAACGTGCCTATGTCAATGCCGGCAAGGTCAACAACTGGGGTATCGAAGCGGTCGTGGGTTACAAGAACAAGTGGCGCGACTTCTCGTGGTCGACCAACGTCAACTTCTCGATGAACCGCAACAAGATCAAGGAACTCGTCCCCGAGGGGACGCGCGACGTGGCCGGCAACCTGATCACCATCGACGAGGTGAACATGGACTACGGCGGCTACCGCATGAAGATCAAGGAGGGCGGTTCGATCGGCGACTTCTACGTGACGGGGCTCAAGACCGACGACCAGGGGCGCATCTATGTCGACCCGAATACCAATACCGTCACCACCGATCCCAATACGTGGCTTTACGGCGGCAATACCGAAGCCCGCTTCCGCCTGGGGTGGAACAACCGGTTCTCCTACAAGGGCGTGAACCTCGGCGTGCTGTTCGATGCCCGCATCGGCGGCCAGGGCGTTTCGGCGACGCAGGCCCTGATGGATCGTTGGGGTGCCTCGCAGGATTCGGCCGACGCCCGTGAAAACGGCGGTGTCTGGATCTCCGAGGATCAGAAAATCCCCGATGCCAGGGTCTTCTATGCCAACAACGGCAACGGGCTTTCGATGCTTTCACACTACGTTTACAGCATGACCAACGTCCGCCTGCGTGAACTTACGCTGGGCTACGACCTGCCTTCCAGGTGGTTCAACGACAAGATCGGCATGACCGTGTCGCTCGTGGGCCGCAACCTGTGGATGATCTACAACAAGGCGCCGTTCGATCCCGAGATCACCGCGTCCACGGGTACCTATTACCAGGGGCTCGACTATTTCATGCAGCCCAGCTCCCGGACTATCGGCTTCAGCGTAAGACTCCAATTCTAAAATTTCAGACCAATGAAACGATTCAATCATACAATAGGATTTTTCGCCGCTGCGGCGCTTGCCGCCTGTACCGGGGACTTCGAATCCTTCAACACCAATCCCGATGCGGTGCAGTCGGTCGACAAGAAGACCTACATCACCACCATGCAAATGGATGCCGTGATTCCGTGCAGCGACGTGGGGGCCAACGAGTTCCAGCGTGCCTGCAACCTGATGGGCGACGCCTTCGGCGGCTATCTCTCCCCGATCCAGGCCTTCAACGGCGGCAGCTATACCTGTACCTACGACCTCGACGGTACGGACTATAACAACGTGCCCTTCTCGGTGGCTTTCACCAATGTGATGCCTGCATGGCTCAACCTCAAGTACGCCTACCAGAACGGGCAGGTTACCGACGACGTCTTTGCCGTTGCCGAGGTCATCAAGGTGATGGCCCTCCAGCGTACCACCGACATCTACGGCCCGATCCCCGTTTCGAATTTCGGCCAGACCGAAAACCCCTACGAATCGCAGGAGACCGTCTACAAAAACCTTCTCACGGATCTGAATGCCGCCATCGTGGTGCTGAAGGAGTACGCGGCCAATGCGGGCGACGCCAGACCGTTGCAGAAGGTCGACGCCGTTTACCAGGGCGACTATGCGAAATGGCTCAAGCTGGCCAACTCGGTCAAGCTCCGCATGGCCATGCGCATCCGTTTCGTCGAACCCGCTCTTGCCCGCACCTATGCCGAGGAGGCCGTCAGGGACGGGGTGATGACCGCTTCGGACGACGGGGCGTGGCTCAAGAGTTCCGGTTCGGTTCAGGTGTACAACCCGCTCGAAGAGACGTGGAACGCCTATAACGACACCCGCATGGGTGCGACCATCGACGCTTACATGAACGGTTATGCGGATCCGCGCCTGCCGGCCTATTTCAAAACCTGCGAGGACAGCAAGTACCACGGCGTCCGCAGCGGCCTCAGCACGATGCTCAAGGCCGACTACACCGGACTTTCGGTGCCCAACGTCGCCAAGGATACGCCCGTGGTGTGGTTCCTCGCTTCCGAGGCCGCTTTCCTGCGGGCCGAGGGTGCCATGCTCGGCTGGGAGATGGGCGGTGACGACGAATCGTTCTACAAGGCGGGTATCGAGCTGTCGTTCCTCGAACACGGACTCACGGCCGCTGCCGCTGCCGCCTATGCCCAGAGCACGGCCGAGCCCCAGGCGTTCGAAGACGCTTCGGCCGCCTCGACGAAATACAACGCCTCGAAACCTTCGTCCGTCACCCCGAAGTGGAATGCCGGCGCCGGGGACGAGGAGAAACTCGAACGGATCATCACGCAAAAGTGGATCGCCATGTTCCCCAACGGGCAGGAAGCCTGGTCGGAATTCCGCCGCACGGGCTACCCCAAGGTGATCCCGATCGTCAACAACCTCAGCGGCGGCAAGGTCGATACCAACGTCCAGGTGCGCCGTATGACCTTCCCGCGTTCGGAGTACTCGAACAATGCCGCCGGCGTGGCGGGTGGCCCCCCACTGCTCCGCGGGGGCGGCTTGTGCTTGCTGCCCCGGGGTGGCGCCTGCCACCGCACTGCTCGGCGGAGCCGATACCGGCGGTACGAAACTCTGGTGGGATAAGAAATAATGAACCTAAAAACAACACGGAAGATGAAAAATTTCTTGAAATACGTCGCGGCCCTTGCGATCGTGGGTGCCTTTTTCGTCGCTTGTTCGGATTGGACGGATCCCGAGCGTGAAATTACGCAGCATCCCGACCAGCAGTCGCCCATCCTGCGCGATAATGCCTACTACCAGGCCCTGCGCGAATACAAAAAGACCAAGCACAAGATCGCTTTCGGCTGGTACGGTTCGTGGACGGCCGTGGGCGCATCCTACCAGACCCGCCTGCAGAGCGCTCCCGACTCGATGGATATCATCTCCATCTGGAGCCAATGGCATTCGCTGACCCCCGAGCAGATCGCCGACAAGGAGTTCGTGCAGAAGATCAAGGGCACGAAGGTGACCTTCACGATCTTCTCGGACAAGATGCCCGAGCCGTTCCTCACCGAGATCGGCGGCGGCGAATACACCGACGAGGCCATCGAAGCCTATGCCAAGGCTTATTGCAAGGACTCGATGGACAAGTACAGCTACGACGGCATCGACATTGACTACGAACCCGGCTACGGCGCTTCGGGGCCGTTCGTGGGACATGACAACGAGCTGTTCAGGAAGCTGATCCTGGCCATGAGCAAATACGTCGGCCCCAAGTCGGGGACGGGACGCCTGCTTATGATCGACGGCGTGCCCTATGCCGTGCATGCCGATGTGGCCGACTGCTTCGACTACGGCATCGTGCAGGCTTATAATTCTTACGGCTACACCGATTTGCAGGATCGCTTCGACGAAGCCGATAAGAAAGGCTGGAAGCCCGAGCAGTATATCTTCGCCGAGAACTTCGAGTCCCTCTGGAAAACCGGCGGCGTGTCGCATGAATGCCGCGACGGCCAGAGGGTCAACTCGCTGCTGGGCATGGCGCGCTTCAACCCCACGCAGGGTTTCGGTGCCGGTTTCGGAGCCTACCACATGGAGTATGAGTACGCCAATTCGTCGATGCCTTACAAGTATATGCGCGAGGCGATCCAGGATGTGAACCCCGCCGGCGGCGACCTGATCGTCGGTCTGACCTCGACCGGCTTGTCCAAATACCTGTTCCTGGTCGGGGACGACGGTACCATCACGGGCGAGGTGGACGAAAAAATCCGGGTCGAGCTGGCTCGTCCTGCCCCGGCCGACGTTTCGTTCCCGCTGGCTATCGACAATTCGCTGGTCGATGCCTACAACGAAAAGCACGGCACCTCCTACGAGCCGATCGACCCCGCACGGGTGTCGCTCGGCACGCTCAGCGTGGCGGCCGGGGACTTCATGTCCGATGAGGCGTCCGTTACCGTAAGCTCCGCCAATATCGAGAAGGGATACTACCTGCTCCCCATCGTCGTTGAGCTTCCGCAGGGCGATGTCTACACCTCAAAGGAGAAACTGGTGCGTTACGTGCTGGTGACTGTGGCGGCGATGGAGATCGACGTCGATGCCACGGCGCTCACGGGCGTGAAGATCGAACCTGCTTCCGGCTGGACGATCGTCTGCTACCAGGGCACCGCTTCGAGCGGCGCCAACGGCGTCTGGAACCTCGATTCCGATACGCAGAAAGCCCGCATGTTCGACGGCAAACTCGACTCCAACTGCTGGTATGCCGCGAGTGCGTCCTATTCGTGGGGGAACGGCGGCAATTTCATCATCACGCTGGACAAGGCCTACGACATCAACGGCTTCCGCTGGCATATCTACTACGAGGACTCCAACCCCGAATGTACTGATTTCCAGTACAGCGAGGACGGCACCAACTGGTTCAGCCTGACCAACGAAATTTCGTTCGTCCCCAAACTCACGGACGAAGGCTGGAAGATATTCCGGTTCAAGAAGACCGTGAAGGCCCGCTACATCCGGGTATACGTCGGCCGGGTGACCGGGTATACCAGCATGAACGAGGCCGAGATTTTCGCCCCTGCAAACTAAACCTAAAACAAGAGAACTATGAAACTGAAATATTTGGTCGCTCCGCTGTTGTTCGCCGCCGCTGCGGTCACAGGCTGTCAGGAGACTGCGGAGACCTATCCTGCGATCTACATGACCGATGCGCAGAGTAATCCCGACAAATCCATGACCATCGACGAACCCCCTGCCGAGACCTCGCTCACCGTCTCCGCCTCGGTGGTCGCCGAGCATGACATCCACATTCAGCTCGAAGTGCGCCCCGACCTGCTGGCCGCCTATAACGACAAATACGGCAAGAACTACCAGATCCCGCCCGCCGACAGCTATTCGCTCAGCTCGACGGAAGCGACCATCCTGGCCGGCTACAATACCTCTTCGGAGATCGGTTTCACGGTGACGTCCGTCTCGGAGTTCGCCGAGGGCGTGACCTATTGCGTCCCGGTGAGCATCAAGACCGTATCGGGCGGGATGACCGTGCTCGAACCGAGCCGCACGCTTTTCATCGTGCTGAAGACCCCGGTGATCAGCAAGGCGATCTACCTGGGATCGAGCAACATCTACAAGGTGACTTCGTTCCAGGAGAATTCCGACCTGGCAGCCCTTCCGCAGCTCACGCTCGAAGCCCGCGTATACATGCTCGGCTTCCAGACCCGCGATCCTTATATCAGCTCCATCATGGGTATCGAGGGCATCTGCGGCGTACGTTTCGGCGACGTGAAGGTCGATCCCGACTGCATCCAGATCTGTCACGACTCCTACCAGCCCGCAGCTACCGACAAGCCGTTCGACAAGGAGAAGTGGTACCACGTCGCCGCAGTCTGGACGGGCTCTTCGTGGGACATCTATATCAACGGGCAGTATGCCACGGGCGTGGAAACGCAGGGCGAGACCATCGACCTGACGAGCGACAATTCGGGCGGTTTCTACCTGGGAGCCTCCTATGGCGGCGGCCGTACGCTGAACGGCTATGTCGCCGAGTGCCGCGTATGGACACGCGCCCTCTCGCAATCCGAGATCGCCAACAACATGAACTATGTCGACCCCACGTCCGACGGGCTGCTCGCTTACTGGCGCATGAACGCCTGGGAGCCCAACGACAGCGGTTCCGGCAATATCGTGCGCGACCTCACGGGCCACGGTTACGATGCCGTCGGCGGCAGCTCCAACCCGACGATGATGGACACCAAGTGGAATTAGTCCGCTTATAGACCGACAGGGGCCGTGCGACCCCGGCATAAGCCGGGTTGCACGGCCTTTTTCATACTCCTGCTTCGGGCTGTCCCTGCTTCGGGCTGCAAACCCGCCCCGGATGGCGGCCCGTCGCGGCCTGTCGTGGCCTGTCGGCGGTTTCGGTTTCCGGCTGTCCCCGTTCCCCGACGGTTTTCGGCTTCGGTTTGCCTTTGGCTGGCTGTTCTCCGGCGGCACCCTTCCGGCTGCGGCCACGGCTCGCTCCGCCCTCCTCCGGCTTTGCCGGTTCATCCCGATTTGTTGTTGTACCCGACCTAAAGACCTTATGAAAAAAATCACGCTTATCTCTTTTTGCCTTGCCGCTTTCGCCTTTGCTTCGTGCGCCGGCGGCGGGTGCCCGGCCACGGGCATCATCCCGGCCCCGCAGCAGGTGACGTGGGGCGAAGGTGCCTTCCGTATGCCTGCCAAGCTGCTCTACACGACCGACCTCGACGGGCAGGACAAGGCCGACCTCGCGGCGTGGATGCAGCGTGCCGCGGACGGATTCTTCCCCGCCTCCTTTGCCGAGGCCTCCGACGGCGACATGCCCGCGCTCGAACTGCTTCGTACGGGCGACGGCGCCCCCGAAAGCTACCGTCTCGACGTCTCCCGCACAAAGATCACGCTCACGGCCCCCGATGCCGCAGGGTTGTTCTACGGACTCCAGTCGCTCGCACAACTGGCCGGGCACCACGGCCGCCGCATTCCGGCCGTCACGATCGTGGACGCCCCGCGCTTCGGTTACCGGGGCTTCATGCTCGACGTCTCGCGCCATTTCCGCGACAAGGAGTTCGTCGAACGTCAGCTCGACCTCATGGCGCGCTACAAGCTCAACCGCTTCCACTGGCACCTGACCGACGGAGCCGGATGGCGCATCGAAATCAAAAAATACCCCGCCCTGACCGACATCGCCGCCTGGCGTCCCTATCCCGACTGGGAGGGATGGAACTTCGGCGGCAAACGCTACTGCCACCGCGACGACTCGGCGGCCGCCGGGGGCTATTACACGCAGGACGACATCCGCGAAGTGGTCGAATACGCCCGTGCCCTGCATATCGAGGTGATTCCCGAGATCGAGATGCCGGGGCACAGCGAGGAGGTGCTGGCCGTTTACCCCGAACTTTCGTGCAGCGGCAAACCCTACACGAACTCCGATTTCTGCATCGGCAACGAGCAGACGTTCGAATTCCTTGAGAGCGTGCTCTCCGAAGTGATCGGGCTCTTCCCTTCGGAATATATCCATATCGGCGGCGACGAGGCTTCGAAACAGGGTTGGCGCACCTGCCCCGAATGTGCCGCCCGGATGCGGCGGGAGGGACTGCAGGACGTCGATGAACTGCAAAGCTACCTGGTGCACCGCATCGGGACGTTCCTCGCCGCCAAGGGCCGCTGCCTGCTGGGCTGGGACGAGATTCTCCAGGGCGGGCTCGCGCCCGGCGCCACGGTCATGTCGTGGCGCGGCACCGAGGGCGGGATCGCCGCGGCCAGGGCCGGACACCACGCCGTGATGGCTCCCACGGAATACTGCTACCTCGATTTCTGCCAGGACGACCCCACCCGCGAGCCGGTCGCCGCCGCGGCGTTCCTCACCCTCGCGCAAGCCTATTCCTACGACCCTGCGCCCGATTCGCTGGGTGCGGATGTCGTGCCGATGATCCTCGGCGTGCAGGGCAACCTGTGGTGCGAGCACGTGCCCACAGCCGAACATGCCGAACACATGATCTGGCCGCGCCTGCTGGCGATCGCCGAAGTGGGGTGGAGCGCCCCCGAACGTAAGGATTACGACGACTTCCACGCCCGCGTGCTCGACGCCGTGGCGTGGATGCAGCAGCGCGGATACCACCCCTTCGACCAGAAAAATGCCGTCGGCCCCCGCCCCGAATCGCTCGATACCCTGCATTGCCTTTCGACCGGCAGGCAGGTGGTTTACCGTACGCCTTACAGCCCGAAATACCCGGCTGCGGGCGACGCTTCGCTGACCGACGGGCTGTGCGGCGGGGGGGAATACGGCGACCCCCCCCGGCCCGCGGTTTGGGGTGGCTCGATACGGATGTCGAACTGGTCGTCGCCCTCGGGGAACGCCAGCCTGTGAAACGTATCGCGGCCTGTTTCATGCAGGGTTTCTATGCCGACATCTGGATGCCCCGGGCGGTCGAAATCTCGGTTTCGGACGATGACAGGCACTATACGCCCCTTGCGGCGGTCGAAAACGACATCCCGTTCGAATACAAGCAGGATTGCTACCGCGAGTTCGGCTGGTCGGGTCAAACCGCGGCGCGTTACGTGCGGCTGAAAGCCCTGCACAACGGCCATCCCGGCGGCTGGATTTTCACCGACGAGATTATCGTGGAGTAACCCCGCGGGGCGGCCCTTCCCCGGATCGCCCCCCCCCTGGGCACGCATTGTCCCGGAGCGGGGCTGTCTGACGAGTCTTTTTTTACGTTTTCACCCCTGCCGGAGCAGCCTCCGGCAGGGGTGATTTTTTGTTTTTCGGGGTTTTGGACGGCCTCTTGAGGATACGACGCGCCCCTTCCGTTGGTTTGCGGCCTCCTTGCACCGATCCGGCTGCACCTCCCCGATGCTGTCCGGATCGGGGCTCCTTCCCGCGATGCGCCCGACCGTGCGCCCCTTTCGTCCTTGTCCCGGCTTATCCCTGCATCCGTCCTGTGCCTGCCCGCAGGCACCCCTCCCCTCCGGTTACTTCTCGCGGAAAATGTTGAGGTGCGCCAGCAGCGGGTTGCGGCGGTCGAGCAGCAGGAACTCCGCCAGCAGCAGCACGAGCGCTGCGATGAGCAGGTATTGGTACTGCTCGTTGAACTCCTCGAAACGCATCATCGACAACTCGGTCTGTTCCATTTCGTTGATGCTCTTTACGATCTCGTCGAGGCCGATCGACTGCTTGGTCGAACGCACGTAGGCGCCGCCCGTGATCCCGGCCACCTCGGAGAGCATCTTCTCGTCGAGCTTCGAGACGACCATGTCGCCCTTCTCGTCCTTGATGAACTCCCCGCCGATCTGGATCGGGGCGCCTTCGGGCGTGCCGATTCCGATGGTGTAGATGCGTATGCCCATCTCCGCGGCGCGTTTGGCCACCGCCAGGGCGTCGTCCTCGTGGTTCTCGCCGTCGGTCACCAGGATGATGACCCGGCTGTGCGTCTCCTCCGTTTCGCCCGAAAACGACAGCAGCGCCTGTGACAGCGCCTTGCCGATGGCCGTGCCCTGTACCGACACCAGCGACGGGTCGATGCGCTTGGCGAAGGCCTTCGCCATGCGGTAGTCCGACGTGATGGGCAGCTGTACCTTCGGTTCCCCGGCGAAGACGATCAGCCCCACGCGGTCTTGCCTGAGCCCGTCGAAAAGTTTGTTGATGGCATATTTGGTGCGTTCGAGCCGGTTGGGTTCGAAATCCTCGGCCAGCATCGAGTTCGAGACGTCCACCACGAGCATCATTTCCACGCCCTGCGCCTTCTCCTCGCGGAGCTTCGATCCGAACTGCGGGCGTGCCACGGCCAGTATGAGCAGGACGGCGGCCGTGCAGAAAAGGATGAACTTGAGCGCGGTGCGCCCGGTCGAGACCTCGGGCATCAGCTCCTCCAGCACCTCGGGGTTCCCGAAGCGTGCGAGCCTTTTGCGGCGGCGTGCCGCCGCTGCCCAGAAGATCAGTACCAGTGCCGGTATTGCCAGCAGCAGCCAGAGATATTGCGGATTTGCGAATCTGAACATAACGAATGCCTGCCCGGCGTATTGTTTCCCGTTTGCTGTCCCTGTCCGACCCGCCGGGTTTGCATTAAGGCACCTGGGGTGCCTGTCGGACAGCGACATTCCCTCCGCAATCCTCCTTCCGGCAAAGGGAGGGCTTTGCCGGCGTCCGGGGCGTGGTGCCCGTCAGGGTATCCGTTTGAGCACCAGGTTCGCGAACAGGAACTCTGCGAACAGCAGCAGCAGTCCCGCCAGCGCCCACATGAGGTACTGTTCGTGGTAGGTGACGTGTTCCGTAACCTCCACCTTGCTCTTTTCCAGTTGGTTGATCTGGTCGTAAATGGCTTTCAGCTTGGCCTTGTCCGTGGCGCGGAAATACTCCCCGCCCGTCATCCGGGCGATCGACCGCAGGGTTTTTTCGTCGATCTCGACTTTGGCCATCACCGTGCCGCCCGTGGGCGTGCCGTAGATGTCCACGGCGGGGTAGGGCGCCATGCCCTCGGTGCCGACGCCGATCGTGTAGACGCGGATACCCTGCGCCTTGGCGATCTCGGCCGCCGTCTGGGGTGCGATCTCGCCGCGGTTGTTCACGCCGTCGGTCAGCAGGATGATTACCTTCGACTTGGCCTCGCTCTCGCGCAGGCGGTTGATCGCCGTTGCCAGGCCGTTGCCGATCGCCGTGCCGTCTTCGATCAGGCCGCTGCGGATGCGCGACAGCAGGGTCTGCAACGTCCCCTGGTCGGTGGTCAGGGGGCTCTGCGTGAAGGCCTCGCCCGCGAATGCCACCAGTCCGATCCGGTCGCCGTAGCGGTCGGAGATGAACGATCCGGCCACCTCCTTGGCCGCTTCGAGGCGGTCGGGGCGGAAGTCGCGCGCCAGCATCGATCCCGATACGTCGAGCGCCAGCATGATGTCGATACCGTCGGTATTGGTGCGGGTGTTCTGTTCCGCCGACTGGGGGCGCGCCAATGCCACTACGAGCGTCGCCAGCGCCGCCATGCGCAGCACGAAGGGGGCATGGCGCAGGTAGTAGCGAACGGTACGCGGCGCTTTGAGCACGCCCGCTACCGATGAGATGCGCAACGCCGCTCCGCCCTTCCGCAACCGGTAGAGGTAATAGCCTGCCGCCGGCAGGAGCAGCGTGAGCAGCCACAGCAGATGTGGATTATGAAACGTCATTTCAATCGACAGTTAACGATAATCGGTAATCGGCGGTCGCCGGATCCGTTCCGGCACGGGGCGGTACGACCGCTCCCGACGAATGGCTGCTTCTGCGTGCGGAACGCCGCCTGCGCCGATCCCCGTTTCTTGGTTCTTACGTGTTTTTACCAGTTTTTCTTCAACCGTACCACGGCGCCGGCCTTCTCTTTGAGCTTCTCCTGCGTCCTGTCCTCCTGCGCCTGGATGGCGTCGAGCATCCGCTCCTGTTCGGAAGGCGAAATGCCGGCCGGCTGGGGTCGGCCCTCGCCCTCCTGCTCCTTGTCGGGCCGGCCGTCCTGCTGCTGGTCGTCGCCTTGCCCGTCACCCTCCTGCGGATCGTTCTGGCCCTCCTGCGGATTCTGCTGGTTCTGGCCGTTCTGCTGGTCCTGGTTTTGATCGTCCTTGTTATCTTTATTGTCCTTGTTGTCTTTGTTGTCCTGATTCTGCTGGTTCTGATCGTCGAGCAGTTTCTTGACGTAGGCGTAGTTGAATTTGGCCTGCGGATCGTCGGGGTTCAGGCGCAGCGAGTTCTTGTAGCTTTCGAGCGCTTCGGCGTATTTCTGCTGCCGGAACTGCGTGTTGCCCAGATTGTAGAAGGCCTGCGCACGATCGACGGGCGCTGCCAGCGAATCGGCGGCGGCCTGTTGCTGTACCTGTGCCGCCTGGTCGTACATCTCCTGCCGGTGAAGGGCGTTGCCCAGGTTGTACTGCGCTTCGAACGACGAGGGGTCGGCGCCCAGCGCACGCATGTAGCGTCCGGCGGCGTCCTGATAGTTGCCCTTTTCGTAGGCGCGGTTGCCCTTGCGTACCTGCCGGCGTTCGGGGTACTGCTGCGCCGCGGCGTCGACGGCCAGCAGCGCGAGAACGAGTAGGATGAAAATTCTACGCATGGCTGTCGTTTTTAGGCGTCAGGTCGAGCGGCTCCTCCGCTTCGGCCGAAGGTTGTTCCTCGACGGGTTTGGTCTCCTCGACGAAGTAGTAGGCCCACTGGTAAGCCTCTTCGTTGCGTGCGGCTTCGGGCGTCGCCTTGGCGAATTTCACCAGATCGGCTTCGCGCAGCAGCGCCGTGAGCTCCATGGCGCTCTTGCGGGGCAGGTCGAGCGGACGTACCGCATCGATGATCTCGTCGGAGGTCATCTCCAAGGCGCCGATGCCGTAACGCCCCGCCAGATAGCGGCGCAGGATGTCGGTCAGCCCCGAATAGTAGGCCTTGTGTTTGTTGTTCTGCCACAATTTCTGGTTGTGAAGCCCTTCGAGCGCGCGGATCGCCTCGACGTGGGGCGGTGCGGGCGGCGCGGGTTTGAAGAGGTCGCTCAGGTGTTTGCCGCGCTTGGACAGGTGATAACGCAGCGCGAAGAGCAGCGCCGCGAGGTTCAGCAGCAGGAACAACCCGCCGAAAAGGTATCCTGTGATCTCCTCGGCGCGCAGCGGCAGCGTCCGCTGCGGTTTGAGGTCGTAGATCGTCTGCTTGGCGGTGTCGATCTGGAACGTTCCCACATCGAGCCGCAGCGAATCGGAGGTGTAGAGCGTGTCGACGATGTTCTTGTCGGCATAGAGCACGCCGGGACGCCCCAAATTGTAACGTCCTTCGGAGAAGGCCTGCATGACGTAGCGTTTGCGCAGCCGGAGCCGCCGGCCCTCCCGCGAGAGCGTGTCGACGGGCAGCGACTGCACCACTTCGAGCTTGTCGTCGTTTTCGTAGAGCGGGAATTCGGTCACCTGCACCTGGTCGCGCTCGACGTCGATTTCGAGCGTGAAGGTGTCGCCGATGCCGATGCTGTCGGGGACGATGCGCGCCTCGACCGTCGGGGTCTGGGCGGAGGCCGTCGCCGCAGCGAGCAGGGCGGCCGCGGCCGCTGTGAGGAATGCCGGTCGTTTCATCGTTGCTTGAAGAGTTTGATGAGTTCCACCACGTAGTCTTCGTCGGTCGAGATCGTCGCCGTGTCGATGCGGTTGTGTTTGAGCAGCGAGTCGATCGGCCCGCTCTCGGATGCCGCCATGCGCGGGCGTAATGGTCGCGCACGGCCGCCGACGAAGTGTCGACCCAGACCTTGCGCCCCGTCTCGGCGTCCTGCAACTCGGCGATGCCCACGTCGGGCAGTTCGGCTTCGCGCGGATCGAAGACGCGGATACCCACCAGGTCGTGTTTGCTGCCGGCGATTTTCAGGGCGTTGGCGAACTCCTCGCCGTCGCGTGCCGGATCGAGGAAATCCGAGAGCAGGAACGCCGTGCAGCGCTTCTTCATCACGGCCGTCAGGAAACGCACCGCCTCCGACAGCGCCGTGCCCGTCGACCGGGGCCGGAAGCCGATCAGCTCGCGGATAATCATTAGGATGTGGCTGCGCCCCTTCTTGGGCGGGATGTACTTCTCCACGCGGTCGGAGAAGAAGATGCAGCCCACCTTGTCGTTGTTCTGGGCGGCCGAGAAGGCCACGACGGCGGCGATTTCGGTCAGAATGTTCTTTTTGAGGAAGTGGGTCGACCCGAACATGCGCGAGGCCGAGACGTCGACCATGAGCATCATCGTCAGCTCGCGCTCCTCCTCGTAGACCTTGATGTGGGGCGAACGCGAACGCGCCGTGACGTTCCAGTCGATGTCGCGCACGTCGTCGCCGGCACGGTACTCCCTCACTTCGGAAAACGACATGCCCCGTCCGCGGAAAGCCGTGTGGTACTTTCCGGCGAAGATCTCGTTCGACAGGCCGCGTGTCTTGATCTCGATTTTGCGGACCCGTCGCAGAATATCGTTTTCGTTCTCGATCATCGTGTTACGGGACGATTACGTTGTTCAGGATGTCGGTGATGATCTCCTCGGTGGTGATGTTTTCGGCCTCGGCTTCGTAGGTCAGCCCGATACGGTGGCGCAGTACGTCGTGGCAGACGGCGCGCACGTCTTCGGGAATCATAGCCGCGGCGGCGGATGAAGGCGTAGGCGCGGGCGGCCTTGGCCAGCGAGATCGAGGCACGGGGCGATCCGCCGTAGGCGATCAGCGTCTGCAACTTCTGGAGGTTGTATTCGACCGGTTCGCGCGTGGCGAAGATGATGTCGACGATGTATTTCTCGATCTTCTCGTCCATGTAGACGTCCTCCACCACGCGGCGCGCCTTGACGATGTCTTCGGGTGCGATCACCTTGTGCGGCGAGGGAAGCCCTTCGCCCGAGAGGTTCATCCGCACGATGTCGCGCTCCTCCTGCTTCGTGGGGTAGGAGATTTTGGCTTTGAGCATGAATCGGTCGACCTGCGCTTCGGGCAGCGGGTAGGTTCCCTCCTGTTCGAGGGGATTCTGCGTGGCCAGCACCAGGAAGGGTTCGGGCAGCTTGTAGGTGTCGTCGCCGATGGTCACCTGGCGCTCCTGCATCGCTTCGAGCAGCGCCGACTGCACCTTCGCCGGCGAGCGGTTGATCTCGTCGGCCAGTACGAAGTTGGCGAAGACGGGGCCTTTGCGCACCATGAACTCCTCGCTCTTCTGCGAGTAGATGAGCGTACCGATCAGGTCGGCCGGCAACAGGTCGGGCGTGAACTGGATGCGGGCGAAATCGGCGTCGACGGCCTTTGCGAGCGTCGTAATTGCCAGCGTCTTGGCAAGACCCGGCACGCCTTCCAGGAGGATATGGCCGTTCGACAGCAGACCGATCAGCAGCGTGTCGATCAGATGGATCTGACCGACGATCACCTTGCTCATCTCGGCGCGCAGCGTATCGACGAAGACCGACTCCCGCTCGATGCGTTCGTTGAGTTCCTTGATATTGATGACTTCACTCATGGATGTTATGTTTTTTTAGATGTTATTGCCGTACTGTTTTTTAACGAATAGTATGCAAATTTATTATAAAAACGCAGAAAAATGAATTTTTCCCGTCGAAATCGACATTAAAACCCCGCGAAAGAGCCGTTTGCTCTTCCTTCGGACGTGTCGCGTCCTCCCTTCGGCGATATGGTTTTACGATATATATTTCGTATATTCGCCCACACTGCGATAGTGCAGCGAATTTCATAAATTTTATCCCGATGGAAAAACTTAGATTCATGAGAGGTGCGGCAGCGTTGTTGGCGGGTTCCGCAATGCTTTTCGCATCGTGCAGCGACGACGACGCGCCGATGCCCGATCCCGAATTGACGTTGACGCCCGATACCGAGATTTCCCTGCCGGTCGGGGGGGGAGCGTCGAGGTGGCCGTGTCGACTAATCTCGGCAGCTGGACGGCGTTGTCGAATGAGACGTGGTGCGAGGTTACGCTCGCCGAAGGCAAATTCACGGTGTCGGCCGATGCGAACGATGCGCTGGCTGCGCGTCCGACGGCGACGGTTACGGTCACTGCGGGCGAAGGCGAACGGAGCATCACCCGCGAGGTGCGGGTGACGCAGGGGGCTCAGACGTTCACCGACCTGAGTGCGGCGGGCCGCGCCAACTGCTATATCGTCGCCCCGAAGTCGGCGTCGGTCTTCGATGCCGCTTACAAAGGCAACTCCTCCACCGAATCGATCGGTGCGGCCGAGGGTGCCGAACTTGTTTGGCAGAGCGCGCAGGGTCTCGTTACGCGGGTAGCCTACGCCGCCGACGAGAAGAAGATCATCGTCGAGACCGCCGACAAGAGCGGCAATGCCGTCGACGAGTCGGGAACGATCCTGTGGAGCTGGCATCTGTGGATCGTCGATTACGATCCGTCGACGTCGCTCTTCACGACGGCTCCCAATGCGTCGGGGACGACGTGGAGTTTCATGGACCGCAATCTGGGTGCGCTGACCGTCGAGCGCGGCAGTTTCGATTCGCACGGGCTGCTCTACCAGTGGGGGCGCAAAGATCCGTTCCCCGGTACGACGGCTTTTACGATCATGAACGAGGATTACACCTACGAGGTCGACGGCGAGCCTGAGGTCTACGGCATCGACAACCGCGTGTTGCCGAAGTTCGGTCTGACGGCGGAGTTCCACGGGACGATCGAGAAATCGATCCGGAATCCGGCGGTATTCTATGCGATGACCTACAAGCATACGGGCGTGGAGGACGAGTACGGCGAAGAGATCGTCGAGAACGACTATAAGACCGGCGACTGGGTCGACGTGTCGGACGACGACTACTGGGGCGGCGAGAGCCGGAAGAAGACGATCTACGATCCCTGCCCCGTGGGCTATAAGGTTCCGGTCTGCGACGCCGACGGCAATACGCCCTACGCATGGCTCGTCTATACCGCAGGGAAGTGGGACGAGGCCAATCGCGGTTTCGAGCAGGAGGGACAGTGGTTCCCCACGACCGGTACGCGCGCCTACGCTTCCGGAGGGTTGGATTATACCGAGGCCAATCCTTACAGCGGCCTGTGGATCGGAACGAAGGGCAAGGCTTCGGACAATTTGGAACTCTATCCCGATCTTTACGGTCAGTATATGTTCATCATCGATAGCAAGCGAATGCTCAAAGTCAGCAAAGACAAGCGTTCGCAGGGCATGTCGCTGCGCTGCGTGAAGGAGTAGCTTTCCGCCGCAATCCGGTTTTACGGGGAGTGCCGCCGTCGGGGCGGCGCTCCTCTTTCGCTTCCTGCGCGGGTGCGGTTTCGCGGGAACGTGCAGGCGCCGTCCGGCTTGCCTTCCCCTGAAAACGAAGCACCGCACCGACACAGGGTCGGTGCGGTGCGGAGAAGTCGTTGAACTTCGTTCTTCGTTTTCTCGCCTCGGCATAACTCGAACTGCGTTCGGCTCTGCACTCGGCTTAATGAAAACGTTCGACTGCGTGTTTAGCGTGCGCCGAGTTTCTGGTCGAGCATGTAGACGCCCACCTTCTCGCCTTCGATGGCTTTGAAGCCTTCGAGGATGCCGCGGGCCGTATCTTCCTCCTCGACCTGCTCGTTGACGAACCATTGCAGCATGTTCGCCGTTGCGAAATCCTGCTCGGCGGCGGCCAGCTTGCACAGATCGTGGATCATCGCCGTCACCTTCTGTTCGTGGGCGAGCGTGTCCTCGAACATCGCCACGACCGACGGCCATTCGGTCTGCACGGCGGCGATGGGAGCCAGCACGACCTTGGCGTTCTGCGATTGGAGATAGCCCGCCAGCTTCTCGGCGTGCCCCTGCTCCTCCTTGAACTGGTGTACGAACCAGTGTGCGGAACCTTTGAACCCTTTGTCCGCCGCGTCCATCGACATCGAGAGATAGAGATATGCCGACCAGAGTTCGGCATTGATCTGGGCGTTGATCGCCTCCTGCATTTTTTTGCTGATCATAGTTGTATCGTTTAATGTATTAAATTTCTTTTGTACAAAGATAGCGAATTATTCGATACGCGGTTCTGTTTTTCATTCATATCTTTTTATGGAGCTATAAGTCGGGCTTATGATGCGCCGGCAACGGTCCGATGATCGGGGACGAGCGGGAGGAGCCGTAAGTTCGGTGCGGTTTCGGCGTGCGGAGAAAAGCTTGCGGCGGGACTTCGCACGCCGGAGGCCGCGGTTCGCAGAGCCGGAATCGTCGTTCGCCGAAGGATCGGATACCGCCGCGAGGATCGGCCG
>OGQH01001382.1_pt1 | contig 21669 bp, 13 predicted proteins | sample 1553181 | NCBI WGS metagenome assembly OGQH01 (sample SAMEA2579946, study PRJEB22360) | human gut metagenome | biome: human gut; feature: human-associated habitat; material: faeces | place: Denmark | collected 2008/2010 | reverse complement strand
TACGACGGAGGTGGCGGTTCCGGCACAACGGTCAATCCGATGGCAACCGACCAGGCACTTTACGGACTGATCGCATACGACCGTTTTGCACACAAACAGAATTCCCTTTTTGATATGCAGGATCAGCTGGACGGTAGTTATCTGAATGCCACGGCAGATACTTATACGATCACCTATGACGGTCAGAAAGAGGGCGAGACCTTCACAACAGAAGCTTCCCCTTATGCAGAAGTACTCTTATCCGAAGGAAAAGTAACCGATGAACAGGAAGCATTTTTGACGGAGTGGAATACCAAACCGGACGGAAGTGGGATCAGCTATTATCCGGGAGAGCTCCTTTCCATGCCGGAGCAGGATATCACGCTTTACGCACAGTACGGACAGCCAAGTTATGCACTGAAATTTGAATTAAACGGTGGTACTCTTTCCGATGACATCATTCTTCCGGACACCTACAGTCCGAAAGACCAGATCACACTGCCGACCGCAGATGAGATCACAAAAGCAGGATGTAAATTTGACGGATGGTACACCAATGCGGAATTTACCGGAAGCAAAGTGACCGAAATACCGGCACACAGTTATGGCGATAAGACTTTTTATGCAAAATGGACGGTAAATACTGAAAAAGCAAATCAGTTTTATGCGATCGTGAATCGTCTGTCCGGCCATGCGACAGCCATTTCTGATAAAGAAGACATTGAAAAGGCGAGAGAATTGTATGATTCAATGCTGGATATCGAGCGGGAGCGGATCACGGCAAGTACTTACCATACTTTCCTGAAGAAGGAAAAAGAACTGAAGGAACTGCTTGCAAGCATGGATCAGGCAGAACAGGTCAGTGCGATGATCAAAGCACTGGATAAAGAACTGACGCTTGCAGATGAGCAGCCGGTAGTGCGTGCAAGAAATGCCTACGATGCACTGACAGAAACAGAAAAAGCGATGGTAGAAAATCTGGATATTCTGACGAAAGCAGAAGAAAAGATCTCACAGATGAAGGAGAACAAAGAAAAGGCAGATGCCGTGATTCGTCAGATCGAAGCAATCGGAGATGTGAACTTAGATTCCAGAGAGGAGATCACAGCGGCAAGAGAAGCATTCCAGGCACTGACAGAGAGCCAGCAGGCACTTGTTCCGGAGCGTGTGAGAAAACTTCTGGAGAATGCAGAAAAGAAGATCACAGAGCTTTTGGAGAAGAAAGACAGGATCGATGCATTTTCAAGCTGCGTTAAGCGGATCCCGGAAAAAGTGTCACTTACAGATGACAGTCTTTCACTTCTTATGAATGCCCATGCCGCATGGCTGAAATTGAACGATGAAGAAAGAGCACAGGTAGATGGAAAGCTGATCGAACAGATCAAAGAAAAAGAAAAAGAACTGCAGGAGCTTGCACAGGCAGAGGCAACGGATGAGGATTATACGGCAGTCAAAGAGATGGAAGAGCGGATTGCTGCGGCAAGCGGTGAGGTGAAACTTGAGGATGAAGAGACCCTGAAAAAGATCCGAAGTGATTTTGATGCGATGACAAAGATCCGGCAGGCGATGGTTGTCAATTATTATTCTCTCGTTGCACAGGAAATGGATCTGGAGAAGCTGAAAAAAGATACCGCCATCGCAGAAGCCATCAGCGAGCGAATTGCAGCACTTGGCGAGATCACCTTTGAAAGTGAAGAGAGGCTGACGGCACTGCGAAAAGATTACACTGCACTGACAACCGCACAGAAAAATCTGGTCAGAAATTATGAGCTGCTTGCACAGGCAGAAAATAAACTGGCAGATCTCAAATACAACAGAAGCCAGGCAGAGTCAGCTGTTGAAAAAATAAATGCCATAGGAGAAGTGACCCTGAACAGTCGTGAAGCTATCGCAAAAGCAAGGGCGGCGTACGATGCACTTCTGGAAGATCAGAAACAGTATGTCAGCGAAGAAATCTTAAAAATATTGACCGATGCGGAGGCAGAATATGCGAGACTGGAGTCCCTTGTTCTGAAAAACATCACGCTGGATAAAACAGAAGTCAACATGAAAAAAGGAGAACGGGTGACACTTCATGTGACTTACGATCCGGAAGATACGATCAGTGACAAAACCATCATCTGGAATGTGGCAGATCCTTCCGTGGCAACCGTGGAAAACGGCACAGTGACAGCCATCGGCGGCGGAGAAACGGCGGTGTCCGCCCATGTTGGAATGCTGACAGCGACCTGTACCTTAAAAGTGGAAGTTCCGCTGGAGAAACTTACATTTACAGAAAACAGCGTGACGCTGAAAAAGGGCGAGAGTCATATGTTAAAAGTACAGCTCCTCCCGGAAGATTTGAATGTAGCGGGCAGCATCCGTTATCGCAGTGCTAATCCACAGGTGGCATCTGTGGATGCAGACGGACAGGTCCGTGCACTTGCATCCGGAGAGACCCTGATCACAGCGTACTGCGTGGAGCAGCCTCAGATCCTGGCACAGATCAAAGTGACAGTTAAAGAAACGCAGCAGGTACAGCCGAAACCGACCGATCCAAACCAGAATATCACCGTTTCCGTACCAAAAGTTTCCTTTATTTCCCTGAAGGCATCCAGGAGCAAAAAAGCAGTGCTGAAGTGGAAGAAGATCAAAGGCGTGTCCGGATATGAGATTTCCTACGCAATCGGAAAGAAGAAAAACTGGAAGCGGGCGAAGACGATCAAAAAGGCGAACACCACAAAACTGACCTGGAAGAAACTGAAATCCAGGAAAAAATATTACTTTAAGATCCAGGCTTATAAGATCGTCGGAGGAAAGAAATACAGCGGAAAATACAGCAAAATTCGTTCTGTGAAAGTAAAATAAGCGGTGACTGATCCGGAACATCACAATTACAGTGAAAAATGGATCAGAATATTTTACAGTTTCAGAATAACAGGAGGAGCATATGAAAGAGCTTTTTCAAAAAATGATGAAAAAGTTGCGGAAACATTCAGAAGCAGCAGGTGCCATTGCGGCACTGCTGCTTATTGTGCTGTTTTCGGGAGTGATGATCCTGGGAATCCGTACGCAGAGAGAAAGTGTGCCGGAAAATCCGATCGATGGCATGGAGAAAAGCTCGATGGTCATGTTGACCGGCACGAAAGAAGTGCTGGCAGAGCAGACAAAAGAGAATGGAAGCAGCCGGCAGCAGATGCAGAATCAGCAGTCAGAAAATCAGGATATGAAGGAGACGGAGAGCGAATCGTCAAAAGAAAGCGGAGCTGACAGCCAGGGCACAGAAAGCACAGGGAGCGAAAGTAAAAACGAAAACGGCAGTTCAACAGAGGCAAACAGAGATGCTTCCGGAAACAATTCCGGCAATAGTAGCGGGACTGCATCAGGAACAAACGGAGGAAATTACGGAGACGGAACAGGCGGCGAAAAGACGGATGGAGACGATAAAAACAACAAAAAGCCGAATAAGAATCACTCCGGAAATAAAAACAAAGACAAAAACGGCAAAAAAGACAGGCAGTATTTCCGGACAACGATTGAAAACGGCGGGACGGTCACGAAAGCAGATTACAGTTATCAGATTGAACAGCTGACGGATCTGAAAGTACTGAAAACAGAAAACACCTTAAACGACGGCAAAGTGACCACTTACCGGGGAAGTCTGAAACTGGCACACGGCGAAAATAAGATTCTGGTGGCAGTCACTTATCAGCAGAAAGACGGTACCGAATTTACTGTTTCCAAAGAATATACCATCTATTACGACGAAGAAAAACTGCTGATCCAGACAAATCTGTCCGATCAGACGGTAAAAAGCGATCACATTTCCTTCCGTGCCTGGGCACAGCTTGGCAAAGAGACGTTTGCACTGACGGCAACGCTAAACGGTACACCGATCAGTGCCGATGAAAACTGGGATTATAAAGACGTTCCTTTGCAGGAGGGCGAAAATCAGATCGTTTTGGATGCAGAAAAAGACGGAAAGAGCGAACAGCAGGTTTATACCATAACTTATGAACGACCGCAGAACCAGAATATCCGCTTTGACACCGATCTGGAGGACAAAGAAGTATATAAAAAGAAATACCGGTTCTATGCACAGGCCTTTATGGGCAGTGACAAAGTCGAAGATCTGACCGCCTGGCTGAACGGAACGCAGCTTTCACCGACAGATGGTGACAACTATGAAGTGCTGCTGGAAGAGGGCGAAAACCAGATCACGCTGTATGCAGAAAAAAACGGAAGCAGTGAAGAGATTACCTATACCGTAACCTATGTCAAACAGAACAGCGGAGACGGAGACGGCGAAGGCAATGTGGAGGCACCAAGAGTTACCTGTACGCTTGGTGATTCCGGAAACAGTCTTGAGACGCAGCGAAAGAGCTTAAGTTTCCAGGTACAGGCAACCGATTATCATGGAAACGGGCTTGGTGCAGACAACATCCGCATTTCCTGTTTCGGTGACAGCGGAGACAATATTACCGGTCTGATCTGGGAGAACAGCGGCGATGTCAGTTACCATACGGAATTGTCCCAAGGCTATAATACCATGGTGATCACCGTCACCGATGCAGAGGACAACACAACGGAACTGACTTACAGCATTTTCTGTACGGCGGCAGAGAGCGGGGAGCGGATCGGAACGGTTCACATCAGCGTGGAAGCAACGACCGTAGGAAGCGGTATTCTGCTGTCACAGGATGTAGATATTTATGAGGGAGAGACTGCGGCGGAGACGGTAGTACGCATGCTGCAGAATAATGGCTATTCTGTTGACTATACCGGAAACTATGAGACCGGTTTTTATCTGGCAAGGATTAGTTCCGAGAGCAATTTTGTCACCGGAAATATTCCAGAGGATTTAAAAACCAAACTGGAAGAACACGGCTTTGAAATTTATGATTTTACACCGAACAGCCTTGGAGATTATGATTTTACAAAAGGAAGCGGCTGGATGTATCAGGTAAACGGCGTTTACCCGAACTATGGCTTAAGCGATTACTGTTTCCAGAACGGCGATACACTGCGGCTGCGTTTCACGCTGGCATACGGAGCTGATATCGGGCAGGACATGACCGGCGGTTCAGATAACTGGGGGTATGAATGGTAATGAAAAAGGGAAATGATCAAAAACAAAATGCAGAAAAAAGAAAAAACAGAATGGCAGCCCTGCTCATGGCACTGATCCTGTGCGTTGGGATGGTTTCCGGCACAAACAAGGAAGTACGGGCACAGTCTGCATCCCAAAACAGTGAGACGCAAACAGCTTCTGAATCAGACGTTACGACAGAAAATACAGCAAATATAGCAGAAAATACAACAAAAAGTGCAGCAACTGTCACACATTACGAATACACGACAGAAGAAGTAAAAGAAACCATCCAGGGTATTTTTGAGTGGGCCAAGAGCCTCACAAATGCTGACGAGCTGATCGATAAGACCTTTCTGGAAGGGGCGGATACTTCGCTCAATGACTGGTTTGCCTTTGCAGCAGTGAGAAGCGGATACAAGGAAGACTATAAAAGCTATCGAAAAGCGATGGAAACAGCGATCGCCAAAAAATATGGAACAAAAAAAGAAAAACTCGGAAAAGCGACCGAATATCAGAGAGCGGCACTGGTGATCGCGGCTCTTGGCGGTGATCCACAGGCAGTAAGTGACATGGCAGGAGAGAAGAGCATCAATCTGATCGCAGACGGAACGTACAACCGCGGAAAGACAGAACCGCTCGATACGCAGGGAACAAATGCACTGATCTGGGCACTGATCGCACTGGATTCCGGGGATTATGAAGTGCCGGAAGATGCATACCAGAGCCGGGAAGAGATCCTGGCAGAACTTTTAAAAGCACAGGAGAGTGACGGCGGATTTTCCCTCTCAGCGGGTTCCGGGCAGATGGATGTAGATATCACTGCCATGGCACTGACTGCCCTGGCACCATATTACGAAGAAAACAGCGAGGCGAAAGCGGCAGCAGATCTTGCACTGTCCTGGATCTCTGAACATCAGGAAAGTGACGGAGGATTCTGTTCTTCCATGGATACCGGCACAGAAAGCTCTGAGAGTTGTGCACAGGTTCTGACGGCTCTTTGCAGTCTAGGCATCGATCCGCAGAGCGACAGTCGTTTTATCAAAAACGGAAATACCGTGCTTGATAATCTGATGAGCTTTCGTCAGGAAGATGGCGGATTTGTCCATGCTTATGTTTATGATGCGTCCAATCCGGCATCCATACCGGATGAATCCGATTTCCTGGCAGGAGGCCAGGCGGCATACGCACTGACCGCATTCTGCCGCTACAAAAACAATATGAAAAATTTATTTAACTTGCGTCCGGAAAAAGCATCCCTGCTTTCGAAAAATGGCAGTGCCATGCCGGTCATGGTCATCGCAGTGGTGATTGCAGTGATCGCAGCGGCAGTGGTACTGATGTTAAAAAGAAGAAACAAAAAAGAATGATCCGGCACAAGAGAAGCATGGGATGCCATGACAGCAAAAACAGGATTCAGGTGTGCAAAAATACGGTTGGGAAGAAAATTTTAACGGATTTTGCAGAAAGTAAACAGTATAAATATAACAGGACAGTTATGAGAAAGAGAGGGCATATGAGAAAAACAGAAGCAATGATAAACGAGATTGAAAAAGTAATCATTGGAAAAAGAGAAGTGATCGAACAGGTGCTGATGACAATTCTGGCGAAAGGCCATGTGCTTCTGGAAGATATTCCGGGAGTCGGAAAGACAACGCTGGCACTGAGCTTTGCAAAAGTCATGGGCGTGGACTATCACCGGATTCAGTTTACGCCGGATGTTACCCCTTCCGATGTGGTCGGATTCTCCCTGTACGACAGGCAGAGTGGAGAGTTTCAGTACAAACCGGGGGCAGTCATGTGCAACCTGCTTCTGGCAGATGAGATCAACCGTACTTCCAGCAAGACACAGGCAGCCCTGCTTGAAGTAATGGAAGAAGGAAATGCCACGGTAGATGGAAAAACCTATGAAATCCCGAAGCCATTCACTGTGATTGCCACACAGAATCCGTTCGGTTCTGCCGGAACACAGATGCTCCCGCAGTCTCAGATGGATCGTTTTATGGTCAAACTCTCCATGGGTTATCCGGACTTTGAAAGCCAGATCAATATCCTGCGGGATCGTCAGACGGAGCAGCCGCTGGATTTGCTTCAGATGATCTCATCTCGAGAAGAAGTACAGCAGCTTCAGCAGGAAGTAAAAGAGGTAGAAGTGGCAGATGATATCCTCAGATACATCACACTGCTTGTAGAAGCGACCAGACAGAACGACAAGATCCAGCTCGGCGTCAGCCCGCGAGGAGCACTGGCCCTCAACAACATGGCAAAAGCATCCGCTTACATAAACGGGCGTGATTATGTGATCCCGGATGATGTCCTTCGCGTATTTGCAAAGGTATGTGCACACCGCGTGATCCTGCATCCGCGTGCCAAAGTTGCGGGTATCCAGGCAGAGGAGATCATGGAGCAGATCACACATCAGGTTTCCATTCCGGAGATCAGATAGGAGGAGAACATGAAAAAATCCAGAATCCTTGTCGGCATCTGGATGCTGTTTCTGGTGCTTGCATATCTGGTAAGTGCGAGCATCACCATAGGAATTGCAGCTGTGGCAACCGTTCTGCTCGGCTTTTTCTGCTTTTTTCTTTCGATTGCCATGAAAAATAAAGTAACCTGCTATTTTGAAGTGCCGGACATGGCAGAAAAAGAACAGCAGGTTTACGGGAAACTGATCTTTGAAAACCACAGCCTGCTGCCGGCAGGACGCTTAAGGGCAGAACTTCTGTTTCAAAATCTGCTGACCGGAGAGAAAGAAATCTGCCATCTTGACAGTATGGCAGCGGGGAAAGAAAAGACAGAAACGAAATGGAGTGTTTGCAGCAACTGCTGCGGGGCCATCAGAATATCCGTGCAGAAACTTCTGGTCAGTGACATGCTGGGACTGTTTTTGACCGAGCAGAAGCTTAACATCAGCGATACCATGATCGTGCTTCCAGAAATGAAAACGGTGGAAGTACAGGTCGGGGACAGTTTTACGACCGACTGGGAAAGCATACAATATTCCGAACAGAAAAAAGGGGACGATCCTGGAGAAACCTTCGGGATCCGGGAATACCAGCCAGGTGATAGCACGAAGATGATTCACTGGAAAATCTCACAGAAACTGGGAGAACTTTATGTGAAGGAACCGGGACTTCCGGTAGAAAATGCAGTGCTTCTGTTTTTTGAGACAGCAAAACTGACCGGGGATAGCAGAACTTCGGATCAGGCAGAACTGATGGAAAAATTGATCTCCGTTTCCGAAAATCTGACGGAGAAAGGGATGCATCACAAGATCGGCTGGTACGATCAGAAAAAAGAGCAGCTTTGTATGGAAGAAATCGACTCCGCAGATAACCTTGCCCAGATCATACACGGCTTACTTTCACTGGAGAGAAAAGAAAAAACATTCACAGGCTTGCAGGAATATGCACAGAAATATCAGGAACAGCCATTTGGACATATTCTCTATTTTACCGCAGAAGATCCGGGAAATCTGGCAGATCTCTTTGCATGGCAGTGCAGTTTCCAGACCGTACGGCCAGGAGAAGATGTCGGTATCCTGCTGATTTAGGAGTGAAACATGAAGAAACACAGAAAAATTCAAAAAAAGCAAGAAACAGAACTGTACGTTCAGGTTGCAGAGAAGCCGGAAAACCAGAAAGAAAATGTCGGAGAAGCACTTGCCTGTTTCTGCATTTATGTCGGATGGTATCTTATGGTGATGCAGTTTTGCAGGGCATCTCTGGGGATGACTCTTTCTGGCAGTGTGGGAGCGATTCTACTTGTGATGGCCGTTCTTGTAAATGGACAAAAAGAAAAGAAATTCATACGGAAAATCGTGCATGAAATTCTGGCAGCGGCAGTTCTTTGTTTTCTGATCAGCTTTACGATTCGAAAGGGCTGGATCTTTCAGGGAGCACTGATCGCCGGAAACGGGTTGCTTGAGACGATCGGGAGAAATATGCGAACCTTTGAGCCGGATTATGCACTTACGATTTCCGAACCTTTGCAGCCATTTGTTACAGCTGTTTTTTATGTAACAGCAGGCATGGTTCTGGCAGCTCTTCTGGAATTTTTAAGGGTCAGCAAAAGCTGCATCGGAACGATTCTCGTCAGCCTTATTCCGGGAGTTCTGCTTCTGATCTGGCAGAAAGAAACAGTTCTTTTTCCGGTGCTTCTGATCTATGCAGGTTTTCTCTGCCTTGTTGCCTTTCGGAAAAAAGAAAAAGGTCTGGCACAGTTACAGACAGATGTGATGCTGCTTGTGTTATTTGCGGCAGTGACGGCAGCCGGATTTTTCATGCTTCGGGGAAAAGCTTCGAGTTTTTCGCCAGACAATCCGTTCTCGCAGAAAGTACAGAAATTTGCAGAACAGATCCGTTATGGGAAAAAGACGGTGGATTCCCTGCCGGAAGGACAGTTCCGGGGGCTTGGAAACCTGAAACTGACCGATGAAGCCGCTCTGAAAGTGACCATGGAACATCCGGATTCTCTCTATCTTCGTGGATTTGTCGGCAGTATTTACACAGAAGACGGCTGGAAACAACAGGATGCGGATGAAATTTATGATAAAAAAGATCTGTTTTACTGGCTTCACAAAGAAAACGTTTCCGGGCTTCAGCAGCTTACCGCTCTTTATCAGCTGGAAAATCCTGCAGACGATGACACTGGAAATATGACTGTCACGACCATTGGTGCGAGCCGGAAATATGCTTATGTGCCGTATGAGCTGAGTACGCTTCCGGATACTCTGGAAAATGTCCGAAGTTTTGGAGATGACCGCCTGATCCCGGAAGGATTCCGGCCGCAAAAGACGATTTCGTTTCCGGTACACAGCAATCTGATCAGAAAGTATCCGCAGATCGCATCCGCATATTATCAGGATCAGGATACGGAGGCATTTGCAGAATACAAAAAATGCGAAAACAGCTACAATGCATATGTATATGACCACTATCTGCAGGTACCGGATTCTCTGAAACAGATGCTTACAAAAGTGCTTGCTTCTGATTCGGATGAGAAAGACAGCGAAAATGTTACGTCTCATATTTCCTATGAAGAGGCAAATACCAGGATTACCGGATATTTAAATGAGAACATCACTTATACAGAAGAGATCGATCCGAAGAATACAGATGCATCCGGAGAAGATCAGAAAACAGATGCAAAGACCGGAAATTTTGTGACCGATTTTCTGATGACGGAGAAGAAAGGCTATTCCGTGCATTATGCATCGGCGGCTGTTCTGATGTACCGCTGCTTCGGAATCCCGGCACGCTATGTCGAGGGTTATCTGGTCACGCCGGAGATGGCAGAAAATGCTCAGGATGACGGAACGATCTATGTGACTGGAAAAGAGGCCCATGCATGGGTGGAAATCTATCAGGACGGCATCGGATGGATCCCGATGGAAGTGACGCCGCCGTATCTCGATAAAATGGAACGCCCGGATTTCGAGACGGTTTCCTGGCAGGGAGCACAAAATCAGGGAGCTTCTGAGCAGACGGACACAGCAGAACAGATCAAAGATGAAGAGCAGACAAAGCCGGAAACCAGGAAAGGCAGAAAACAGCTGCCGGTGCGGAAAATTCTGATCGTTGTGATCCTTTTGCTGATACTGGCACTGATCCTGTGGATCGCTTATCAGATTTTAAAATACCGCAAAAAATGGAAAGAAAAGAATCGGGCGATGTATTCGAAAGATGCCTCACAGGCGATCCGAAGCTGTTATGCACAGCTAAGGTGCTGGCTTATGTACGACGGAGTCCGGATAAAGGGAGGCTCCAGATATCAGATCTGCGAAGAACTGAGCAGAAAGTATAGCTCCGAGATGGCAGATCAGTATCGGAAAGTGACAAGACTGGCAGAAAAAGCCGCATACAGCAGCCATGCCATGGAAGAAAAACAGGCAGAAGAAGTCCGGGCATTTCTTATGAGTACCCAAAAACAGATATTAAATGAAAAGAATCTGTTTCAGAAATGGAAGATGCAGCTGAAAGTCCTCTCCTGAAACACCGGACAGGATCTCCGGCAGATCACAGGGACACAAAAGGATAAGCAGAGCCGGTAATTGCTTGACATTTCCGGCAAATCAGCTTATCATACGAATATTGTGACCAGAAATCGGTGCCGTCCGGCATCCATAAAAGGGGTATCATGATTAGTCAAATGGACTGCTGAATGATACAGAAACAGGAAAGGATAACGTATGTCTTATATTATTGTATTTTTCATATCAATGGTTCCGCTGATCGAACTTCGAGGAGCGATTCCATATGCCATAGCCCAGGGACTGCCGTATGTGCCGTCCTACATCATAGCAATCCTCGGAAATATGCTTCCGGTGCCGTTCATTTATCTGTTTGCCAGAAAAGTACTGCTCTGGGGAGCCGACAAACCGGTGATCGGAAAGTTCTTCACCTACTGTATCGAGAAAGGTGAAAAAGGCGGAAAGAAACTTCAGGCGACCGCAGGAAAAGGCCTGTTTGTGGCACTGCTGCTGTTCGTAGGTATTCCGCTTCCGGGAACCGGAGCATGGACCGGAACACTTGCGGCAAGCTTTTTGGATATGGATTTTAAGTCCAGTATCATCGCAGTCATGCTCGGCGTTATGCTCGCCGGCATCATCATGGGACTTGCATCCGCAGGACTGCTCGGGGCAGTCAGTGCATTGTTTGCAGTGTAAGGTTTTTTATGGTTGACCTTATTTTCAGATAATGGTATGCTAAGAGACGAAGGAACAGATAAATTTTCCTTCAATAAAAGCATGGTATTTATACCGGGAAAGGAGAATTGTTATGGTAAAGAGAAATATCGTACTTGGCAATGTAGCAAATGTTCAGGAGTTCAACAGAATCTGCGGACATATGGATTTTGATGTGGATCTGGCACAGGGCAAATACCTGGTAGATGCAAAATCCATCATGGGCATTTTCAGTCTGGACATGGAAAAACCATTAGAGCTGTGTGCAAATACAAACGATGAAGCTTTGATTGACGAAAAGTTCAAAGCTTTTATCCAGTAATTGCAGATGTTAAAAAAAGTAATACAAAGATATGCAGTCGCTTTTGGCATGGCAGCAGCCATGTTCGCCGCAGGAGCCGGGGGAATACAGAAAGCAAATGCGGCAGAGATTGCAGATCAGGCAGGAAGTGTACAGGAGTCTGAGACCGTGCGGCAAAGTGAAACGCCGCAGGAGTCCGAGATGCAGAGGCAGCCTGAGACTACACAGCAGTCCGAAACGACCGGCCAAAGTGAGACACTTCCTCTGAAAAATGTTAAAAAAGCACCGAAGCTTTCCGGAAAATGGGTAAAAAAGCACGGAAAGGTTCGGTTTCTTTTACAGGATAAGACTTATGCAACAAAGACCTGGGCAAACATAAAAGGCAGATATTATTATTTTGATAAAAATGGTTTCCGCCGCCAGGGGCTGTTCCGCTATCGCAATGGAAAGACGTACTATCTTGGCAAAAAGGGAGCGATGGTCACCGGATGGCAGAAGATCAGAAAGCACTGGTACTATTTCGGCAAAAACGGTGCCATGAAGAAAGCGTCCTGGATCAGGACAAAGACCGGTTATGCCTATGTAGATGCAAAAGGAAAGCGAGTGGTAAGCAGCTGGGTCAAAGTAAAAGGCAAAAAGTACTATATCGATGAAAAAGGCGTCAAAGTGACAAAGAGCCGTTACATTGGCAACAAAGCTTATTATTTTGACAAAAAAGGTGTTTATCATAAGGACAAAAAGATCAAAGAGCGGCTGATCAACCCGAAAGGAAAGATGGTGGCACTGACGTTTGACGATGGTCCGGGACCTTATACCGACCGTCTGTTAAAATGTCTGAAGAACAACCGGGCAGCAGCGACTTTCTTCCTGGTTGGGACGAGTATCGCAAATTATCCGGATACGATACAGCAGATGGCGAAGCAGGGATGCGAGATCGGAAATCACACCTGGGATCATGCAAGCCTTTCATCTTTAAACGGCAGTTCCATCCAGAGTGAGATCAACAGCACAAATGCTCAGATCCGTGCACTCACCGGCCACAATGCGACGCTGGTGCGTCCGCCGTATGGAGCCTACAACAGCAATGTGCAGATCAATGCGGGAGCACCGCTGATCTTGTGGAGCATTGATACCCTGGACTGGAAGACAAGAAACGCCAAGAATACGATAAATGTGGTTATGAATGAAGTGAAAGACGGTTCGATCATCCTGATGCACGATATCCACAGCCCGTCTGTGGATGCAGCAGAAGTGCTGATCCCGAAACTGATCGCATCCGGTTATCAGTTAGTTACGGTCAGTGAACTGGCAAAATACCGCAGTGTGGCTATGTACAGCGGAGGCGTGTACAATGCCTTTTACCGCTGAGTGGATTTTACGGATCCAAGTAGCAAAGCGGATTGCGAATATCCGCTTAACATGAAATAAAGCTGGAGTATAATCGAAAGATATACCCCAGCTTTTTGTTACTTTGTGATGTGAGATTTATGATGCCTGCGGATTGTTCCGTGCGTCGCACTCCCACAATCCCTGCATCATATCTATTCTGCTTCGTGTTTTGCGACAGCGGCTTCTACGAATCCACGGAACAGCGGATGCGGACGGTTCGGGCGGGACTTCAGTTCCGGATGAGCCTGTGTTCCGATGAAGAACGGGTGATCCGGAAGTTCTACCATTTCCACGATACGTCCATCCGGAGAAATACCGGAGAGCATCATGCCGTTTTCTGTGAGCACTTTGCGGTAATCGTTGTTAAATTCATAACGATGACGATGACGTTCATGAATCGTTTCTTCACCGTAAAGCTTATAAGCCAGGGAAGATTTATCCAGTACACAAGGATAAGAACCAAGTCTTAAGGTACCCCCGATATCCTCGATGCCGTCCTGCTCCGGCAGAAGTGCAATGACCGGATGGGTAGTATTAGGATCCAGTTCGATGCTGTGTGCGTCATTGTAGCCAACCACATGGCGGGCGAATTCAACAACCGATAACTGCATGCCAAGGCAGAGCCCAAGGAATGGGATTTTGCGGATACGGGCAAATTCGATTGCCGTGATCTTGCCTTCGATGCCACGGTCACCGAAACCGCCAGGTACCAGGATGCCATCCATATCACCGAGTACTTCTTCGACGTTACTGTTGTTGAGCAGTTCGGAATCCACCCACTTGATATTTACAGTCGCATGCTGTGCGATACCGCCGTGTTTCAGGGCCTCCACAACACTGATGTAAGCATCGTGCAGCTGGATATATTTGCCTACCAGAGCGATATTTACTTCTTTTGTCGGATGACGCAGAGCATTTACCATAGCTTTCCAGTCTTCCAGATCCGGCTCCGGGCAGTCAAGCTTCAGGCAGTCGCAGACAACCTGTGCCAGATGTTCTTTTTCCATGGCAAGCGGTGCTTCGTAGAGATATTCCACATCAAGATTCTGTAGAACATGGTCACTTGGCACGTTACAGAACAGTGCGATCTTGTCCTTGATGCCATTGTCAAGCGGCAGCTCGGAACGGCACACGATCACATCCGGCTGAATTCCCATACCCTGGAGCTCCTTTACGCTGGCCTGTGTCGGCTTGGTTTTCATTTCACCTGAGGCACGCAGGTAAGGGATCAGAGTAACGTGGATCAGGATCGCATTTTCATGTCCGACATCGTGCTGGAACTGACGGATGGATTCCAGGAACGGCTGACTTTCGATATCGCCGACCGTACCGCCAACTTCAATGATCGCAATGCTGGTTTCGTCTGATGTAAAATCGCGATGGAAACGGCTCTTGATCTCATTGGTGATATGAGGGATGACCTGTACCGTTCCACCGCCGAAATCTCCGCGGCGTTCTTTCTGCAGAACGGACCAGTAAATCTTACCGGTTGTGACATTGGAATTTTTCGTCAGACTTTCGTCGATAAAACGCTCATAATGTCCAAGGTCCAGGTCTGTCTCAGCACCGTCGTCGGTTACAAATACCTCACCATGCTGGATCGGATTCATCGTTCCCGGGTCGATATTGATATAAGGATCGAATTTCTGCATCGTTACTTTGTAGCCACGTGCTTTCAGAAGTCGTCCGAGGGATGCGGCTGTGATACCCTTTCCCAGTCCGGAAACAACACCTCCTGTTACAAATACATATTTTACTGACATAATTTCCTCCGTTCTGTGCACAAAACACGCATTTTTTTTGACCAGATATTAAGTTCCTAAAAAAAATACGGAAAAGATTATACACTATGCAAAGAAAAAAATCCAGTAAATCATACTGGATTTTTCAAAAAAGTGCAAAGAAATTTTAGTGATAGTTTTTGTTGTTCTCATATTTTGCTTCCATTGTGAACTGGATACCGAGCTGTTTCAGCTTTTTGATATCCACCGGGGAGAGTATAACAGAAGTATGTGCCTGGCATTCGGCAAGTTTCGGCAGCTGTTTCATAGCCAGAGCAGCATCTTCATGAGCGGCGGCACTGATGGACAGGGCGATCAGGACCTCATCGGTATGCAGTCTCGGATTGCGGCTTCCGAGGTAAGCAGTTTTCAGACGCTGGATCGGCTCCAGAGATTCCGGTGCAATGATATTTTTCTCGTGGTCAATGCCGGCAAGCTCTTTTAAGGCATTTAACAGAACCGCAGAAGCGGCACCGAGCAGGTCAGAAGTCTTTCCGGTGATGATCCTTCCGTCCGGCAGTTCTATAGCAGCAGCCGGAGCACCGGTCAGTTCTGCGACACGTCTTGCAGCCGGAACAACCTTGCGGTCGGTTGCAGTAACGCCGGCCTGGTTCATGATCAGCTCGATCTTATAAACTTCCTCTTCCTGATTGCGTCCGGTCAGAAGTCCGTTCAGTGCGTTGAAGTAGCGGCGGATGATCTCCTGGCGGGAAGCTTCCTGGCAGAGTGCATCATCGCAGATGCAGTTCCCGGCCATGTTGACGCCCATGTCAGTCGGAGACTGATAAGGACTTTCGCCGTAGATCTTTTCAAACATTGCTTTTAAAACCGGGAAAATTTCCACATCACGGTTGTAGTTTACCGTGGTAAATCCATAAGCTTCCAGATGGAACGGATCGATCATGTTGACATCGTTCAGGTCAGCCGTTGCTGCCTCATATGCCAGGTTGATCGGATGTTTCAGCGGAATGTTCCAGATCGGGAAAGTCTCGAATTTCGCATATCCGGCACGGATACCTCTGCGATGCTCCTGATAAAGCTGAGATAAGCAGGTAGCCATCTTTCCGCTTCCAGGACCAGGGGCAGTGATCACGACCAGAGGGCGGGAAGTTTCGATGTAGTCATTTTTACCGAATCCCTCATCACTTACGATATGAGAAACATTATTCGGATAACCCGGAATCATATAGAGGGTGTAAACCTTGATGCCGAGTTTGATCAGACGTTGTTTAAACAGGTCTGCACTGGTCTGTCCGGAGTATTTTGTGATAACGACACTTCCGACAAAAAGTCCACGTTCTTCGAAAGAGTCGATCAGACGCAGTACATCGGTATCGTAAGTGATGCCGAGGTCGCCGCGGATTTTATTTTTTTCAATATCCACCGCACTGATGACGATGACGATCTCTGCGTGCTCGGACAGCTGCATCAGAAGCTGAAGCTTGGAATCCGGCTCAAATCCCGGCAGTACACGGGAAGCGTGGTAGTCATCAAATAACTTTCCGCCAAATTCCAGATAAAGTTTGTCTCCGAATTTGTCAATACGCTCGCGGATACAGCGAGACTGTGTAGCAAGATATTTTTCGTTGTCAAATCCTTTTTTCATATGATTAAGAACCTTTCCTAAAAATTCAAGTCGGATGCACGCAAGAACCGGCGTGCATTTCCTTGTTACAAAGTAACTCTTGCACTAGTATACAATAAATCATACCCGTTCGGCTACCGTTTTTTTAGAAAAGATTCATAATTGTGAGCTTTTTTTCACAATCTATATATTGATTTCTTCTGAAACTGTACTTATAATGGGATAAGTTGGAGTTTGCATATGAGGAGGACAAAAATGGACAACAATCAGATGCAGGGCGGCGGTCCTGGCAGACCACAGGGACCGGGTGGACAAAAACAGCCGGACAATGGTCGCAATAAGAACAATGGGAAAAAGCAAGGCGGCGGCAAAAGCATTCTGGTTTTTCTGGTGATTACTTTGATTGTGATGCTTGCCACGAATATCGTTACTAGCATGGTAAAAGATACAACCGAGCGTGAGATCACTTATAATCAGTTTATTAACATGGTTGACCGCGGAGAGGTCGAATCTGTAGAGATCGGTTCCAATCGAATCGACATCAACCTGAAAAATCAGCCAATACCGGGTGTGAAGATCACCTGTTATACCGGTATCATGGACGATCCGACACTGACAGACCGACTGCTCAAGGCAGGCGTACAGTGTACCAAAACCGTACCGGACAATTCTTCTTACCTGATCTTAAATATCGTGGCAAATGTTCTGCCGCTGGTTATGATCGGATTTATTTTCTACTTTTTCATGCGTCGTATGGGATCAGGCGGCGGAGTCATGGGTGTCGGCAAGAGCAAGGCAAAGGTTTACGGCGAGAAGGAAACCGGTGTGACCTTCCAGGATGTTGCCGGACAGGATGAAGCAAAAGAATCGCTTCAGGAAGTCGTAGGATTTCTCGAAGATCCGCAGAAATACGTGAAGATCGGAGCGAAGCTGCCGAAAGGAGCACTGCTTGTCGGCCCTCCGGGTACCGGTAAGACACTGCTGGCAAAGGCAGTCGCAGGAGAGGCACACGTGCCGTTCTTCTCCATTTCCGGTTCCGATTTCGTGGAAATGTTTGTCGGTGTCGGTGCATCGCGTGTGCGAGACCTGTTTGAAGAGGCCAAAAAGAGTGCACCGTGTATCATTTTTATCGATGAGATCGATGCGATCGGTAAGAGCCGTGACAGCCGTTATGGCGGAGCGTGAGCAGACACTGAACCAGCTGCTTGCGGAGATGGATGGTTTTGATTCCTCCAAAGGTGTGCTGATCCTTGCAGCAACGAACCGTCCGGAAGTTCTGGACTCTGCACTTCTGCGTCCGGGACGTTTTGACCGCCGAGTGATCGTAGACCGCCCGGATCTCAAAGGAAGAGAAGATATTCTGCGTGTACACGCAAAGAACGTTAATCTTGATGAGACGGTCAATTTCAAAGAAATCGCCCTGGCAACAGCCGGAGCTGTCGGATCAGACCTAGCAAATATGGTCAATGAAGCAGCCATCCTTGCTGTAAAAGCAGGAAGAAGTGCCGTATCTCAGGCAGATTTATCGGAAGCAGTCGAGCTGGTTGAGATGGGAAAAGAAAAGAAAAACAAGATCCTGAGCAAAAAAGAGCGGGAGATCGTTTCCTATCATGAAGTCGGACACGCACTGGTCAGTGCACTGCAAAAAGATGCAGAGCCAGTACAGAAGATCACGATCGTGCCGCGTACATCCGGAGCACTCGGATATGTCATGAACATTCCAGAAGAGGAGAAATGCCTCTATACAAAAGAAGAACTGTGGGCGAGACTGGTAGAATTTACCGGCGGCCGTGCAGCAGAGGAGATCGTATTTGGTTCGGTGACAACCGGAGCATCCAATGATATCGAGAAAGCAACTTCCATTGCCCGCTCAATGATCACACGCTACGGTATGTCTGAGAAATTCGGACTGACCGGTCTGGAGCGTGCGGCAAACCAGTACCTCGATAATCAGACGGTTCTGGACTGCAGTGAGGTGACACAGGCCGAGGTCGATAAAGAGATTACTGCCATGCTCAAAAAGGCATATAAGGAAGCAAAAGACATGCTTACGGCAAACCGCAGCATTCTGGATCACATCGCCGCTTTCCTGATCGAGAAAGAGACGATCACCGGAAAGGAATTTATGGAGATCCTGCGTAAAGTACAGGCAAAAGAAGCACAGAAAAACAGCGAAATACAGACCGAAGAAAACAGCACAAAAGTAAATCTTTCAAAAGAGAACACAGCAGACACCGCAACCGAGTAAGTGAGGATGTAAAAGCAGATGTTTGATATTCAGGAAGAATTAAAAAAGCTCCCGGCTAAGCCGGGAGTTTATATTATGCATGATGACAGAGATGCCATTATTTATGTGGGCAAGGCGATCAGCCTGAAGAACAGGGTGCGGCAGTATTTTCAGACCAGCCGCAATAAGGGTGCCAAAATCGAGCAGATGGTCACAAGGATCGCCAGATTTGAATATATCGTGACGGATTCCGAGCTGGAGGCACTGGTTCTGGAGTGCAATCTGATCAAGGAACACCGCCCGAAGTACAATACGATGCTCAAGGATGATAAGACTTATCCTTTTATAAAAGTAACGACATCGGAGGCATATCCTCGGATTTTGTTTTCAAGGAGCATGAAAAAGGATAAAAATAAATATTACGGACCGTACACCAGTGCCGGGGCAGTCAAAGATACGATCGAGCTGATCCGTAAGATCTACAAAGTCCGTACCTGTAATCGCAGACTGCCGCAGGATATCGGAAAAGAACGCCCCTGTCTGAATTATCACATCAAACAGTGTGATGCACCATGTCAGGGCTATATCAGTCAGGAAGAGTACCGCAGATCCTTAAACGGAGCGATGGATTTTCTGAATGGAAACTACGGACCAATCCTGAAAATGCTCGAAAAGCGGATGCTGGATGCCTCGGAGCGTATGGAGTACGAGGAGGCAGCGACCTGGCGTGATCTCAAAAACAGCGTCAGCCAGATCGCACAGAAGCAGAAGATCACAAGCAGCGACGGCGAGGACAAAGATGTGATCGCCGTGAAAATGGACGGCAGCGACGCAGTAGCCCAGGTATTTTTTATCAGACAGGGCAGGCTGATCGGCAGAGACCATTTCTTCCTGCGGATCGCACCGCACGATTCGCAGAATATCGTGATCTCCAGTTTTATGAAGCAGTTCTATTCCGGCACGCCGTTTATTCCAAGGGAGATCATGATCCCGTGCGAGATCGAAGATCAGTCCGTCTTAGAAGAGTGGCTCGGAAAGCGAAAAGGGCAGAAGGTGCACATCAAAGTACCGAAAAAAGGTACCAGGGAAAAATTGGTTGAGCTTGCCACGCAGAATGCAGAGATTGTCCTGCGACAGGACAAAGATCGTATCAAACGAGAAGAAGGACGCACAATCGGGGCGATGAAAGAAATTGCCGGCTGGCTGGATCTGCCAGATCTGGTACGAGTGGAAGCCTATGATATTTCCAATATCAGCGGTTTCGAGTCGGTCGGATCCATGGCAGTCTTTGAACGCGGCAAACCAAAACGAAGTGATTACCGCAAATTCCGTATCAAAACCGTGCAGGGGCCAAACGACTACGCAAGCATGGAAGAAGTCCTGACAAGACGTTTTACACACGAGAGTGACCCTGAGAAAAAAGAGTATGACAGTTTCGGAAAACTGCCGGATCTGATCATGATGGACGGCGGCCGCGGTCAGGTCAATATCGCACTTGGCGTTCTGGAAAAGCTGGATCTTGACATCCCGGTCTGCGGTATGGTAAAAGATGACCGGCACCGCACCAGAGGCCTGTACTATAATAACGTAGAGATCCCGATCGACCGCGACAGCGAGGGATTTAAACTGATTACCCGCGTGCAGGATGAAGCCCACCGTTTTGCCATCGAGTATCACCGCTCCCTGCGAAGCAAAGATCAGGTACATTCGATCCTGGATGACATTGACGGTATCGGTCCGGCAAGAAGAAAGGCACTGATGCGTCATTTCCTCTCCCTGGAAGCGATCCGCGAGGCGAGCGAAGAGGAACTGGCAGCAGTGCCTTCAATGACCGCCTTAAGTGCAGGAAAAGTCTACGCTTTCTTCCATGAAAAGAAAAAAGAAGAACAAGGATGATTGTATGCAGCAAGAATGCCTCTGGCATTCTTGAATTTTCATGTGAACAGTATACAATTTTTTACAGAATCTGTTTTGTTTCTTGTATGATGTGTACGGATGTGATAGAATGAGAGCATGAAATCGAAGGAACGTGCATGGATTTGACGATGTTGTGTGCGTTCATGAGCAAGTAGCGAAGCGGATTGTGAATGTCCGCTTTACTGACAGGAAAGGACAAAAACAGATGAACAGTAACAGTAGTGTAGAATTGACAAAAATTGCAAAAAGCATGGAACTGAAGAATCTGACACCGGATGTTGATATTTCATCGATCGTGGTGACTACACCGGATATCAACAGACCGGCACTGCAGCTGACCGGATATTTCGAACATTTCGCATCCGAGCGTGTACAGATTGTCGGTTATGTAGAATTTACTTATCTGGAGCATATGACGAGAAATCAGAGAGTGCATGCCTATGAGCAGTTCTGTGCCCATAAGGTTCCGTGCATTATCTTTACATCAAAAACGGATCCGGATGAAGATATCCTGCGTATCGCCACAGAGAACGGTATTCCGGTCTTTACCACAGAGAAAAATACATCTCCGTTTATGGCGGAGATCATCCGCTGGCTGAATGTAGAGCTGGCTCCTTGTATCTCTATCCACGGCGTGCTGGTAGATGTATACGGCGAAGGTGTCCTGATCATGGGCGAGAGCGGCATCGGTAAGAGTGAGGCAGCTCTGGAGCTGATCAAGAGAGGCCATCGTCTGG
>OGQH01001376.1_pt1 | contig 21798 bp, 17 predicted proteins | sample 1553181 | NCBI WGS metagenome assembly OGQH01 (sample SAMEA2579946, study PRJEB22360) | human gut metagenome | biome: human gut; feature: human-associated habitat; material: faeces | place: Denmark | collected 2008/2010 | reverse complement strand
ATCTTTTACAAAATCAAGAAATTCATCGGACATCAGGCTGTGACGCACAAAAGTATCCATAGCCTGTTCTACATAAGTATTCATGTTTTTATCTATCATAATCTGTATCTCCATTTGTATGTGTATTTCATCTTTTGATCAGATAACTATTCCACTACCTGTATAGTCCAATTATAACTTACCTTCTGTGAAAACAAAATGGATAAAAGATTAAAGTTATATAAAAAAATCCCTGCATTGCTGCACAATACAGGGATTCTATAGAGCACGCTACATGTAAAATTGCTTCGCAATATAGCGTGCGTAGGAATCACATCTACGATGTGATTCAATCTTTAAATAAATCAGTAGAGTAGTAGCGGTCTCCACTATCCGGCAATAATACTACAACCGTCTTGCCTTCGAATTCCGGACGTTTTGCAACTTCAAGTGCTGCATAAAGTGCTGCACCAGAAGAAATGCCAACTAATACACCTTCCTCTTTGGCAATGACCTTTCCATATTTGAAAGAATCTTCATTGTCTACCGGGATAATTTCATCATATACTTCTGTATTTAATGTGTCTGGTACGAATCCGGCTCCGATACCCTGAATCTTGTGTGGTCCTGCCTGACCGGTAGATAATACTGCAGAAGTTGCAGGCTCAACAGCAACGATCTTTACATCCGGGTTCTTGCTCTTTAAGAATTCACCAACACCAGAAATTGTTCCACCGGTTCCAACACCAGCTACAAATGCATCTACTTTTCCGTCAGTATCTTCCCAGATCTCCGGTCCGGTTGTCTTTCTGTGTGCTGCAGGGTTTGCAGGATTCTCAAACTGAGATGGGATGAAGCTATCCGGAATCTCCTGATGTAATTCCTCAGCCTTTGCAATTGCTCCCTTCATTCCCTTGCTTCCATCAGAGAGAACCAATTCTGCACCATACGCTTTGATGATGTTTCGGCGCTCAATACTCATTGTCTCAGGAAGAACGATGATCAGTCTGTATCCTTTTGCTGCTGCGATTGCTGCGAGTCCGATTCCGGTGTTTCCGGAAGTCGGCTCGATGATAACGGAACCTTCTTTTAAGAGACCTTTTGCCTCAGCATCCTCAATCATCGCTTTTGCGATACGGTCTTTGACGCTTCCTGCCGGATTGAAGGATTCTACTTTTGCGATCAGTTTCGCCTGCAGTCCTTCTTTTTCTTCAATTCGTTTCAGTTCTACCAGCGGAGTTTTTCCTACAAGATCCAGAATGCTGTCATATACCTTTGCCATCGTTGATTTCCTCCTTACTTTTTCTCTATTTCCCTATTTCCTATTGAGTTTGTATGTTTTAAGTTGTTTCCATCTTATTCCAATCGTTTTAAAATGTCAACACATTTCACTGATATGATCAGAAAAGATGGTTAGAGCAGACCTGCAAGCGCAATACTGACCGCCATTCCGACCAGGGAAGAAAGCAATGCACCCGCCAGTGTGTACCGCGTTTTTTTGATGTGGACCGCTCCGAAATAGACCGCCATCGTATAAAAAACCGTCTCCGTACACGACATCATAATCGAAGCCGCCCGTCCGGCGAAGGAATCACACCCCGCCTCTTTGTAGAGATCCAGCAGCAAACTCACCGCCGCACTGTTGGAAAAGAGACGCACAACCCCGAGCGGCACCAGGGCAGATGGAATCCCCGCCGGTTCCAGCACCGTTCCGAGCAGTTTTCCAAAATCCTCCAGAAATCCCGATGACCGCAGCACACCGACCGCCGCCATCAGCCCGATTAAGGTCGGCACAATTCCGATCACCGTCCGCATGCCGTCCTTCGCCCCGTTCAGAAAATCGCCGAACACATCCTGTTTCATCAAAAGCCCCAGTCCGACCACATAAAAAATCAGCACGGGAACCATCAGATCCGAAAGTGCCGAAAGAATACGCAAAAAAATCCCCTCCCCGGAAAAATCCTATCAGATACACTCCGATACAATTTATTCCGCGGGCGGGGATTTATGTAATTTTATTTCACTTTAATCTGAAACAGACGCGCCATATACGTCTCCGGGAAGTGAATCTGCAGCGTCTTGCTGTAGTCATCGTAATGGAACACATCACCGCATGCTTTCGGGTAAATGCAGGAAACCTCCAGCTCTTTCCCTGGGAATGCTCGGTTCAGCGGAACTTCAAAATCAGCCTCTCCGCCGCGTCTCCATACACCAAGATAAATCACATCCCCCGGCACGCGGATTCCGGCTGCGAGGTGCTTGTCCTCATTATCCGCCCATCCCATCGGCCAGAACGGAACGCCGTCCTTGATGCCGCTGCGGATCTCCTTGTAGCAGTCAATTCCCTCTTTTACAAGATCAAACCGCTCCGGCGAAATCTCTGCAAGGTGGCCGCTCTGATGGATACGAAGCAGCAGCGCATTCACCATATTGAAAATAACTTCCTCTTCGGTGCCGTCCCGCAGCGGATACGACCAGATCGCCGCCTGCTCCGGCGTCACGCCGATGGCTGCATTCGCCGAGATCGTCGCATAATTCCGGTAATCCTCCTGATCACTCGTCGACTGAATACTGTTTCTCGCCAGCATCGCATAGTCCATGCGGAGACCGCCGCTCGAGCAGTTCTCAATGACAAGATCCGGGTACTTTTTATAAATGCCGTCCAGCCATGCCAGATACGCTCTCTCATGCTCAAGAAGGCCATCTCCAAAACTGTCCGCATCGACTTCCGTACCAATACCAGGTTCAATATTGTAATCCATCTTAATATAACCAACGCCGTAATCCCTTACCACACGGTCAATGACTTCCGTCACATGTTCAATGACCAGCGGATGACGGAAATCGAGCTGATACCGGCTTCTGTCATACACACGCTTTCCATGACGCAGGAAGAAACACTCATCCGGCAGAATCGAAGCCTTCTTACAGTTAATACCCATAACCTCAAGCTCCAGCCATACCCCAGGAATCATGCCCTTCGACCGAATATAATCCGTCACCTCACGCACACCGTTCGGAAAACGTTTTTTACTCTCCTGCCACTCACCGACACTGTCCCACCAGTTGCCGTCCGCATACCAGCCCGCATCAATAACAAAGTATTCACATCCGGCCTTCTCAGCAGCATCCACCAGCGGAAACTCTTTTTCCGTCGTCGGATTCCCGAACAGGCAGTTCATATAATCATTGAAAATAACCGGCAGATTTTCATTATCTTTGTTCGGACGTCGGATCTTTCTGCGGTACTTCGTCAAAGTACCAATCGCTTCCTCGAAATCATCATGACCTACGCCGACAGCCACCGGAACCGTTGTAAAGGAATCTCCCGGCTTCAGGTTCTTCGACCAGTGTGACTGAATCTCTGTCGGACCGCTCACCGCCAGATAAAAATGGCAGTTCTGATCTCCGATCTCATAATGCCAGGAACCACTGTGGTCAATCTCAAAAAACAGACTCGAATCTGCCGCACTGTTTCCAATATATCCCATCGGCACATATTCCTTCGCCGACCAGTTGCCCGTATTCGTAATCTCAATCGTCTTCGAAGTTCTCTGATAATTATGCGGCTGCGTCTGCGCCATGCCAAGATCTGCAAACCGGTACTTCTTCACCGTCAGCTCCTTCTGCCATCCATTGTGAACCACAACCATCGACATCTTGTCATCCGAGCTGACAAGCTCTGGAATTCCCTCTTTCTGTTCCTTCTCAATACCCCAGTAACTAAAACTCGAAATGTACTCCAGTGTCTGGTCTTCCTTTCCTTCGTTCGTCACTGTATTGTACATTCTCGCAACCGGAATCCCATCAAAAAACTGCATCACAGACTCCACCTTCGCGCCCGTCACATCATCCGACTGCACAATCCGAAGCAGATCCCCGTTCTCATTTCTCTCCTCCGAAATCGAATCAAACTTCAGCATAAAGCCCGGAGCCGTCACAATATACTTATTTCCATGCTTCTCATACGGCCGGTTATACCCCGAAAAATTCACCTGCACCAGCTGGAAGCTCTCCTTAATCTGAGCTTCCCGCATTCCCTCCATCATCCACACTCCATCCGGCTTCCGGCAAAGATTCTGCGCGTCAAACGGTGCATGTGAAAAATGAAACAGCTTCAGCTGATTCTCTTCCGTCACCCCAAACACAATATGAATTCCATTCACATCATAACAAATCAGCTCTGCCTTGATCGGGGTCTCAATCCTGCTCGTCCATTTCTGCATCTTAAAAACCCTCCTTTGGAAATTTTTCTCATATTTCCAGCATATAACTTGTCCCCTCTAAAGTCCAGCACATTCTTGCTTTTTCCATCCTATTCTTTTCAACCATCTTGCGCCGATCCGCCCTTCAGGCGGATCCAGACTTTCCTCCCGTTCTCACTCCTATCTCACGCGCCAGCCGTTATTTCACAACCCCAAATGTCGCAATCTCAAACTCCCGGAGTGTCACATGATACACCCCGTTCTCATCCGGGCAAAGTACCTCACCCTTCTCTTCCACTACATTACTGCGGTAAACCTCTTTCATCCAGCTCTCCTTTCGGAAGGAAAACACCTCATCCTGCGGCATATTGTTCACAAACCGCACAAACAGATCGTCCTTTGCAAGTCCCTTCTTAAACGCCGTCAGATGAATTCCTTCCCCTTCAAAGCGGAGGAAGCTCATTTCCAGCGGCATCTCGCCCGATACGAGTTCCGGTTTTACCTGACCCGGCTTTCTGAGCCATGCTTTCGAAAGACCGGCCTGTGCTGCTGTCAGATCCTGCTGGAATGCGTAACCCTCGGTAAATGCCTCGCCCGTCTTACCGGCTGCATACGGCACAACTTCAAACTCCAGGGTAAACGTTCCGATCTGCTGCGCCTTTGGCGTCGGGAAATAACCCCAGTCACCCATCTCCGCAACGGAGCGAAGCAGCGTTACCGCAATCGCATTCTCCTCATCCGCCAGAACCTCATATTCATACAATCCGCGGTTTGCCACAAGAAGACCATTTGTCTCATCTTCCATTGCTGCAAAACACTGCTGTCTTTCACATCCGCAGGGATTCGTCCAGGTATCATTATGACGGTTATTTCTCTTTACAACCTCAAAGGCAGAATCTGCCAGATGCGTAGACGTATTCAGACCCGTCGGCATTACAACGCGGACTCTGTGATCCTTTGCCTGATTGCAGATTGTCGTTGCAACGTGCAGGCCTTTTCCCGATTTTTCCAGTGTCAGAACCGTCTTTACTTCCATCGGAACCAGTTCCTTCGAACGGTTTGCCACACGCGTATATGGGTCAATACACATCTCACGCTGTCTCTGCAGTTCCTCTCCCATACCGGACGGAATCATCATTTCGTGACAGATCTCAACTACCGTGCGGAATGCATTTTTCTCCACACAGCGAATCTCAGCTTTCATGCCTTTCGTTGTGATTGTCTGTTTTCCAGAGTCCTGAATATAAATATATTCATTTCCCATATCTCCGGTATCTTCATAGAGTCCCAGATTTTCATACGTTCTTCCGGTTTCCTTATTCAGAATCTGGTAGGAACCGTCCTCATTGACCGTAACTTTCAGGTTTTCATTTTCCAGAACGCGCTCATTCGCAAAATCTGCAGAGGTTTCCTGGTTCTGATCCGGCTCTGCCTGCTCCAGATAATATGTTGCATATCCCATCGCCGGAACTTCTGCCTCAAACGTTACCAGCACCTTCTTTGCCATATATGGCTGACGGAACCGGTCATCCGGCAGATCGTACCCGAAGGAAATTCCTGCATTTTCGATTTTTGCCGGAACTGCATTTCCGTTTGCATCGCGAAGCACCAGATTTGGCATTTCTACCGCCTCGGCCGCCTCATAACCATCCCATACAAACAGATTGTAATCGCGGAACAGATGCAGTTCTTTTGCAATGACCTGTTTTTTCGCGGTGCCAGAAGTATTCCATACAACGAACGGAATCTTTTCACTGTTTCCAGGAAGTGCCGCGGTATTCACCTGATCGGTCAGGTATTCTACACTCTCATCGTAAATCGCATCTGCCACCTGTCTGCTCTTCGCAAAGCGGGTTTTCATTTCTTCATTTACTTCATCGACGCTGCAGCCGCAGATGCTGTCATGCGGATGATTCTGCATCAGCTTTTTCCAGCTGTAAATCATCTGGTCTTCCGGGTATGCTTTGCCAAGCACCTCTGCCATGGCTGCCGCCGGTTCTGCTTTCCGCTCCAGCGCTGTTTCGCCGGCACGGTTGTCCACTTTCAGTCCCATCCAGGAGGAAGCGGTGTTTGCCAGTGTCCATCTTCCGTCTGTTTCCTGGCTTGTCAGCTCGCCTTTTACCGTAGAGAAATTCTCGGAAATTTCTTTTTCCATTGCCTTTACATAGGTTTTGAAATCCGAATGAATAAATTCAATGTCCGGGTACAGTTTCCGTGCGACACGGATTGCCTCGGTAATGTCCTTCTGCAATGGCTGATGGTCGCATCCGTTCATCATCAGAAGCTGATGTGTTGCCGCAAATTTTCTCGCATCGGCCAGTTTTTTGTCCCAGTAAACTTTTGCTTCTGCCTCATCCACCGGAACCTCCACTCCGTTGTTATACCAGTTTGCAAACAGAATACCCGGCAGTTTCGTTCCGTCCGGGGATGCCCACATCATTTCGGAATACGTGGACTCATACTGTCCTCCGGTTACCTCATTATTCGGTCCGATCGGTTTTACACCGCGTCCGAACACAACCGCATCCATGCCCGCCTGCTTCAGCACCTGCGGCATCTGTCCCGCATTTCCGAATGCATCCGGGAAATAACCGACATTTCCGATCGCTCCGTAACGCGCTGCTTCCTGCATGCCGACCTGAAGATTGCGGACACATGCCTCACCGCTGGTCAGAAACTCATCCTGCAGAATGTACCACGGGCCAGTCTGGATTTTTCCTTCACGGACGCATTTTTCCACCTGCTCGCGTTTTTCCGGGCGCACTTCCAGGTAATCGTCCAGGGCAATCGTCTGTCCATCCAGGAAAAATCCGCCAAATTCCGGATCGTTCTCTGCTTTTTCCAAAATATTGTCTACCAGCTCAATCAGTTTCATTCTGTGTTTTTCAAAAGACTGATACCACTCTCTGTCCCAGTGGGAATGGGAAATAATATGAACAGTTGTTTTCATGATGTGTTTCCTCCTGTTATAAAAATGATTTTCAAACTTAAAACTCTTTCTATTTAAGTCTTGTTCCTGTATTGCCGTGTTGATTTGATATATCATATCATAAAAAAACGCAATGCTTCTGTCAAGTATTTCTACGTTTTTCCATGATTTTATATCATTTTCTTTTTATTTAATATATCATTTTTAGTTTGACTTATCTTTTTCCCGAGATTATAATACAAAGCAAGTCGATATCACACTTTTACAAATACAGTTGTCACCAATCATACTATTTGAGGAATTTTACAGACATGGATAGAAATAAAAGAATAACGAAACCCAAATATGAAATCATCAAAGAAGCTCTTTTAGAGCGCATCCGCACCGGACAGTTTTCTTCCGATGCCGTGTTCTGCACGGAAAAAATGCTCTCGGAGCAATATGAGGTAAGCCGCATCACAGCAAAGCGGGCGATTGAAGATCTGGAACAGCAGGGAATTCTGTATCGAAAACGCGGCGTTGGAAGCTTTGTCTCGCAGAAAATCCCACCGGTTTCCTCCTCCGCATCAGAAACCGACAGCAAATCAAAAATGGTTTCCCTGCTGCTTCCCTTTGCCACAACACAGGGAAACATTTCGGAAACGATTGGTTCCTTAAGTGCCGCGCTGGCGGAAAAAGGATACTTTTTAAGCATTCATATCACCGGCTCTTCCTCTCCGAAGGAACGTGCCACACTGGAACTGCTCCGTTCTCAGAATATCGCCGGACTTGTCTACTATCCCAAGCGTGACAATATCCACCTGGAACAGTTAAACGATTTCCTGTTTGCAAACCGCCCGGTTGTCATCATCGACAAGCAGACCGACTGTCCGTATTTAAACAATGTTGTCTGCGACAATTACGATGGCGGACGGCAGCTCACCCGTCACCTCCTGGAACAGGGGCATCGCAACATCGCCTTTTTCACAACAGCTCCCCTTTCCGAAACCTCGTCGGTCCGTGATCGTTTCGGCGGATTTTTGCACGAAATAAAAGCCGCCGGAATCATGCCCGATTCCCGGCAGCTTATCACCTGGCCACATGCACTTTCTACAGAAGATGCCCTTTCAACAGAAATCACACCTTTTCAACAGCAGCTCCTTACCCTGCGGCAAAATGGAATTACTGCACTTCTCGCAGAAAATGATCAGGTTGCCGAACTCATCTTTCTCGCCTGCCGTACCATTGGCCTTAGGATTCCGGAAGATCTCTGCCTCTGTGGTTTTGATGACACGAGTCTCAGCCGGAGTCTTGAAATTACCTCTATTCATCAGGACTTTGAAAGCATCGGACGGGAAGCCAGCCGGATTCTCCTTTCCACACTGGAAAACCCTGCGGCGGAACCGGAAAAAATTGTGCTGCCGGTGACACTTGTTCCCCGGGCATCCTCGCTTCGAATGATAAAAACAGAATCCTAAAACCAGATCATTTTTCATCTGAATTTTCTTCCAGAAATTTTCGGATCTTCTCTGGCGGCAGCAATGCATAAATACTTTTATGGAATGTTGCCGCCACTTCCAGTTCTCCGTAATATCCTGTACGCACATCACAATTTCCCTGGAACGCCTCCCGCAGTGTCGCATTCAGCGCTGCTCCCTCATCACTGTCCATAAAATCTTTCAGCATCCGGCAGCAGGTGTGCGTGTTTTCATAATAGCGGCGGTATGCCGGATGAAATTCCCGCATCCATCCGCTCACGGATACACAGAACAACGCCGTCGGATGGATCACCGGCTGATAAAGAAGACGCCATTTTTCCTGCTGTACTGGATCTACCGCAAACGCAAGCAAAGAAACTTTCAGCTCTTCCATAAAACCCGGATAATCTTCCTCCGTCAGAGAGATAATTTTCTGATTGCGCAGATACTGGTTGATATTCGTCGCATCAATCTGCTCCGGAGAAATGTACTGTAAATAACGGGACATCATTTTCAAATCCGTACCTGCGTGCTCAATCGTATGCTGTGTGATTTTCTGCCACAAAAACTGCTGATATTCCGTAACCGGCGTATCCAGATATGCCATCCACAAATACTGTGCCAGCAGCCGGGCATCCCGGGATTCCATTTGATTCCGGGTAGGATCTTCCGGGCAAAAATCGGTATCTGCAAGCATCCCCGCAAGCTGGTCAAGCGACTGGCACACAGGAAGCTGTCCGCTCAGACGATCCATTTCGCTGATCGTCTGCTGAATGGTAAGCATCTGCGACTGGAGTGCATTCAGCTGTTTATGCAGATAAAATGGTGTTGTGCGCGGCTTGTGAAGAATCGCGCGGATATCCGCCAGTGAAAGTCCTGCCTCGCGCAGCTTGCGGATGATAAAAAGTTTTTGAATATCTGCTTCTGAAAAATCATGGTAACCGTTATGTTCATCAACAACAGGCGAGATCATCTTCTGATCGATATAATAATAAACCGTCCTCCTGGACAATCCTGTTTTTTTGATTACTTCCTGAATTCTCATTGTTGCACCCCGTTTTTCCTTTTGTCCAGTCATTCCCCCGCATTCTGACTGTTTCTCTTTTTTCACTCTTTTTCTTTCTGTTTTTCCGCTTTTTTCGTTTTGATTTTATAAAAGCATACACCTGGTGTATACTTTTGTTTCCTATTATATCCTGTTTTCCCTCAAAAAGCCACGTAACAATTCTCTTTTTCCATAGAAATCTTCTGCTTTTGAGAAAAGAATGCTGTTTATTTCTGAAAAAATTTGCATTGACTGTCCACCAACGATATCCCGTATAGTAAAGGAAAGGATTTGTAACAAAATTTAAGAGAAAGGAAATATCCCGTTTTTTGTATTCTCCAAAACGAATCGTCATTCAAAGTCAAATGATTTTTCATGCAAAATTCATTTTTCTCCGAATCGTTAAAAAAATAAAAACTACAGCCTGCATAATCAGTTTTCATTGATATAAAAAACGGGATCGGGTGAATGGTATGATGTTAAAAGATAAAGTTGCAATTGTTACCGGCGGAACCAGAGGAATCGGCTATGCCATTGTGCACAAATTTCTGCAGCACGGCGCGAAAGTCGTCCTGTTCGGATCCCGGGAAGAGACCGTTGCAAAAGCGGTTGCATCTTTAAAAGAAGAAAACCCGGACTGGGAAGTTTCCGGTGCATGGCCAAAGCTGACCGATGCAGCTGCCATGGTAGATGAGATCAACAAAGTCAAAGAAAAATACGGCAAAATCGATATTCTTGTGAACAACGCCGGTGTCTCAGACAGTACGCCAATTGACAAGTATACCGCAGAGCGCTTTGCCAGTGTCATGGATCTAAATGTCAACGCCATGATGAACGGCATCCTTCCAACCGTTGCTATTATGAAAGAACAGGGCGGCGGCTGTATTTTAAATACCAGCTCAATGGTCAGCATCTGCGGCCAGCCGGGCGGCGTTGCCTATCCATCCAGTAAATATGCGGTCAACGGTCTGACCTGGTCCCTCGCACGGGAACTTGGTCCTTTCCATATCCGTGTAAACGCGGTTGCACCTGGCATCACCCGTACCGATATGGTTGCCGCACTTCCAAAAGAAATGATTGATCCACTCATCAACCGCATTCCTCTTCGAAGAATTGGTGAGGCAGAGGACATTGCAAACGCATTCCTCTTCCTGGCAAGCGACATGGCTTCGTATGTAACCGGAGAAATTCTTTCCGTGGATGGTGCGATGAGATCCTGATTTATTTTTCATCCAGTTGTACACCATTTTCTGATTTTGGGGTTATCTGCGTAAAATCTATAGTTTTTTGACACTTCCCACAGCTAAAGCAGGGGGATTCTTGTTTCTTCCACTACTGCATTGGCAAATACCTTACGGTACTGCAATGTCTTACACAGTGTCCACAAGCTATATTTATCCTGTTCCCGCATGCCCTGCGGTACAGTTTTTTATCTTCATGCAGACTGCATCTGCAGTCCTTTCTTTAGAATATTGATGCCTGCATTCGTATCCCGGTTATGAACTGCATGACAGATTGGACACTCCCAGATACGAATGCGCAGATTTTTCACCAGCGGATTCTGATATCCGCATGCACTGCAGGTCTGGCTGCTTGGATACATGGTTGGCACCCTGCGGAGTTCATTGCCATACCAGACAGCTTTGTACTCCAGCATTTCAAAAAACTTTGCCCACGAAACACTGGCTATGGATTTTGCCAGTTTATGATTCCGGATCATTCCCTTCACATGCAGGTCTTCGATGCAGATGGTTTGGTTTTCACGCACCAGCATCGTTGACTGCTTCTGCAGGAAATCATTCCTTTGATTCGTTACTTTCTCATGTACCCGGGCAACTCGGATCCGCTGCCTATTGCGGTTATGGGAACCTTTCTGTTTTCGGGAAAGTCTGCGCTGTTCTCTTACAAGCTTTTGCATCGCGCGTTCCAGATATTTTGGATTCGATACGGTATTTCCGTTACTGTCAGAATAGAATGTTTTGATTCCAACATCAATCCCAATCGTTCCACCCTGATTGGGGCGTGGTTCCGGTTCAAAGTCAATGGTATGAATTGCAGGACGATTATTATATCCCTTGTCTGATACTTTCCGAAGAAGAAACGCAGCCTATCGGACTGTGGGGACAACGCCACAAGCAGTACCTAAAGGAACATAAACACCTCCTTTACACTACAATGCTTATTGAGGGTACATTGAACTCTTACCTTGCCGACATTGACAAACAGGCACAGGAACGCTTGCTCCTGCTGACAAAGCAAATTGCAGAGCAGGAAAATGTTACCGAACAACTGAAAGCCGACAATGCTATGTTGTGGGTGCAGAAAATGAATGAAATTCAGTCCAGAGTTAGAGAAATCATTTACAACGAGATTATCTACGCATAGTAAGAATTAGGGCGGTAAGCCAGCTTTTGGCTTACTGCCCTTGTCTGCTCATAAGCAAAATAAAGAAATACCGTCAATGGCAGTGTTTGCACTGTTCATCAAGACCATTGACGGTATTTCTTGTTTTGCTATTTAAAAATATTTTGAAATAGCCATTGAAAAACGAATGCTAAACTGATATAATCTATTTAAAAATTATTTGAAATAGATTAGGGCGTGGAAGATTGGCTATAAATGAAGTGTTAGCTGCTTTAGCAGACGATACTCGTCGAAAAATTCTGCTAAAGTTACAGGAAGGAAAAATAAGCTCAGGCGATTTAGCTATCGCATTGGATATGACACCACAGGCATTGTCCTATCATTTATCAAAGCTAAAAAAGGCAGACTTGATTTACGAAACTCGATATAAAAATTTTATTTACTATGAATTAAATTTATCTATCCTTGATGAAACAATTATGTGGATAAGTAAATTACGTGGAGGTCAACAATGAAAAAGAAAAAAATCATTTTTTATAGTCTTATGTTTTTGCCATTGATAGTTGTTTTGATTGCCTTACATTTCTTACCAGAGCGAATTCCAGCTCATTATGATTTTAATAATCAAGTAACACGTTGGGGCAGTAAATACGAAACATTAATTTTCCCTGTGATCACAGTTTTATTTGGCTACTTTATGCTTGGTATGGCTAAATTCTCTTCAAAACAAGAAGAAAATGGGAGTAACAACGAAAATGTATGTATTGTGGCAGGAATTGTATCTCTTACACTTTTTAACGCTATGACAGGTTATTTCTTGTATGCTGATTTCAATTCGATTGAAAATCTTTCTTCAATTGCACTTGATATTAATCAACTTTTATTTGGACTGCTTGGTGTTGCAATGATTATATTAGGCAATATTATGCCAAAACTACGAATGAACTCAATCGCAGGACTGAGAACAGTATGGAGTATGAAAAATGAAACAACGTGGAAAAAAAGCCAACGCTTTGGCGGTATTTCATTTATTGTAGGCGGGGTTATTATAATCATAGTATGCTTTTTAACGAAAGGCTTTTCTTGTTTCTGGTGGACAATGGGCATCGTAGCAATTCTTTTGATTATTGACACCTACTATACCTACACATTATCCAAAAAATATTGATATAGTAATACGTGTTTATTGAAAACTTTTATATGTATTTATCAAACACCCTGCAAAATGTAAAAATCTTGCAGGGTGTTCTACTGTCAAAATATATGTAAGACCGCAAGGCAGGTCGCCCTGCGGTGATGTTTCCTATGTCGTGATTATCTGTCCCTGTCTTGGGATTTCTTTCTCTGCTTCGGCTGAGAGTTCTGTTTCCCCTCTTCCTGAAGCTGTCTGAGCCTGTTTCGCACACTTTGTCTTTCGGGCGGTCTGTGCTGTTTCTCGACAGGTTTCTGTCCGTTCTTAACTGCCTGCTCCCATTCTGCAAGGTCTTGGTTATACTGTGTCACAATAGCCTCTGCTTTGCGGTAAGTTTTCATAAATGCCTGTACATCAGGATAACCGTCATCGGTCAGAATATCGGGGAGTTTATCCAGTTTTTCATCAAGTTCGGCTTCGATCTGCTGTATCTGTTTTTCCAGAGCTTTTCGTTCCTTACCCTTGAAAATACCCGTTGTTTCCGCAAGCTGCTGTCGCAGATTCGGGAGTGTGACCTCCTGTATCTTCTTGATTGCTTTCGCCTGTTTCTGTACCTTTAGCATAAGGGTCTGCATTGTGCGGAACTCGTCCATATCCATATTGAGGACTGGCTTGGGTGGCATATCCTTTTCACGGATGATGGCTTGCAGAAATTCCTTTGCCTTGCCTACGATACCTCGGAACAGGTTTGGAAGCCAACCGTTTTCACGGATGGACTGACCGGCTTTGTCGTGGATTTCGGTCTGCTTGATTTCCAGTATCTTTGCTTCTTCAATGCCCGATATGAGAGCCAAATCCGCTGTTCTGTTCCATTCCTGCCTTGCGGTGTTATCTGCTTCGATTTCGGCAGCCTTGGGATTGTTCTTACCTATCTTTTTTGTGGGGAGATACACGCTGTTCTTATCAAACACTTTCTGACGTAGTTAGAAAAACAACATCACCACTCCCAGCGCACAAAGCAAAATTCCCGTCACGCGGTTCAACATTTTCACATTTGCCCCGTTGGCCCATTTCGCTCCAATCTGTGCAAAGACCAGGGTACTGATGACACAGGCAATCAGAATTGGAATGTCCGGCGCGCCGCCGATATAAAAATGAGAGATTGCACCGGTCAGAGCTGTAAAGGTCATAATAAAGACGCTCGTTCCAACTGCTGTTTTCAGCTCATATCCGAGCACGCTGGTCAGCACCAGAAGCAGCATCATGCCACCGCCTGCTCCGACAAATCCACAGATAAATCCAATCACAACACCGCAGAGAATCGACTGCTGGATTTTCTGTTTTTCTGATTTATTTGCCTGTACTTCTTTCGTCGTCATGATCGGACGGATGATAAATTTCAGTCCGACAAACAGTGTCATCACTTTCGAAAATCCGCCCATGGTTCCATTTGGCACCAGCGAAGATACGAAGCTGCCGACCAGTGTAAAAATCAGAACAGATATCAGCATAATCACGCCATGGCGGATATCAATGTTTTTATTCTTTTTATAAGTCCAGGCACTTACTCCTGATGCCAGCACATCCGATGCCAGCGCAATGCCAATCGCCTGATAAGCCGGCATGTGTAAAAAGGTAATCAGCATCGGTGAAACAACGGCCGCTGCGGAGAGTCCCGCAAGTCCCGTGCCAAGGCCGGCGCCAAGACCAGCCACAATACATACGATAAGTTGTGTTATTGTCATAGTTTTTCTGTCATCCGCTTAGATCCGTTGCACTTTTCCTGTACTTTGCCATTTAGGGGCAGATGACTGTTTTCCTCCTCTTTCTGTTTTTGTTTTGTCTTATTTTTCTATTATGTTCTTCTCTCTGGCTTTCAGCGTTTTTATTTTTCCGTCACGTTCCTCCGAATCAGCTCGCATAATCTGAGAAATTCTTCCCTGTCTTCTCTGGAAATTCCGGAAAACAACGATTCTCCAAACGCTCTCTGGCAATCCTGTCCAAAGCGGATAATTTCTGATGCACTTTCTTCTAGCTTCAAATGCACTTTCTTGCGATCCGCCGCATCTGTTTCTTTTTGAATGTATCCTTTTTCACACAGCTTGTTCACTGCCAGTGAAACATGCGATTTCTGCATTTTCCGCACACGCACAATATCCACTGCAAGATCAAACTGGCTGTTATTCGCAAGAAACAGCAGAACATCCACTTCCGCAGCTGACAGATCATAACGCACCATGACCTTTTTTCGGTACTTGGCGTATTTTCGTTCTACCTCCACTGCAAATTGCCATTGTTCATCAAACATACTTTTTCACCTTCTTTTTTAACTTGATATTCTTATTTGTTCTATTTTGAACTTTTTTGTATAATAGTTCTTTTTTGAACATTTGTCAAGGAGTGCACACGGAAAACGTTCGAACTTATAAATCTAAAGTATTTTTATAAAGTGCAGAAAATTATATTCTTGACTCTATAATCATTGTAGGGTTTACTATAATCGTAACATTCTACAACAGGAGGTTTCCCTATCATGGAACGAAACTTAACAACCGGCAGTATCTGGAAAAATATTTTCTATTTTTCGCTGCCTTATCTCTTATCGTATTTTCTGCAGACGCTCTACGGCATGGCAGATCTTTTCATCATCGGACAGTTTGAAGGCGCGGCCGGTACAACAGCCGTTTCCATCGGCAGTCAGGTTATGCATATGATTACCGTTATCATCGTGGGACTTGCCATGGGAACGACTGTCAGCATCGCGCAGGCCGTCGGCGCAAAAGATAAAAAGCAGGCATCACGCTGCACAGGAAATACCATCACTTTATTTCTCGGTGTTTCCGTCGTGCTGATGGTAATCCTGCTTCTTCTGGTAAAGCCGATCGTACTTGTGATGTCCACACCATTCGAAGCCGTTTCCGGCACCGTCGCTTATCTGACGATCTGTTTCATTGGTATTCCATTCATCATCGCGTATAATATCATCAGTTCCATCTTCCGTGGACTTGGTGATTCGAAAAGCCCGATGTACTTCATCGCAGTCGCATGTGCGGCCAATATCGCACTCGACTATCTCTTTATGGGCGCCCTGCATCTTGGTCCATCCGGTGCCGCGCTTGGAACCACGCTTTCCCAGACACTCAGCGTCATTCTGGCACTGATTGCGATCCGCAAACGTGATACCGGCATCCGTCTTACCCGGTCGGATCTCTCCCCTCAGACAGCTGTGATGGGACAGATTCTTAAAATTGGTGTTCCGATCGCCCTGCAGGATGGTTTTATTCAGATCGCCTTTATCATCATTACCATCATCGCTAACCGGCGCGGTCTGGAAGCAGCGGCTGCAGTCGGTATTGTAGAGAAAATCATCAGCTTCCTGTTCCTGATTCCATCTTCCATGCTTTCCACTGTTTCGGCGCTCGGCGCGCAGAACATCGGTGCTGGAAAGCAGAAGCGTGCCGAACAGACCATGTGGTGTGCTGCACTGATTGCTGTCGTTTTCGGACTGATCGTCGCTATTACGATTCAGTTTATTTCCGTTCCTGTGGTCGGTCTTTTCACAACAGATGCGGAGGTTGCACGCCTCGGCGGTCAGTATATCCGCGGTTATATCTGGGACTGCATTTTTGCTGGAGTCCACTTCACCTTCAGCGGCTATTTCTGTGCCTGCGGACGGTCGGAATTTTCCTTCCTGCACAATATCATTGCCATTCTGCTTGTTAGAATCCCCGGTGTGCATCTGACTTCCATCTGGTTCCCGGACACGCTGTTCCCGATGGGCATTGCAACGGCATGTGGATCTCTGACCTCTATTATCATCTGCCTGCTGGTGTTCCGGTACTTAAAGAAGAAACCGATTCGTACTGCTGTATAAATTTTCTTTGGAGATATCTTTATGACAGACGATCGCAGGAAATCACCTTAATTGACAACGGAATGACAAGCGATCCAGAAAAATTTGTAACAGAAATCCGAATCCCGATTCGACCTTCGGATTCTTTTTAAAAACAACACCCGGGAATATCTGATTTTTTGTTTTCAGATATCCCCGGGTGTTGTTTTCTTTTGTTTTTTTCGGCCTTTTCTACCACACCGGCTTCTGCAGGCAGAACGGCAGTTCCAGTCCATTTTCCTCGAGAAGTTCCTGGTTCGTCAAAATTTCTTTTGCATCTCCATCGCAGACAATGCACCCGCCGGACATCAGAATCACGCGACTGCACGTTTCCAGAATCATGTCGAGATCGTGCGATGCGATGATTTTCAGATGTTCAAAATCGTTCAGAATGTGGATCAGTGATCTGCGGTTTCTGGGATCGAGTGCAATCGATGGCTCGTCCATCAGGATAATATCCGGTGTCATAGCGAGAATCGTCGCGATCGATGCCGTCTTTTTTTCTCCGCCCGACATTTTGTAAATTTGTTTGTCCCGCAGATGCTCGATGTGAATCTGTTTCAGTGCATGGTTTACACGTTTTTCCACCTCTTCCTCCGGCAGCCCGTAATTTCGCGGAGCAAATGCAACATCCTCAAATACCGTCGACATGAAAAGCTGACTGTCGGAATCCTGGAAGACATAGCCGATTTTTTCGCGCACTTTGGGAAGCATCTCTTTTACAACCGGCATTTCCTCCACACGGATGCTGCCTTCGTAGTCCAGATTCAGTCCCACCAGAAGTCTCAGCAGCGTCGATTTTCCAACACCGTTCGCGCCGATCAGTCCGATGCTGTCATTTTCGTGTGCAGTAAACGTGATGTCCTGCAGAATCGGGACTGATTTTTCGTAAGAATAATTAACATGTTCAAAATTGATGTGAATATGGCTCATTTTTGATATCTCCCGACAATTCTTTTCTCTTCCCGCGTGCAGGCAACTGCACCAGGTTGCTTTTCTACTTCTTCCGACTTGTTGCAAATAGATGTCTTCCCACGCAGTGCTTCATCCCGTTACTTTCAGTACGGCAAAAAGTACAAGCCACACACCCATATACAGCCAGTCCTTCGCTTTGCACGGCTCCTTCGCTGTATAGTAAAATTCTCCCTGATAGCCACGCAAAGTCATGCTTTCATACACCTCATTTGCGCGGTCCATGCTGCGCAGAAGCAGCTGGCCGGCCAGTGTTCCCCATACCTTGAAATGAACACCCTTCTGATTCGGCGCGCGCAGACTGTACGCCTGGGTCATACGGTTTGCCTCTTCAAGAAGCACCGTGACATAGCGGTACGTCAGCAGCACCTGTGTCACCAGAATGGCAGGGATATGAACCAGACGCAGTGCATAACAGATTTTCTCGATGGATGTTGTCGCAATCAGAAGATACGCCGCCAGTACGCTGTAAATACCTTTGATCATCAGCGTCACCATGGAAAGCATCCCTGCTGTCAGCGGAGCAGTACCAATATGCCCGATTACCTGACGGTCAAAGATCGGATTGAACAGCCCCACAAAGCAGATGAGCGGAAGGACAATCCGAAGCCGGTGAATACTGTCGCGGAAGGAAATTTCACCGACAATAAAGAGCACAATCGGGTAAATTCCCATACGCAGCAAGCCGGTCAGATCGTATTTGGGAAAGGACATGGTTACAGTCAGAAAAGCGATCGTCAAAATAAGTTTAACCAGTGGATGAATCTTGTTCACCCACTGGTCCTTCGCTGCAAGCATGTCCATATGATGGATTTCATATAATGCATTGCCAAGTTTGTTCATTTTTTCTCCTGTTCCATGCTGCTCACGCTTTTTTCTTTTTGAAAAATCGAAATGCATAGCATGCGCCGACACAGACAACGAGAACGGCTGCGGAACCTGCAACTCCGGAAAAGCTGGTTCCCAGTGTGGAATCGGAATTTTTAAATCCATAGTCCGGCAGAAGTGCTGTTTTTTCCTGAATGTTTTCCGCCGCCGCATGTGCGCCGGTACCATCGTTTTCCAGCTCTGTCGAGCCGGTCAGACGCTCCATGGACCACTCAAGGCCGTCCGGGTTGGATGACGCTGCAAGAGAAACAGCCCCGCCGATCACCAGCGCTGCAATTCCTAAAATCACGAGTGTTTTCCGGAAGGAGAAGCGGCTCTCCTTTCTTGCTTCGCTGCAGGAAAGGAGAGCCGGGCGCGCTTCATAAACAAACAGCAGAACAGCCGCTGTAATCAGACCTTCTACCAGCCCAATTGCCAGATGGATCGGCTGCATCGTTGCCACAAATACGGTGAATGGCAGGTCTGTGATACCGGATGCGAGCGTTTCCAGCGCCACACTGAAAGCGCCAAGCTGCAGGGTCACCACACAGCCGAGAATCGAAGCTCCGGCAATTTTTCCCCGTGACATTCCCTTTTTCATCATTGGACGCCAGAACAGGAAATATCCAAGAAAACACCCGTAAAAAGCCATGTTCCAGATGTTGCACCCGAGTGCCAGAAGTCCGCCATCCGCGAACAGCAGACACTGAATCAGCAGCACACCGATCATCGTCAGGAATGCGGCGTACGGTCCAAGCAGTGCCGTCAGCATCATACCGCCGCAGAGATGGCCGCTCGAACCCGTGCCTGGAATGGTAAAATTAATCATCTGCGCCGCAAAGACAAACGCACCCATCACTCCCATCACTGGGATCTTTTTCGGGTCGCTCTCCAGGCGTACTTTTTTTACAGAAAAACCAGCTGCTCCGCCGGAACAGACATACATTGTTGCAGCCACTGCAGGCGCAACCAGCGCATCAGCCATATGCATAATGTTCTCCTCCTTTTCGTTTTCTGTTTTTTTCTTTTTTTACTTTACTACGCTAAAATTCGTCCTGCAAGCCCCCGTGGGGGTTATTTCTTCAGATTTTTCCGCGATCTTTTTTGTTCACTTTTACCGATTTTTTATGAACATTTTGTTTAAAATTAAAGGGTGACTTTTTAACATTTATATGGTATTCTATAGACAACACAGACGGATATCCCGGTGTCGGGAGTCCGTACACACACTATCTCGAGGACAGGATTCCTGTCCGATCCGCGGCCGCCTGCACGTCATCGGGTCGCCGCGGTTTTTTCTACAGAAAAAAGCCCTCCGGGCAGGATTCTTTCTTAATTGTAGTGCCAAAACCGGCCCTTTACGGGTTCTGGCTATATTCTGGCTGTATTTTCGAGTATTGGTGTGAATTTCATCTTGACGAGAAGGAGACTCTCTTATGAGCACAGAGAACTTAGAACACGAAGAACAAAACAGAACAACGGAACCGATCATCGATATCCGGGACAATGAAGCGCCCGCTGATCCAGAACAGGAAATTGTTTCCCAGGGTGTCCACAACTACAGCGCCGCTGAAACATATGTGTGCCCGACCGATCCGGCTGTTCTGCAGCAGCTCGAATGGTTCCGGGATCAGAAGCTTGCGCTGATGATGCATTTTGGATTGTACTGCCAGCCCGGCATGGTTGCTTCCTGGGCATTAAGTGACAAGGATTCCGACTGGTCCCGCCACCAGGTAAACTGGACGGACGGCGAAACCTTTAAAAAACAGTATTTCGGCCTGAATCGTTCGTTTAATCCGGTCCGCTTTCAGCCGGAGGAATGGGCGCAGATGGCAGAGGACTGCGGATTCCGTTATCTTCTTCTGACCACAAAGCATCACGACGGATTCTGCCTCTGGGACACCAAATATACAGATTATAAAACAACTGCAGAGGACTGCCCGTTCCATGAACATAAAAATGCGGATATTGTAAAATCCATGTTTGATGCATTCCGTGCAAAAGGCATCGGCATCGGTGCTTATTTTTCCAAAGCCGACTGGCACTGCCCGGACTACTGGAAAGAAGATCTGAGAAAAGATGGTCTGACATCCCGCGGACCTTCCTACGATCCAAAGGAATATCCGGAAGTGTGGAACCGTTTTAAAGAATATACGAAAAATCAGGTTCTGGAGCTCTGTGAAAATTACGGTAAACTGGATATTCTCTGGTTCGACGCGGGCTGGGTCTCTGAGAGCAACGGCCAGGATATTGAGCTTGGAAAGATCGTTGAGGAAGCACGTAAGATTCAGCCGTGGATTCTCTCCGTTGACCGTACAATCGGCGGTGCTTACGAAAACTACGTGACACCGGAGCTCTGCATTCCGGAAGAACCGCTGAACGTTCCGTGGGAAAGCTGCCTTACCCTCGGCGTTGACTTTACATACGAATACGGCGACCATTATAAATCTCCACGTGAGCTTGTCGGCATGCTTGTCAACATCGTTGCCAAAGGCGGCAACATGGCGCTGAACGTCAGCCCACAGCCGGACGGCCGCATCCCGGTCGATGCCTGGGACAGCCTGAACGGTTTTGGCCAGTGGATGAAAACCTTCGGCGATGCCATCTACGGAACCCGCGTCTGCGCGCCGTACCAGAGCGGAACCCTTTCGTTCACACAGAAAGGAGATTCCGTCTATGTGTTCCGACTGTATCCGACGGTACAGGAATCGGTAGAGGCGGAAATTTTCGTACCGTATACCGAGGCGAAAATTTCAGAGATCTGTATGGTGGAAAATGGTGAAACTGTTGCGTTTAAAGAAGTTGAAGGCGGCCTTTGCATAACTGTCCCGGCAGGATACAGACGTGGCTCCGCACCGATTGCGTTGGTGTTTGAGATGAAGAAAGAGCGGTAAATTTTTTACAGTCATGACCACCCGCTTAGCGGGTGGCATGTTCTCCCCCTAGAAGGGGATAT
>OGQH01001372.1_pt1 | contig 21846 bp, 20 predicted proteins | sample 1553181 | NCBI WGS metagenome assembly OGQH01 (sample SAMEA2579946, study PRJEB22360) | human gut metagenome | biome: human gut; feature: human-associated habitat; material: faeces | place: Denmark | collected 2008/2010 | reverse complement strand
GCATTCGATGCCTTTTCGGTGCGCATTACCGTGGCATTGTGGACTGCCGTAGTTGCAACTGCTCCCATCACGCTGTGGCAGATTCTGGCATTTTTCCTGCCAGCGTTGAAGCCACGTGAGCGTAAGTGGTTTCTGCCTACGTTTATCGCCGCTCTGGCCCTGTTCATCATCGGCACGGTATTTTGCTACTGCATTATCCTGAACCCCGCCTTCCAATGGCTTACCGACCAGGCTTCGGGTTTTGCGACCATTCTTCCCGAAGCTGGCCAGTGGGTAGACATCATTATCAAGTTCGAGTTGGGCTTCGGCATTGGCTTTGAGATGCCTCTTGTGGTGTTCTACCTAGTTATGTTCGGTGTAGTGCCCTATAAGAAATTGCGCGCAAGCTGGCGCGCTGTGTACATCGGCCTGCTGGTGTTCTCTGCAGCGGTAACGCCCGATGCGTCTCCTGTAACCATGGGCCTCATGTTCGCCGCGATGGTTGTTCTGTACGAGATCAGTCTGCTTGCCGCGCGCGTTGGCCTCAGCCACCGCATCAAACGCAAGGAAGAAGCGGAAAAGGCTGAAGAGCTTGAAGCCCAGGAGGCTCGTGCTGAGCTTAAGGATCTGAAGCAGCGCTATCGCGAGCATCTGTGGGGCGAAGAAGAAAGCGAAGGCAAGTAGCCATGCATGAGCTAGGCATTATGACGGGCGTTATGGAGTCGGTCGAGGAAGCGGCTCGCAACGCTGGCGCCACCAAGGTTTTGGAAATTGACCTTTCTGTGGGCGTTATGACCGAAGCCGTGGAAGATGCCCTTCGTTTCGCCTTCGAGGCGCTTTCGGAAGGCACCATGTGCGAAGGTGCCGACTTCAAAATCAATATGATTCAGCCGGTAAGCGTTTGCTTGGAGTGTGGAAACGAATTCGAACACGACCGCTACCACGTAACGTGCCCCCAGTGCGAAAGTGGATTCACGCAGCTTATTGCTGGCAAAGAAATGCAGATCGACTCAATCGAGGTTGATATACCCGATGAAAATGATTCCGTCGAGGAGTCGTAGCTTCAATCAAACGAGTACTAGCAAACTGGCGCCGGTGCGATGCTTTACCATTCAGTAGGTAACTCCCCAAAGAACATGGAGGCAACCAATGCAGATCGACATGAAACAACCCATCCTTGATAAGAACGACAAGCTTGCAAAGAGCAATCGTGAGCTGTTCGCCGAAAAGAAGGTGTTCGTGCTCGATCTTTTGGCATCGCCTGGCTCCGGCAAAACCTCAACCATCCTTGCCACTATCGAGGCATTGCGCGATGAATTCAACATTGCGGTTATCGAAGGGGACATTGCTTCTTCGGTTGACTCCGAGAAGATCAAAGCCCAGGGCATTGCCGCTGTGCAGATCAACACGGGTGGGGCATGCCACCTGGAAAGCGACATGATCCGCCGTGCGGTTGATGTGCTCGATTTGGACAAGCTCGACCTTATCATTATCGAGAACGTAGGTAATTTGGTATGCCCAACCGATTTTGATTTGGGCGAAAACATGAAGGCGATGATCCTTTCGGTGCCCGAAGGTGACGACAAGCCGTTGAAGTACCCAGGCGTTTTCCAGGCTGCTTCCGCCATCGTGTTGAACAAGGTTGACACCTTGCCCGTGTTCACGTTCGACAAGGACCTGTTCTACAGCCATATCGCCAACCTGAACCCCCAGGCACCCATTTTCCCCATTTCCGCCACGAGTGGCGATGGCGTGGAAGAGTGGGCCAACTGGCTGGCTGAGAAGATCCGCGCTCTGTAAACCTTGCATGCTCAGTTTTCTTTTGCTGGGCCTAAGCCGACGCATCCGAACAGCGCAAGCCGCCCTCTATGTTGCAGCAAATCGCATCCTCCTATATGCAACGTGGGGGCGGCTTTTCTTTTGCCTTTTTTAAGAGAGCTGCCAACCGGTTGATGCTTGAAATTGCCTTCTGCTCTACGGTCGACGGGGGTCGATGGTGCAGGTGCCCTGATTTGCCCTATACGAAATGAGCTGATCTCGTGCGGTTCGGCATATTCGGTGTTTCGCGGCAAAAAACCGCGTGGATGTTACTGATCTTTGGGAATTCGTCCCGCAAAAAACGACAGCGCACATTGAGCTGTGGCGAGGGCTGCCATAAATACCAAGGGTGCTTCGAACCCCTGCGTTGTTTCCGTAAGTGCGCCAAATACAAAGGGTCCGCATGCGGCAAGAAGATAGCCAAGCGATTGGGCAAAACCCGAAAGGGCTACTGTTTCGGCGTGGGTTCTTCCGCGCAGAGAGATAAGGGTGAGCGCCACTACCAGCGAAGCCCCTTGCCCTATTCCCCCAAAAATACTCCAGAGAAGGGAAAGATGCGGGTTCAGGAGCCATCCCAATGCGGCGACTAGCAGCGGCGCACTTGCCAGGAGCCCTGCGCGTACTTGATTGCCGCGAAGGTACATGAAGCGTGGGATTAGAAGACCCGATACGATGCCGAGTGCCTGAAATATAAAGAGGTGCACACCTGCCTCGCCGGAGGAAAAACCTGCAGCTCCAGCGATGCTAGGAAGCCAATTGCAGAAGGTGTAGAACGCTGCAGATTGAAGCCCCATGAAGAGCGTGGCAAGCCAGGTCGATGGTCTTTTCAGTAACGCGCGAAGTGGAGATTTTGCCTGTGCGTTTTCTCTGATGGGGCGAATGGTCTTCGTGCTTTTGGGCATTCGCTCTAGGTGCGTTTTGCCAGCGCTGTCCTTTTCGCCAGCCTGATTGCTTTCAATGTCCCGAGCGAGTTTTGTGCGCAGCAGCCACAGGAATGCTGCAAGAAGTGCGGGAATTGCCCAGAACGCCAATGCAGGTTGCCAGCCTCCGAGGGCATCGGCTGCCGAGGCGGTTAGGCCGGCAAGTGCTGAGCCTGCAGTAACGCAGGCGGAATAGGCCCCGGTTGCAAAAGATACGTTATCGATGAAGTCGCGCTTAACGATGGCGGGTGCCAGCACGTTGCCTACGGCAATGGATGCGCCAATCACCAGGGTGCCTAGCCATACCATGCTTTCGCTTGAGAGCGAGCGCACTATACATCCACCGGCAAGGGCGATAAGTGCCCAAAGCAGCACCTTGTTGCTGTCGAGTTTTGCGGTCAGTGCACCGACAATCATGCTGAACAGCGCAAAGGCAAGAAGGGGCAGGGAGCCAAGCAGCCCCTGTAGCGATTCGCCCCAGCCGAATGTGGTTCCGATGCTGGAGAGCAAGGGACCCACTGCAACGATGGCGGGACGCAGATTCAACGCAACCAAGAAAATTACGCAGCTTGCTAACAAGAGTGCGGCTTTGCGCTGTTCCGGCGTTTGGGCTTTTGGTTGGTCCATGCTTCGCTTGCAGCCTTCCTGGTTTTGCTTCTATTTCTTGCTTGTCTATTATGCGCTGCCATTTTGCTTTTCAGGCTAAATGCCGGAATCGGCTCTGGTTGTTGTCCTTCTTTGCATCACTTCTTTTTTTGCAATTGCCCCGAAGTGTTGCCCTCGGCGTCCATTTCGCTGTCTCCCTCGCAATTTTTACACGCCCTATAACGACGGGGCCTGCCCCTGTTGCACGTATTCCCGTTGTTATGGAGGTAAAAATGAAGTACCCAACTGAGGGCATCTCTCCTCGCCAAGCTACAGCTTCCGCTTGTCGCGCAGAAGAATGGTTTGTGCTTGCTGTTCAACAGTTGAACAGCTTTTGTAGAGACGGGGAGGTGAGAGAACCTGAAATGTCAAAAGCAGAATGGAAGATTTCCCAGGTTGAAAAGCTTATTGGACTATCGAGGCGCGATATCCAAAGAGCGTGCTACAAAGGGCGCGGCGGCGTTGCCATCTTGCAGCCAAAGGATAGCTCGTGGGGAAGGCGTAACTACAGCCTTGAAGATGTTGCGACTTTGTTTGTGGTGAAGTGCCATAAAGAGCGTGGCCTGAGCCTGGTTGAAATCAAGAGGGTGTTCGAACGCTCCGAAGCGAGCGAAGGCGGTTGTGCGATGCTCGAAGACCAGGTATCTCTCATGCTCGATCGGCGCGATGAACTGGAGCGGCAAATTGCCTGCGGAAGGTTGCTGGTGGCTGCGACGAAAGGCAGGACGCCGCTGCGCAAGCTGGTTCGCTCGTATGTGATGAAAGCTGTTGTTGATGCTGCAAGTGTTCAGGAGCAATCTGGCGCCAACGTGTATTTTGCTCTGCTGCAGCGATGCGTACTGATAAGCGCAGGTGAAGTTGACGAGCTTGAAAAGAGCATTAGGAAATGGCTAGACAAAGGAGAAAGGCCCGATGCGGAATGTGTGCAGGGCTTTCTTCGCAAAGAATTCGAACGCACTGCCCGGCTTGTTGGAGAGTCAACGCAGATTGGCGTGGCGAGGGCGCTCGGCGAAGTGCTCGATTCGCCCAGTATGGAACCAACCCTTGAACTGTGGCTTGGTCCGGGATCCTACGAATTTATAGACGAAGCGTTAAACGTGGCACTAGCAGCGAAAGCCTAGCTCGGGCCGCGAGAAAAGGCCGTAGGCGGAATGTGCCTGCGGCAACGAAAAGAAGGAGAAAGAAGATGAAGAAAATAAAGTGGTTGGCGATTATTGTTGCAGCGTGTGCTCTGGCATTATGCCTGGTAGGGTGCAGCGGATCTAGTCAAGACGCCCAACAGCAAGAAGCCAAGGACAACGGTTTGTCGGCAGCAAAAACAACGGACGGAATCATTGAGGACATCCAGAACGATTTTAAGACAACTAAGGAAGGCATCCTGAGTGAAGAGTCGAAGGCTAAAGAGGCTGCGGGTGACTCATTTGATAGCTATGTTGCCGGAAAGGCAGCGATAACTGATTGGTACGCTTCGACGCAGGATGCTTCAGAAAAGTTGTTCGAACGGACTAATCAGAACGCTGTGAGCTACTACAAGCTCGTTGCCGCACAGGGAAAGAGCAAAGACTACAACGAGCTTAAAAATGAAATGACAAAGTTCTATCGAGCTGTTTACGAAGACGAGATGACGGACTTCTATCGTGGTATTTATCAGGACGCAATGTCCGACATGTATGACGCTTACTATGCTGGCGTGCTGCAGTCTTCATCGGGAAAGGTCGCTTATAAGACGCTCTCTGATGAATGCACAGAGTTCTATCGCGCCTATTCTGATGCGCAGTCTGACCTGTACCGAAGCTACTCCGATGCTCAATCTGATTTGTATCGCGACTATTCTGATGTGCTGTCTGCGTTCTACAACAAGGAATATGACGTAGATAAGACGCTGGGCAACAAATAGCTACAGCGGATAATCGGATTGCTGTTGGATGTCTGTCGCTTTCTCAGTGAGAAGAGTCTGATTCGCTTGGAGTAAAGGGCTCGTGGCGGACTATGCATAGCCGATGACCGTCGATGCCCATCGTCTCAACAGGGACGATGGGCATTTCGAATAATGTGATAGGAAAAGCAACAGAGAAATGGAGGCATGAATGTTCGGCAGGGAAGAGGCGGAAGAGCTTTTCGAGGAAAAGCTCTACAACGATGATGAGAGGGGCGAAAAGAAGAAGCACTGGTTGCCTAAATTGGTTATCGTTCTGGTTCTTATTGCCTTTATCGCTGGCATTGTATTTGCGACAGTGCCTCAGGCTCGTGGCATGCTTACGGGTGAAGATTACGTAACGTCGACCCAGCTAAAGAAAGCCGTAAACATCGAAAACCTTTCTTCTGCTGAGTTTGTATATAACGGTATTGCCGAAAAGCACAAGGACAATAGCGACGAGATTGAATATCGCGTTGCGTATGAAGCAACGGTAAAAGTTGGCGTAAAAATGAGCGATATCGATTTCGACATCGACCAATCGAACAAGGTTATTGTTCCCCGCTTGCCCGAGATTGCCGTGAACAGTGTAGCGGTTGACGTGAATTCATTGAGCTATATGCCTAAAAACCCAGATACGGGCATGAAAGAAGTTCTTGATCTGTGCGAAGCCGATGCGAAGAACGAAGCAAACAATTCGGATAAGTTCTATCGGACCGCAGAAGACAATATGAAATCCGTTGTTGAGGCGCTTACCCTTCCGCTGGTTAAGGGTAAAGGCTATTCGATTGCATGGGTAGAGAGCAAATAGGAGGGTAGCAGTGAAGAAGACAATGATTGGTGCTACGTGCGCATTGACGCTGGTTTTGGGCTCTTTTTCTCTTGTTGGCTGCTCGTCTCAGGAGCAGAAATCCGCCGACTTTTCGGGAGTTCAATCGGTGGCGGAGTTGGCAACGTTGAAGTGCTATTACCATAATGTTGCAAAAGCCGAGCAGGATGGCGGTTTATTTGATGTTGGCTACAAGAAGGTGTGGGTCGAGTACGACGGCATCGTTGAAGTTGGCGTCGATGTTAGCCAGGTTGCAATAAGTGAGCCCGATGCAGAAGGAAAAGTTCGAGTTCATATTCCTGATGCCAAGATTCTTGGGGTGAATGTCGACAAAGACTCTATTGGCGACCCCTTGATTGACCGAGGACCAATTACTGATGTGACTGCGGATGAAAAAACCGCAGCTTTCGCTGCTGCCCAGAAGAACATGGAAGAAGCCGCTCAGAAGAATAGCACGATAATGGCCCAGGCTCGCGAACGCGCGAAGCAAGTTATTGAGGGCTACGTGAAAAACGTTGGAACGGAAATGGGCAAAGAGTACACCGTTGAATGGGTATAGCAGTTTTGCGATTCGTTTGGCGATTAGCGGACGCTAGTCGTTTATGTCTTTTTTTTAATTTGGGAGTGGTTTCAGTGGGGAAGAATCCTTTCGATATGGTTGGTGGTTTTGTAGCTGGTGCCGCCAAGGCAGCAGCCGATACGGCCGGCGATGCCGTAAATGCAGCAGCAAAAGCAGCAAATGACGCAGGAAAGGTTGCTGGGCATGTTGCAGGCGCAGCAGGAAAAGCCGCTGGTGATGCTGCGAATGCTGCTGGAAAGGCAGCGCATGATGCGGGGAAGGTTGCTGAAGGCATTGCCGGTGAAGTTGGCAAAGCTGCCGAAGGTGCCGCTTGCGCTGCTGTTGGCGCGGCCGAAAAAGCGGGAGGAATGGCAGCGGGCGCTGCTGGTGTGGTAGCAAAGGGGGCCGCTGGAATGGCGGTGTCTGGTGCTAAGGCCGTTGTGGATGTTGCTCAAAAGGGCATCGAGGACCTCAACGAATTTATCTACAAGCCCGTTTTCCCAGATGAATATAACTCCCCAGACTATAAAATTCCGAAGATGATTGTCGTAAAGGATGAGTCATCTCGAAAGGGAATCGACGTTTGTAAGGGGGCAATAGGCTGGACCGATAAAATAGGCGAGCTGGAAGCACTGTGCATGTACGAGGATTGGGCTAAAACATGCGGGCTGTCATTTATGCCCGCTTTGTCCCTTGACACTGCCTATTATGTGCATCCTTTTGATTCGGCGAAATATGTTCGTGTGGAAGATTACATTGCAACAATGAAAAAGGATATGAACGCTGAGCTTGCAGATGTCGCATATTGCCTCGGCGCCAAATCATGCAAGATTGAGCGTACGGAAAAGAAAAGCAGATCTTTTCACATAAAAGGACATAATAAGAATTCAGGGTCTGCGCCCCTTTGCGTTGATGGTGTTCCTGTTCAGGGGTCTTTGGAAGACAGGGAAAAAGCTTCATTTGGGTATGCGGATGAAAACGAATGGCATGAATCCTTCCAGCAGACCTTTGCTGGTGAGGCGAAAGCGTCTGTTCCGGAATTGCGCTGGTATAAGGACGACAGCTCAATCAACCAGTTGATTAAAACTCGCTGCAGCGAGGGGATGAACGTTTCGAAGACGTATCGCTATGAAATCACAAATACCTATTCCGCATGCGTAGGGATAGGCCTAGCGAAAAAGCTCGATGGAGCTCTTGCAGCAATAAAAATTGGGCAAAAAGGCAAGCTTCAAAGCGATCTGAAAAAAGATTCGAAAATGGAATATGTATATGAGGTCAATTTCTGATTGCTAGAGGCTGTTAGTTTTGGTGCGCGAACTGTTTGATTATCTAAAGGGAAGGTTGTGCAATGCCAGGCTTTGATCCATTCGCATTTGTTGGTGACGTTGCTAAGGGCGTAGGCGATGTTGCCAAAGGCGTTGGCGACATCGCGAACAATGCTGCAAAGGTTGCCGCTGGAGCCGTTGATGGCGCCATAAAGCGATGGCTTCCGAAGGCAATGAGGGAGAGCAAAAGTCCCTCGAAGATCACCATGAAGAGTCCCGCCCCATTCCCGAGCCGCAGTACCGAGATTGCGAAATCGACGCATTCTATGTTGAAAAGCGCTACGTCGCTGTAAGGCAAATAACGGTTGGCGCCAACGGGGAACCCCTGGAGGGCTACCGGCATTACCTTCGCTTGTCGCGTCATGGCGTCGAACGCGTCCAAACAGCGGACCTGTTCGCTAAGCCCATGGAACGTATTCGTGTGCGCAACTGCACTCTATTCAAGAACGGTGAAGCCGCGGGTGAAGATGCTTTGAAGAAAGGCGCGTTTTTTGGCTCTGTTGCAACGCTGTTTTCGTTCCATCCTTTGGCAATTGGCTTTCTGGCTGCAATGACGGCGCGGGGCAACAAAGATCTTTGGGCGTTGGATATCCTCGACTACGACGAAAAGGAATGGCTTTTCATGGTGGAGTCAAGAGAAGAGGGCGAAGACCTTCTGAAGTTTTTGGATCGCTACTATATGGCCTAGCTGCCTATTTGCGGCTCTGGCTTTTGGCGGCAGTAAGACGCCTGAACTGCAAGAGGGCTGCTATAAACTAAAAAGCGAGCATGTTGGTGCTCGCTTTTTTCATACATGCAAGGGGGTTTGGTATGGGGAGTTTTAGGGAAATTGATCCTACGCAGTTTGCGCGCTATTTTCTGGATGTTCCGTATGCCGACGAGGATCCTCGTCAGGTGATGGATGTCTGGCTTCCGAATGAAGGGGAGGGGCCGTTCCCGCTTATCGTGTTCGTGCACGGCGGCGGATGGGTTTCGGGCAACAAGCGCGAAAACACCATGCCGGGAGTATTCAAATTCCCTTCGCAGGGATATGCCGTTGCCTGCGTCGAATATCGCCTGGTGCCCGATGTTCACTGGCCTGAACCGCTTGAGGATGTTCGCGCGGCAATTCGCTATTTGCGCGCGCATGCGGCCGAATACAATCTGGATGCTGAAAACATCGCCATCATGGGCAATTCCGCAGGTGGGCATCTTGCCTGCATGGTAGCGGCGCTTGCCGGTCGCCCTGTGATGAATGGGCGCCGTTACGGCAATCTCGATCAATCCGATGCCGTGCAGTGCTTGGTAGCGGTATATCCGCCTATTGATATGTACCAGATGGATCTGTGCGACCGTACTACCGCCGAAGACCAGGCTGCCGCAACTGATGGCAACACTGTGCGCGGCGATACAGGTGAAAAGGGCATGGGCAAGATGCACAACCAGCTTATGGGCGTAAGCTGCATGGACAACCCGGAAATTGCAGCAACTGCCAGCCCTATTAAGTTCGTGAATGAGGATTTCCCGCCAGCGTATTTCCTTCAAGGGGTGCAGGATCGCATCATCCCCTATACGCAATCGGTTTCTATGGTGCGCATGATCAACGAAAAATGCGGAGTAGGGCATGCTGAACTCAAGCTTTTTCCGAATGCCGATCATGGTGCCGCGGAAATGAAAACGGACGATGAGATTAACGTCATCCTTGATTTCATCGATCGCCATATTTGGGAAGGCGAACATGCCCGCACTCCGCTTCCGAAGGAAATAGCGCTGCTGTAGAGAGATGCTTCTGCTTCGGTCGTTTGCGAGATGGCGGTTGGGGCAATACCCGCTTTTGCCGAAACTGGTTTTGCGTGGTGCAGCGTGAGAAGCCGGCATTGTCATCAGGCTCCTACACAAGCACTCCGACCCTTTGAGTGCCAAAAAACTTGGCAACAAGGCGGTAACGAAACGGTGCAACCTTTGTAATTTCGTGTGAAAAACTACCTGAAATTTACCCATAGGATTCTCGAAACACCAGGTCAAAGGCTCATATATCGATTGAAAGAGCTTTCTGAATATCTAAGTGCCATACACTCAAGTTTTCTTCACGGATGGTTGCATTCTTAGGTCAACTTGCTAGTATATATATCCGTTAGCACTCCTAAATGATGAGTGCTAAACCATGGTAACAACCGCGCTTGTAACTAAGCGCGAATTAAATGGCGAAAGGAAGCACGCTATGAATCTTAAGCCGCTCGGTGATCGCATCATCGTCAAGCAGGACGAGGCTCAGGAAACCACCGCAGGTGGTCTGTACATCGCTGCAGAGTCCAAGGAAAAGCCCCAGTCCGGTGTTGTTCTGGCTGTAGGCGAAGGCAAGGTCAACAACGAAGGCGAGCACCTTCCCATGCCTGTTAAGGCTGGCGACCATGTTCTGTATGGCAAGTACGGCGGAACCGAAGTTGACGTTGAAGGCGAAAAGGTTCTGATCCTTCGCGCAGACGACATTTACGCTGTTTACGCAGAGTAAGTAGGTTCTGGTTTGCCGCATAACTCGGAGTGGCAAGCGCAAGCGCTTTTTGCGCTTCATTCGGTACTACTTCATTTGAAAGGAATTTCAATATGGCTAAGGAAATTAAGTTTGAGGCCGACGCCCGCGCAGGCATGGCTCAGGGTGTAAAGAAGCTCGCAGACGCCGTAAAGGTAACCCTTGGACCTAAGGGTCGCTACGTTGCCCTCGAGCGCTCTTTCGGCGCACCGCTGGTAACCAACGACGGCGTTACCGTTGCTCGCGAAGTTGAGCTCGAAGATCCCGTGGAAAACATGGGCGCACAGCTGGTAAAGGAAGCCGCTGTTAAGACCAACGACGTTGCTGGTGACGGCACCACTACCGCAACCCTCCTTGCCGACGTAATCGTAAGCGAGGGCCTGCGCAACGTAACCGCTGGTGCTGACGCTCTTGGCATTCGCCGCGGTATCGATAAGGCAACCGAAGCCGTTGTTGCTGCTATCAAGAACGATGCAACCGAAATCTCCACCAAGGAGCAGATCGCAAACGTTGGTACCATTTCTGCCGGTGACGCAGTAATCGGTGAAAAGATCGCTGAGGCAATGGACGAAGTTGGCAAAGACGGCGCTATTTCCGTTGAGGACAGCCAGACTTTCGGCATCGACATCGATGTTGTTCAGGGCATGCAGTACGATCGCGGTTACATTTCTCCTTACATGGCAACCGACTCCGAGCGCATGGAAGCCGTTCTGAACGATCCTTACATCCTGCTCACCGACCTTAAGGTTACCTCCATCCAGGATATGGTTCCCTTGCTGGAAGGCATCATGAAGGCAGGCCGTCCGCTGCTCATCGTTGCAGAAGACGTTGAGGGCGAAGCACTGGGCACCCTGCTGCTGAACAAGCTGCGTGGCACCTTGAACGTAGTTGCTATCAAGGCTCCCGGCTTCGGCGATCGTCGTGCTCGCATCCTTGAGGACATCGCAGTTGTTACGGGCGGCAAGGTAGTTTCCAAGGACTTCGGCATGACGCTTGCAGACGTTACCGTTGACGCTCTTGGTACCGCTAAGACCGTTAAGGTTTCCAAGGATGCAACCGTTATCGTTGACGGTGCAGGCGACAAGGCTGCAATCGACGCTCGTGTTGCTCAGATGCGTAACGAGCTGGAGCACCTCACCTCCGACTTCGACAAGGAAAAGCTGCAGGAGCGCCTGTCCAAGCTTTCCGGTGGCGTTGCTGTTCTTAAGGTTGGCGCTGCTACCGAGTCTGAGCTTAAGGAAAAGAAGAGCCGCATCGAAGACGCTCTGCAGGCAACCCGCGCAGCAGTTGAAGAAGGTATCGTTGCTGGTGGCGGCGTAGCTCTCATCAACGCAATCAGCGCACTTGACGCAGTTGAGGTTGCAAACGCAGACGAGCAGGTTGGCGTCGACATCATCCGCAAGGCGCTCGAGGCTCCTATGCGCGCTATCGCGACCAACGCTGGCTATGAAGGCTCCGTTGTTGTCGAAAAGGCCAAGGCATTCGCTAAGGGCGAAGGCTACAACTTCGCAAACGGCGAAGAGGGCAGCATGATTGAGATGGGCGTTTCCGATCCCGTAAAGGTTACGCGCACCGCTCTGCAGTCTGCAGCATCCGTTGCTGGCCTGATCCTCATCACCGAGGCAACCATCAACGAAATCCCCAAGGAAGGTCCCGACCTGTCTGCACTCGCTGGTGCGGGCCAGGGCGGCGGCATGGGTATGATGTAAGTTCGGTACGTCCGCTCGTGCACTGAAAAAAGCACCCTTCGGGGTGCTTTTTTTGTGCACTCGCCCCATACGGGATGACGCTGCGCGGCGCCCTGGCGGCACAGCTGACTTTCAAGCGCTCAGCATGGTCATGAGACTATTCTTTGTGCTTTCAAGTCAGCTGCACTCGCCAGGGCGCCGCTCGCTGATTTGCTGGCGCATGCCCCGAGTTCCGGTTAACGCCCTTTGGGCGTTTGCTCAAATTCGCTTTGCTCTTTGAGCGTTGGGCTCGGATTAGCTTCGCTGTCTGAACTCTTGGGGCTGCGGCTGGGTTGGGGGCAAATTCGTTTCGCTCTTTGAGCTTGGTCAACGCCCTTGGGGTGTTGGTTCGGATTCGCTTTGTTCCCCGAACCACTGAGGGCTTGCAGTTGGGCTTGATCCATTTTTCGGTTTGGGTTCGCTTTGCCCTCCGAACCCCTAGTGGGCTTCATTCTGGGCCGTTTGATAGCTTTGGTGAATCATTTTTGATTCTATTGCTATGGTTTTGTGGAGAATCGACCTTGCGACATTCTCGTCTAGCGGACAGGAGTACCCTCGCGTGCGGGCCTTTGGCCTATTGAGCATATTCGTTAGTTATTTTGCATATCAATCAGGCATGCGCAGGAAGAAGGAATTACTCCCATGGAGGTTTTTCAGCACACGTTCACCCAGATGTTGATGCTGTTCGCGATCATGTTGTGCGGTTTCATCGCAAGGAAAAAGCGCATGACAGACGATCTTTTCGATGGGAATCTTTCCAAGCTGGTAATGTCTATCACCCTTCCCGCAACCATTTTAAACTCGGTGCTCTCCGACAGCCAGCTGCCACCCGATGAGGTTATCCTTACCATGTTTGGCTATGCGGCTTTGTATTTCTTGTTTGCTGCAGTATTTTCATACGCCGTTGCTCACCTGGTGTATCGCAAGCTCAACCGTCCAGCACGTGGAGCACATGCCTTCATGATGATGTTCGGAAACGTGGGCTTTTTGGGCTTCGCGGTACTTGCTGCCATATTCGATGACAACGCTGTGCTGTATGCGGCGGTATTCAACATCGTCTTCAACGTGGTGCTGTTTTCGCTCGGCGTGTTCTTTGTCGCGGGCGACGATGAGCAAACGAGGGAAAAGCGCAGTGTGAAAATGCAACTAAAAGCACTGGGCCACACTCTAACCAAACCGGTGATGCTGGCCTCGTATGCTGCGATGGCCTTGGCGTTGCTGCATATAACCGACAACGGCCCCATTGGGCAAACGTGCAGCATCTTGGGCGGAATGACGGTTCCTGCCGCAATGCTTATCATTGGCTCAACCTTGGCGAAGATGCCTGTGCGCGAAATGCTGTTCGACGGCTGGAGCTATCTCACTACGCTTATTCGCCTTATCGTGGTTCCGGTAGGCGTGTACTTTGTTTTCGGTCTGTTCGTGAGCGATCCGTACCTCCTTGCCATTCTGGTGCTTCTGGCTGCCATGCCCGCCGCTTCGAATGGCACCATGTTGTGCTTGGCCTATGATGGCGACACGCGAACCATGTCACGCGGAACCTTCTTAACCACGGTATTCTCCCTGATTACCCTGCCTGTTATTGCGCTTATTGTGGTGTAGCGGGCTGAGCGGCACTGTTGGGGCATTTGCTTTCACGTTCGTGCTTGCGCTTTGTGCCTTTTGCCGGACGCGTGCACATTCTCCGAGCGGCAGGTGCGTCGAAGGCACACTCTGTCGTCCATTGCGCGCACTTGCCGCTTTTCCTCTTCATCGACCGCGTTGCTGCCACCTTTGCCCTGCTTATCCATTCGCATACTTCCCTTACCCTATAATTGCTTTGCGCCTCAAAGGCGCAATCGGTAGCTACATAAGGGGTTGTTTGTGGAAGTTCTCACACACGCTGGATTGCAGATGCTCATTCTGTTCACCGTGGTGCTGCTTGGCGCGTTGGCGCGCAAACTTCACTTAATGAACGACGCCTTCGACGCCCTGCTTTCTAAGCTCGTCATGACGGTGGCGCTTCCCGGTATGATCCTAAATTCGGTGTTGGGCAACACGAATTTGCCCGATTCCAACACCATCCTGATGTTGCTGGTGTGTTCGACCGTGCTCTACTGTTTCATCTGTTTGTTTGCGTGGGTTTTCGTGCGTGTGGTGTATCGGGGCGTGCCGAAGCCGGCGCAGGGTGCGCATGCTTATCTCATATCGTTCGGAAATACGGGCTTTATCGGCTTTGCGGTGTTGGGCGCCATCATGGGGAATGACGCCGTGCTCTACGGCGCCGTATACAACATTCCCTACAACGTCTTTATGTTCTCGGTTGGAATGTTGTTTATCGCGAGTACAGGAACAGAAGGCGTGGCGGCCAAAAAGCCGTTAAAAGAGCAGGTGAAGGCTATCGGCAAGCAGCTTGTGAGCCCCTGTCTCATCAGCTGCTTCATTGCTATGTTTCTTGCCCTATTCGGCGTTACCGACTCGGGCTATATCGGTCAGACGTGCAATCTGCTGGGACAGATGACGGTGCCGGCAGCTATGTTGGTAATCGGATCGACGCTCGCCAAGCAGCCCTTGAAGCAGATGGTGAACGATGGCTGGAGCTACCTCACTTCGTTCATGCGTTTGGCAGGTGTGCCGCTGCTCATCTTTTTCATAGGCGGTATCTTTATCCATGATCCGTATATTCTTGCGGTTATCGTGATTGAGTCGGCAATGCCGGCCGCTTCGTCGGGCATTATGATGTGCTTGGCCTATGGCGGCGATACCATGACTATGTCGCGTGGAACTTTCATAACCACCATCCTCTCGATCGTCACTTTGCCGCTGTTGGCGTTGCTGGTGGTGTAGCTCCCGTTTCGTGGCGGTCGGCGGGTGCGTTGCACATAGGGAAAAGACAGCTATTGAAAGGCTTTCAATGATTGAGTACCCAACTTCTTTGGAGGATCCGCGACTTGATGTGTACGCGCGCCTGACGGAGCTTCAGTTGCGCAATAAGCTTGAGCCGGAAAAGGGAATTTTCATCGCCGAATCGGACAAGGTTATCGACCGTGCGTTGGCGGCGGGCTATCAGCCGATTTCCCTCTTGGTGCCCGAGCATCGTTTTGAGCGCATGGCTGGTCTTGTAAATCGCATGGGCGGCAATAAGCCTATTGAAGAAGGCGGCCTTACTGTTTTCGTTATGCCTGCTGAAGAGGTTGAAAAGTTGGCGGGTTATGAGCTGACCCGTGGCGTGCTATGCGCAATGCGCCGCAAACCTTTGCCTTCGGTGGAAGAAACGGTTGCCAATGCACGCCGCATTGCCATCTTGGAAGACATTACCAACCATACCAACGTGGGCGCCGCTTTCCGCAGTGCTGCGGCGTTGGGGGTGGATGCGGTTTTGTGCACGCCCGCATGCTGTGATCCTTTGTACCGTCGCGCGGTTCGTGTTTCTATGGGCACGGTGTTCCAGGTGCCTTGGACGCGCATCGGAGATCAGCCGGGGGAGGAATGGCCCCAGGGTGGTATTGCCAAGTTGCGGAGCCTAGGATTCAAGACTGCGGCCATGGCTCTTGACGACAATTCGGTAAGCCTCGACTGCCCTGAGCTCAAAGAATGTGAAAAACTTGCCATCATCATGGGAACGGAGGGCGATGGTCTGTCGCAGCATACCATAGCCGCATGCGACTATACGGTGAAGATCCCTATGGCGCATGGAGTTGATTCTCTCAATGTTGCTGCTGCGAGTGCCGTGGCGTTTTGGGAGCTAAGAGCGCGATAGGTTCTCATCTCCCCGTACGTGGCACGACGGCGCTCATATTGGGTTGTGGCGTTTTGGCGAATCGGCTGTTTGTTTGGCTTGACCATGCCAGATACGTTATAATCACAAAACGCCTTATGGCATACGCTGGGCCATCGTCCAATGGCAGGACCCTGGTTTTTGGTACCAGTTATGTAGGTTCGAATCCTGCTGGCCCAGCCATATATTTGAGAACGAAACCGCCTTCGGGCGGTTTTTTTGTCGCTCTGCAAGTGCATGCCCTGATTTCGGTGCGTATGCGATTCATCCTTGGCGGGGTTCGTCCCATCGCGACGATCAGCCAATCGCAAAAAAATTGCAATTAGGAGCGATTTTTTGTTTTGGGCTCATGGGCCGGCCTCAGGACGGTGCTGGGGGGGTGGGGTACCCGACCGCTCGCTAGATTACGGGCGTATGCTCTGGTTTAGGATTCGGGTCGTCCCTTGGCTGGCGCATGTTCTGATTGATTTGGCGTGTGCGCCGATTCGCGAATTCGCACTGCTCTTTGGCGCGGAATGCGGGTTCTCATATTCTGGTGCGCTATCATAGCGGGACACATTATTTCGTTTGAAAGGCTTGTTCATGGCTGAATATATTGAAGGCAAGCGTCCGGTACTGGAAGCTTTGAAGGTGGGCGTTCCCGTTAAGCGCCTGTATGTCGCAGAAGGCTTGAAGGGTGACAAAGCGGTTGATGAAGTGGTTCGCCGTGCTCACAAAATGAAGATTTCGGTGAAGCAGATCAAACGCCATGAAATGGATGAGCGCTCCGAGCGCGGTTCTCACCAGGGCCTTATGCTGGAAACTGGCTCATATCAGTATTCCAATGTGAATGAAATTGTCATTGCTGCCAACAAGCGCGCTGAAGCAAACGACGGCAAGGCACTTATTGTGGTGCTTGACCACATCACCGATGCGGGCAACCTGGGCGCTATCGCTCGTTCGGCAGAAGTGGTGGGCGCATCAGGCATCATTATTCCCAACAAGCGTTCGGCTCATGTAACTGCGGCAACGTACAAAAGCTCTGCCGGTGCGGTTTCTCATATCAAAATCGCCCAGGTTAGCAACATTGCGCAAACCATCGAAAACTTGAAAAAGGAAAACTTCTGGGTTGCCGGCGCTTCCGAAAAGGCGCAGCAGTGCATTTGGGATTCGCCCTTGGCGGGCCGCTTGGTACTGGTAATGGGCAACGAAGGCGAAGGCCTTGCTCGCCTTACCCAGGAACGCTGCGATTTTTTGGTTTCCTTGCCCCAGGCAGGAGAAGTTGGCTCTCTGAATGTAGCTCAGGCTTCTACTGCCTGCATGTACGAGTGGATGAGGCAATGTAGGGAATAATAAGGAACGGCATCCTGCCTCTTTCCCCCGCTTGCTCCATGCTCGCGTCGGGGCTTTGTTTGTTTTGACTTCAGCACGGAGCTCCATTTTGCGTACAGGGCGGGCATCAATTATCCCCATAAACGTGTTATTCGGACCTCAGTTTGAATCGAGCGGTTTTCATGGCTAAAAAACGTAACAAACTTCTTATCGTCGACGGGTACAACGTGCTGCGAAGCGGTCAGCGCTATGTGCACATGAGGCGCGAAGAGGACTATACCCACGAAACATTCAACAAAGTTCGCGAGGCGCTGATCAGCGACGTTGCGGCTTTTGCGGGGACTGAGTACAAGGCGATTATCGTTTTTGATGGTGCTGACAACCCTGAATCGGCAGGCAAAACCGAGCGTATCGGTGGCGTGAAGGTGGTCTTTTCACCCTATGGCTCTTCTGCCGATAAGGTTATCGAGAAAATCGCATATGATGCGCGCGAAAATCGTTTGGAGGTGATGGTGGTAACCTCTGATGCCACTATCCAGGATACGGTGTTTGGCGGCGGCGTCGACCGCATGAGCGCCAATGGTTTTAGCCTTGAAATGGAAGATTTAGGCGACGAGGCCAAACGCGACCGCACCCTTGAAGTGCATCGTCGTTCCACGGTTGCAGAGCGGATCAACCCCGATACCTTGGCGAAGCTCAAGGCTTTGCGCGATGGGAAGTAATCGGGTAAAAACTAATTGCATTTGTTCAGGATTCCAGGGGGGGTCTAAGGGTCCTCGCGTTAATTCAAACGAGTTTCCGTCAGGGTGCCAAAAGGGACCTATGTTCACCAAAGCGAGCTCCAGTTGCTGTTTAGGCAATCGGAGCTCGTTTTTTTTGCATTCAGCTCGTTCTTACTAATTATTACCGCAACAGCCTTGATGGATCTGTTTCCTGCCCGATTGGTTTTTTATAAGTTTCAACTGGAATTATTACTGAATGCAATGACTTGGATCTATAGCTTTGCCGTTGCTAACCTATAATGGATTCATTGGTTTGTGATTCTCCGGGTGCTGTATGCGCACCAGGGGCGCTATGCGTGCAATGCTTACGCGAAAAAGCCGCCCGGGGAGGGGGAAAGGAGATCCAATGAAACCACTTAAGGGAATCAAGGTTGTCGATCTTACTACGTACATGGCAACGCCTGCGACTGGTCGTGTATTGGGCGAATGGGGCGCCGACGTCATTAAAGTCGAGGCAGCCAAGGGTGATCCGCTGCGCGTAACCCAAGCGGCGGTATTCAACATGCCCATGTCGGACGAAGAGAACCTTGCTTTCGATATGTGCAACTTGAATAAGCGATTCATCTCGTTGAACCTGAAGAGCGAAACGGGCGCTGAGGTTATGGACAAGCTCCTTGCCGATGCCGATGTATTCCTGACCAACACCCGTACGAAATCCCTGAAGAAAATGGGTCTCGACTGGGAAACCCTGCATGCAAAATATCCGAAGCTCATCATGGCTCACGGCTTGGGCTACGGCAAGAAGGGCCCCGAAAAGGACGATCCTGGCTTTGATGTAACCTGCTACATGGCTCGTGGCGGCGTATTCGGCACCACGGTAAACCGTGGCGATTCCCCGATGATTCCCACCAACGGCTATGGCGATCTTCAGGCTTCCATGTTCCTTGCTGCTGGCGTTTGCGCTGCGATTATCGGGCGTAACCAGACTGGCGAAGGTGAGTACGTAACGTGCGCACTGCAGCATGCTGCTATCTACGCATTGATGACGGGCATGATTTCTGCTCAGTACGGCAATCCGTATCCCAAGAGCCGTCTTGAGGTTATCTGCCCCTTCAACAACGTCTACACTGCAGGCGACGGCAAGTCTATCGCCATGTGCGACCCTGAATACGATCGCGACTACGACAAGATCATGGGCCTTATCGGCCGCGAGGACCTTATTGGCTCTGAGCGCTTGAACAACTGCAACAAGATGAACGCAGATGGCTTGAACGCCGAAGTGGTTGGCATTCTGGATGAGGCTCTGGCAAAGATGACTGCCGCCGAAGCCCTGAAGATCTTCAAGGATGCAGGTATTCCTTGCGAGCTGTGCCAGACCCCGCTCGATGTCTATGAAGACCAGAACGCTCTGGTGAACGATTATCTGGTTAAGATCAAGTATCCCGAGGCAGAGCGTTGGGTTCCCACTCCCCCCATTCAGTTCGAGTCCGAGGAAGCTCCCAACTACACGCCTTCCGATAAGCTGGGCAGCGCAACCGAGGAAATCATGCGTGATTTGGGCTATACCGACGAGCAGATCAAGGCTGCAGAGGCCGACGGTTCCGTTTCCGGCCCTATCGATCTTGACGTTTTGGCAGGCAAATAACGCCGTTTAGCCAATTCGCTATCAAAAAATGCCGAGTCCGCAAAAGCGGCTCCGCCCTTTTTTTCGCGCGGACGGGGCTGGCGGTTGAGACGCATCATCCCGTAAAGAGGGGAAGATATCTCGACTTGCCTACAGCATTTCGTCGGTGATTTCGATATCGTAACGTCGCTCGAGCCCTTCCTTGAGCGCAACGCATTCCTCGCGCCATACCCGAGGAGCCCATTTAGCATTGCGGGCGTGCGGAAGGTTCATGACGTGGACATCTTTGATGTCGTTGAGGAGCTCGTACATCTTCTTTTTTGCCGTCGCATGTGGTTTCGCCGATGATCAGGTCGGCAAAGTACGTAAAGGGGCAGTGCTCGCTTACGGCAAATCCGTAGGTGCCTTTAATAAGCGGGCAGATGTTTTTCAGGAGATGTTCTTCTGCTGCTGCATCAGCTGTAATAGTAGATCTTGGTTAGGATGTCCTGATTGAGCATCGGCAAGTACGTAAGTGGAACCAGTGGTCGGCAAGATTGCTCTACTTGCACCGTCCATTGCAAATGCTTGGTAAGGAATGTGTCTTCTTTCTCCATTTTGTTGCACGTATCGATAAGGCTGATATACTGCAAAGGCTGTTTTAATACACATGCGTGAAGGACCTGCGTTCGCTAGTGGCCGCCATGGCGGTTGCGAACAAAGGAATGATCTCACGCAGAGGCACAACGAATGGAGAAAGAATGTCCAAGATTACTGTACAGACCCTGCTCGACGCAGGCACCCACTTCGGTCATCAGACCCGTCGCTGGAACCCCAAGATGAAGCCCTTCATCTTCGGCAACCGTGGCGACATCTACATCATCGACCTCAAGGAGACCATGTACGGTCTCGACGCTGCTTACACCGCAGTTTCCCGTTGCGCTGAAAAGGGCGGCACGGTTCTGTTCGTAGGCACCAAGAAGCAGGCTCAGGAATCTGTTGCTGAAGCTGCTAACCGCTGCGGTATGCCTTACGTAAACGCTCGTTGGCTCGGTGGTATGCTCACCAACTTCACCACCATCCGCTCTCGCGTTCAGCGCATGGAAGAGCTCGAGGCTATGGAAGCTGACGGCCGTATGGAGCTTCTGCCCAAGAAGGAGCAGATCCTTCTGAAGAAGGAACTCGCTAAGCTGCAGACCAACCTCAACGGTATCCGTAACATGAAGAAGACCCCTGACATGATCTTCATCATCGACACCAACCGTGAGCAGATCGCTATCCACGAGTCCCACCGCCTCAACATCCCCGTTGTTGGCACGCTCGACACCAACTGCGATCCCGACGACGTTGATTTCGGCATCCCCGCAAACGACGACGCAATCCGCTCCGTTCGCCTGCTCGCAGAGTTCGTTGCTGATGCTGTTATCGCTGGCACTGGCGCTCCTGTCACCGTTGAGGACATGACCGCAGAGCCCGCAGCTGAAGCTGCTGCAGAGGCAACCCCTGCTGAATAAGCGCTAAACGAATCCATTGCAATTTCTCCCTCGCCCGTCTAGTGGGCGAGGGTTCTATCTGAAAGGAATTACCATGGCAGAAATCACCGCAGCACTCGTTAAGGAACTCCGCGAGATGACCGGCGCTGGCATGATGGAATGCAAGAAGGCTCTGGTTGAGGCTGAAGGCGAACTCGAAAAGGCCGTAGACGTGCTCCGCACCCGTGGTCTTGCTGCTGTTGCTAAGAAGGCTGGCCGCGCAACCGACGAGGGTACCGTTCTGGCTCTCGTTTCCGAGTGCGGCCATGATGGCGCTCCTGCGGCTGCACCGGCGCGCTGGTGGAAGTCAACTGCGAAACCGACTTCGTAGGCATGAACGAAAAGTTCCGTGCATACGCAGAGAAGATCGCTAAGGCCGTTCTCGCTAACAAGCCTTCCGACCTCGAGGCTCTCAAGGCTTCCGAGATCGAAGGCGAAACCGTAGAGGCTGTCGTAACCGACGCTATTCACACCCTGGGCGAAAACATCCAGCTCTCCCGCTTCGCTTTTGCTGAGCAGCCTGAAGGCGCTGTTGCTTCCTACATTCATGGCGGTGGCAAGATCGGCGTTCTGGTTGAGTTCAAGCTGGGCGACGCTTCCTTCGCAACCAACGACGACTTCAAGAAGTATGGTCGCGACGTTGCTATGCAGGTTGCTGCTGCAAGCCCCGTATCCGCAACTCGCGAATCGGTAGA
>OGQH01001346.1_pt1 | contig 22119 bp, 18 predicted proteins | sample 1553181 | NCBI WGS metagenome assembly OGQH01 (sample SAMEA2579946, study PRJEB22360) | human gut metagenome | biome: human gut; feature: human-associated habitat; material: faeces | place: Denmark | collected 2008/2010 | reverse complement strand
AGATTTTATGGAGAAGAGGATTTCATGGTATTCTTAAAAATGCCGTATGGAATCCTGATCATTATGGGGATCTGCGGATTTTTATTTGCGGGAATACAGGCATTTGGAATTTATAAACGTCGCACAAACTGTCTGAGGGAAAATGCGATCCAGGAAAGTCTGGACAATTTGCCGAGCGGAATCGGATTTTTTGACAGGAACGGAATGCCGAAACTGATGAACCGGAAAATGTATCAGCTTTGCCGGAATCTGGCAGGCAGGGATATCCAGAACATCACAGAATTGCGGGAAGCACTGAGACGGCCTCTTAAAGATCATGTATTTTATGATTTTGATCTGAAAGTATACTGCTTTTCAGACGGAAGCGTATGGAAATTTTCAGAAAAAGAGATCATTACGGCAGGTGGAGATCGATTTTCTCAGTTCCTTGCTTCAGAAGTATCAGAATTATGTCAGAGCAAGGCATTGTTAAAAAAAGAAAATCAGAAGCTTCAGGAAATGTCGGCGGCTATGAAAGCACTTTCCAAAAATGTCGTAACTCTGACCAGAGAAGAAGAGACATTATCTATGAAAATGAGAGTGCATGATAATCTGGGATACAGCGTGCTGGCAACACAGCGAATGTTGATGCGGGAATCCGAAGAAGATCGTGATATGTTTCTCTCGCAATGGAAGCAGACATTAGACCTGCTGAATAAGGATAATGAGTCTGTTGAAGGCGAACAGCTGCACAGGCAGGTGCAGGAAAGGGCGAAAGTTCTGGGAGTAAAAATCATTTATACAGGAGAAAAAGTCTGGGAATCTCATATATCTGAACTGATGGATATCATACTTTTAGAGGCACTTTCCAATTGTGTCCGCCATGCAGGAGCAAGCGAACTGTATGTGAAATTCAGTATTGAAGAGCAGGAGTGGGTCATGGTGCTCACGGATAATGGACAGAAACCGGAAAAAAACATCAAAGAAGGCGGAGGGCTATCCGGTATACGAAAAAGGGTGGAGCAATGTGGAGGCAGCATGAGGATCACTGCAGCCCCACGGTTTTCGATAACCGTTAAGCTTTTAAGGGAGGTGCGGAGATGATACGGGTACTTATCGTGGAAGATCAGCGTATGGCAAGGGAAGATATGGAAAATTATATTCAGTCCAGTGGGAGATACTCTCTAGAAGCTTCCATCACAAATGCAGCTATGGCAGAAACTGTGTGCAAACAGAGCAGGTGTGAACTTGTCCTGATGGATGTCTGTACAGAGGATGATGAGAGCGGTCTTGTGGCAGCAGAGCAGATTAAAAAAACGATGCCTCAGATAAAGATAATTATCGTGACTTCTTTAGCAGAGTGCAGTTTTATTGAGAGGGCACATAAAGCAGGAGTAGAAAGTTTTTGGTATAAAGATGCCGGAAAAGAAGAGCTGCTGGAGGTTATGGACCGCACGATGAAAGGAGAGAGTGTCTATCCGGACGCTCCGCCGACGGTGATGATCGGAACGGCGAAAAGTTGTGATTTTACACAGGGGGAACTGGCTGTCCTGCGATTAGTGGTGGAAGGAGAATCCTACAAAAAAATCGCAGAGAGTTTGTGCATATCACCGGAGACAGTAAAATGGCATATTAAAAATATGCTGCAGAAAACAAATTTTGATTCCAAAACAAAACTGGCGGTAGCTGTTACAAAGAAAAATCTGATTATAAACGGATTTTAAAAAATGAAAAATCCCATTGCTTTCCTGATAGTGAGGCAATGGGATTTTTTTGCAAAAGTACATTTTACTACCCATCTGGGTAGTGCTTAAGTCTCAAAAAACAGATATCATAGTAGTATGTAAAAGTGAAACGAGTGTAAAAAACAGGGAGGGAACAGAGTGTGAGAAAGGTCGTTATCGATATGCAGAATTATTTATTTTCGGATGCCATAGCAAAGGTGCTCAAATCCTATGATTCTGATTTTTTTATTGAGATGTCAGACACACCGGATAAAACAGCAGAATTATGCAGAGTCATTCAGCCGCATATTCTGATGATGGAAATTACAGGTCAAGCATTGTGGTCATTAAAAGAACGTCTGGCAATCTGCCGGGAAGTGCGTAGGTATGCTCCAAACTGTAAATTTATTTTTACAGTAGATGAGAAAGCAAATGCAGAGACCGCAAAAAAAGTAGTAGAATGTAAAAAAACGGGTCTGATCGACTGTTTCATTTACAATACCATTTCATCCAGCTATATGACTGCAGTTCTGGACAGTCTGTAAGCTACAGTCCCGGAAGGAGAAAAGATAAACATGAGATCTGTTATGAAAAGGATCTGCCTGTCTCTGGCAGTGATCGCAGTCCTGATCTTTACAGGGTGCGGGCAGAAAAAAACGAAAGATCCGATCACTGTCACATTGTGGCATGTATATGGCGGACAGACAGAATCACCCTTAAATGATCTGATTGATCAGTTTAACGAAACGATAGGAAAAGAGGAAAATATATGGGTACAGGTTGGCAGTGTTACGAACACGAATACAATACATGAAAATGTACTGGCATCTGCATTTGGAGATCCGGGAGCTTCCGAACTGCCGGATATGTTTGTTTCCTATCCGAAAACTGTTTTGGCTATGCCGGATGACACCGTTCTTGTAGATTACTGCGATTATTTTACGAAAGAAGAACTGGACGAGTTTATTCCTGCTTTTCTGGAAGAAGGTGTCATTCACGACAGACTTTCTATTTTGCCGGTAGCAAAATCAACGGAAGTTATGTTTGTCAATAAAACGGCATTTGACCGTTTTGCAAAAGAAACAGGGGCGGATATCGAAGATTTAAGAACATGGGAAGGGCTCTTTGCGATGTCAGAACAATATGCTGAATGGACAGATAACAAGACACCAAAGATCCCGCATGACGGAAAGAATTTTTTTGTTCATGATTATCATTTTAACTATTTTCAGGTAGGCGTAGAGTCATTGGGCGAAAATTTCTTTAAAGGAGAAAATCTGGCTTTTGGACCGGAATTTGAAACGGCATGGGAGCCTTATGCAAAAGCGGCACTGTCCGGAGGTGTATGGCTTCGCAGCGGTTATGCGACAGAACCTTTACGCACGGGAGATTCCATCGTGTCAGTGGCTTCCTCTGCCAGTGTTCTGTACTATTCTGACGAAGTTACCTATGAAGATAACACATCAGAAAAAATAGAGATTGTCGCCATGCCATGTCCTGTATTTTCCACAGGGGAAAAGATGGTCATGCAAAGGGGTGCCGGTATCTGTACTGTAAAATCCACACCGGACAAAGAAAAAGCCTGCATCACCTTTCTTAAATGGCTGACAGAAACCCGGAAAAATGTGGAATTTGTAACCAGCCTTGGATATATGCCGGTAAAGCAGGAGGCTTTTGATGCCTGCCTTCCGGAAGCAATCAAGGAGCTGAGTGATCCGATGTATGTCTCGCTTTATCAGGCTTTTCTGGATACGCAGGAGAATTATACATTTTATACGGCTCCGCAGCTGGATTCCTATCTGGATCTGGAAACAAGGTTTGAAGAACTTGTCAGGAAAGTATTGTCAGTAAAGCGTCAGCAGTGCATAAACAAACCGGAAAATATAGATAAACTTGTCAAAGAGACATTAGCGGATTTTAAAGTGGCATACACACAATAATGTCTGACCGGATGAATCAGAAGAGGCGACGGGCGTATGAGGAAAAAGAGAAAAAATTTATGGAAAATCATAAAAGGAATAAGGAAACAAAGCATCTGTATGCAGCAAAGACTGATTGTTTACTGGTGTGTAGTGATTCTGACCCTTTTTTCGGCAGCAGTTCTGTTGATGAGTATTTTGGGAGTCATTCCGGGAATGGATTTGAAAGTAGGGGAAATGTTGTCTGCCCAGCAGAAAAATACGGTGTCTGCCATGACAGAGCAGACCGACATTATGATGGCGAGAAGCATTTCTCTATCAGAAGAAATCACAAAAGAGTTAAGTCAATACTTGACAGCCAATGGAAAAGCATTCTCCGATTTAAATGACAATCCTCAGTTAATTATGGATTTGGAGGCAGCTTTGTATTCTTCACTGAGATCAGCACTGGATGTGAAGTATTGCAGCGGAGTTTTTGTTATATTAAATGCAACGGTAAATACGGAAACGGAGTACGCAGACACATCACGCATGGGAATCTACCTGCGGCTGTCTGATTTAAAGGCAGTAAATACAAGCAAACAGCACGTGGTTTTTTTCAGGGGAAATGCTTATATTGCAAGGGCAGAGCAGGTACAGCTCCATAACCGTTGGAATTTAGAGTTTGATACATCTGCATTGTCAGGCTATGAACAGATCATGAAATTTAAAGGAAACCGGCTGGCAGAGAGCTGTCTGTGGACCGATCGGCTCAAACTGAAGGATACATGGGAAGATGTACAGCTTTTATATGTGCCGGTTTTAGACAGCACCGGAAAAGTGCGGGGGCTGTGTGGTATGGAGATGAGCAATCTATATTTCAGACTTTCCTATCCTATGGTAGAAGGATCCTATGGAAATATGGTGACAGTAGTGGCTCCAATGGACGAAAAAGGGAAAATTTATCTGGATAAAGCAATGTTCGGGGACACAAAAGAAACTCATCTTTCACCAACCGGAACGATGACCGTGAAGAATGGAAGGCATTATAACACTTATTCCGCTGCTTTCAGAAAGTATATAGGCAGGCATGAACTGCTTAACCTGAAAAGCTGCAATGGAATGCCGCTGGCGGTACTGACCTTGATGTCCGAAGCGAATTATGAAAAATTAACAGCAGAAAACAGAAGAGCCTGGATTACCGGTACGTTGATCTTTCTTTTTCTCCTGTTGCTTCTTTCCATCACTATGTCCAACCGTTTTGTAAAACCGATTTTGCGGAGTTTAAAAGCACTGCAGGATGATACGCTGACAGACGGGAATCTGTCGGGAATTTCAGAAGTGGATGCACTGGTTGATTTTATGCAGACAAAAAGAAATACAGAAAAACTGGAAAATGGTGGAATTCCTCCGAATATAGAAGAAATGCTTGAAGCATTTGCCTTGCGTGTGGAAACGCTGACTCCGGCAGAAAGAAAAGTTCTTCAGTATTATATTGAAGGATATACGATCCAGGAAATAGCTTCGCTGCTTTATATCAGTATTGGGACGGCGAGAAAGCATAATACAAACATGAACCGAAAACTGGGAATAACAGCCAGGGAAGAATTAATGCTTTACATAGACCTGTTTCGTAAATGCAATCAGCTGGATAAGCTGACATACACCCGGACAGAGTGAAAAAAGAGTCGTACAGACTCTTTTTTTTATTCCCGGATAAAAAATGAGAAATATCTATATATAGTTTTCACAAAACAAAAAAATCAACATATAGTATACTAATCATTCGTATTTTGGAAAATCAGGCTAAAAATACGAATGGCGACCATATCATTTATTTTCTGGATCTGTTATGCTTTCATCACAGGAAAACGGAAAGCAAAACCAGACGAAACCAGAAAAGCAAACAAAACAAAAAAAGGAAGGAGAAATTTACTATGAAAAAGTATGAAATCTTAGGAGGAAATTTACCGGTTGTTGTATGTGAATTATCAGCAGGAGAATCCATGATCACAGAAAGCGGAAGCATGAGCTGGATGAGTCCGAATATGAAAATGGAGACAATTTCCGGAGGCGGAATGAAAAAAATGTTCGGCAGGCTGATGTCAGGTGATTCTATGTTTCAAAACAGATATACCGCAGAAGGTGCAGACGGAACGATTGCATTTGCATCAAGTTTTCCGGGAGCGATCAAAGCACTGGATATCAGAGACGGTCATTCTATGATCGTGCAGAAGAGTGCATTCCTTGCTTCAGAAGAAGGAGTGGAACTGTCCATGCATTTCCAGAAAAAATTAGGAAAAGGTATGTTTGGCGGGGAAGGTTTCATTATGCAGAAACTGAGTGGAAATGGAACTGCATTTGTAGAAATTGACGGGCATGCCGTGGAGTATGAGTTGGATGCCGGACAGGAAATCCTGATCAGTACAGGGTATTTGGCAGCAATGGAAGAAACCTGCACAATGGATGTTGTAGCAGTAAAAGGAGTGAAAAATATGCTGGTCGGCGGAGAGGGCGTTTTTAATACTGTTGTCAGAGGACCGGGTAAAGTGATCTTACAGACAATGCCGATCAGTAAGGTGGCAGAATTACTGACTCCGTTTTTTACAAAAAATAAGTAAGGGAAGGAGAGAGAGTTATGAAGAAAAAATGGAATTTATTATTTTTGTTTGCATTTATTGTTAGTATGATAACACTGGCCGGCTGTGGAAAAACAGCAGGAGAGGCAAGTCCGTATGAAGGAAAATGGATAGCAGTGTCCGCTCAGATGATAGGAATGTCTGTCAGTGTGGATGAAACCTTTGGGGGAGCTTTCGAATTTGAGGTAAAAAATGGCGGAAAAGTTTCTTTTTCAGTAGGAGAAGTTACCGGAAATGGAAAATGGTCTGCAAAAGATGACAAGTTTAGCTTAACTATCGAAGGAGAAGAAATGGTCGGAACCATCGGAGAAAACAACATTTCTTTTGACGATATGCTCGGAATGGGAGTAAAAGTGATTTTCGCAAAGGAAGGAACGGATGCCATGGATCCGGCGCGCTATCTGACAAAGGAAGAGAAAGTGGTCATAGGTGAGTGGGCTGCTGAAAGTGTGGAAGAACTTTTAGGAGACGGACCGCAGACATCTATGGAAGGCGTAGAGAATATCAGTGATGCACTGCGTCTTAACTTCAAAGATGACCGCAATGTAGCAGTTGTTTATAAAGGCGAGGAGATTGGGACATTCCCGTGGTCAGTTGCAATGGGCTACTGTATGATCGAATCAGAAAATCCGTCTCTTTCCGTAACGATCAATGACGATGATACTTTGAAAGTAGATTACAGCGATGACGAAGATTACTATACATTTCATTGTGTGAAAAGTGACAGTAAATAAATGAAAAAGACATAAATGGTGAAAGGAGGGAAGAGCCCATGAAAAAGAAAATGTGGTTTGTGCTGTGTATCATGACAAGTGTCCTGCTGACAACTGCCTGTGGAGAGAAAAAAGAACCTGGAGAAGAAAAAAAAGAAACAGCTGTGCAGACAGAAACAGCTATGCAGACAGAAACAGCCGTGCAGACAGAAACAGAATCTGATCAGGACTTCCAGGGCAGGGAAAGTCTGAAACTTGGTTTATTTACTGTGTATTATCCGGAAGAATGGAAGTACGACAAAGAAAGAATGCAGGAAGATGATGATTACTCTTACGTCAGATTTTTTGACGGAGAAACAGCAGATGATTCCGGGAACAGCATTTATATAGAAGCAACAAAAGAAGATGCATATAAATACCGGAAGGGTCTGATTGCCTTCGGTGTGGATTTAAAGGAATATGCGGAAGGAAAAGCAGAGACTGTATCAATAGGGAATGCAGAATATGCGGTAATGCCGGAAAATGATTCCGGAAGGTGCACGTATATGTATCGCCATGAGCAGTCAGGTACGTCTTATGATATCAGAGTAGAAGGAGAGGCAGCAAGTGATTCGGTCAAAGAATTGCTGGAAGGCATTGTGATGGAATTAAAAGATGAAGGAAATGAAGACGCACCGTGGCCATGGGAGGGAGAGCCTGTTGAGCCTGTATTGACAGAACAGATGGTAGGTTTTTATACGATCGTTCCGGAATATATACCATTTAAAGAAGCACAGGGTGTCATGCAGATTATGGATCACCAGTTTGTAAAACATGACGATCAGGTATACCATTTGCTGGAGAATAAGCTGGATACTTACAAGTATTCAGAAAGTGGACTCGAATTTGTTTCCTCAATGGAACTGGAAAGAGATTGTGAATATCTCTCCGGGGACAACAGCGGAATGCTGTATCTTTCACCGGGAATCCAGGATGTGATTGGTGTAAAAGACGGCAAAAAGGTGCTTCAGACAACGATAGACGGCGATTTGAATATGCATCCGTCCGGAGAATGGGGAATCAGTTTCTGGGTGAACAGCGATACGCAGAAGATTGCGAATCAGGGCGGTAACCTGACAGCTGAACCGTGGATACTGACCGGATTAAATAAAGATGATGAACGCAAGGGACCATTTTCTATGATAGATGACGTCCAGATCACAAATGACCATATTATGGTTGCCGGTTCCATGGCTGCGGAAGACGGAGGCACAAAAATTATTGTCTATGATTATGAAGGCAATCAGCTTTTGGAATTAGGCGGAGCAGACATTGGTTCTCCAGACAGGCTTGGTTCCATCACGGGCATGGCAGAAACAGAAAATGGTTTTGTAGCGGCAGACGGAAATATGCGGAAAATACAATTCTGGGCAAAAGACGGAACCCATGTGGGTGCCATTTCTACAGATGATATATTTGGCGTTAGTTATCCATGGCTGGAAGATATGCAGCTTTTAGATGATGGCTCTCTTTTGATCCTGCTGACACAGCAGCGAGAGGACGGATCAGCAAATGAACTGATGTTTTTCAGACTGACAGGATTCTGAGAAAAGCAGAAAGATTATAATTATACTTTTTAGTGCAGTTGATTTTCAAAAGGAGGAAAAGAAGATGAAAAAGGGTAGAATATTGAGATTGATGTTTATTCTGGCAGTGACAACTATTATGATCGCTGCAACAGCAGTGGTTGCAAGTGCAGCGACAGTTAACAAAAATGATGCAGATTATAAGTATTCCAAGACATACGACAACGGTGTGAAGATATCCTTTACAACAGATGTTTTCGGCAAGAAGGTTGTTGACGACAGCGTTTTTTGCAGAATAGAGCTGCCAGATGGTGCAAACTATAAAGAATTTAGTGTCTCTAACGAAATCATTAAAAGTGGTAAAGCTTTCGTAGATTACACGCACCTAAGAGACAGATATCCAGTAGAAATCAAACAGAAGTGGGTGACCAATGGGAACGTTTCATACGGAATGATTGGATTAACAAGTGCAGGAGGCGGCCTGTACACAGGAACCTTTAAGCTGAAAGTTTATGTAGAAACTCCAGATAAAGATGAAATGATAGAAGTTGCATTTCTCAGCGATTTCGCAGCTCGTCCAGTTGATATGAAGATTACTACGTATCCTAACAAATTCAATATCAACTCAATAAATGTAAGTGCTGCAGACAGCGGAAGAACTTCTCGTCTGGAAGTAGTTGGAGTAAACAAAAATTTTGCAACAATTATAAATGGCTGGAATGATGGCAAGTGCATTAAAGCAAAAGGAATGAAACCTAAAAAGAAATACACTTTCAAGTTCTATGGAAAACTAAAAGTAGATAATCCTGCTCTTGATGCACCTGACGGTATAACTGTTGAGGGAAATCCGGCGGTATTCAAAAATGTTGAAATGGGACCTGCAGTAAAACCGGTAATCAAGTCCATAAAAGTTTCAAATGTAAAGGTAACAAAGTATTTCAATTACAGCGAGTGGAGATATAAATATAAGACAAAGTTCACAGTTACCGTAACTCTTGGCAAGAAGCCAAAAGGTGCCAAGGGTATTCAGTTGACAACAACTGTTCAGGGAATTTCCTCATATAAGACAATTAAAGGAAAAAAGAACACCTTCACAGCGAATTTTAATTGGGATGCACCGGTAAGCTTAAAGGGCAGAACAGCAAGCTTCAAGGTTAAGACTTACAACAATGCCAAGTACAAAGCTTACAGCTATGACTCAAAGCCTAAGAAGTTAAAGATCAAATAGGCATAGTATACAGATCTACCGGAAATATGTCATCTGATGTGAAAGTCACAGTTATGGAAAAATGTCAGTAAAAATTCCTATGGAAAAAATAAAACATATATTCCATAGAAGAAAAGTAAGAGAACGAATATAATGATCCCAAGTTGTTTGAAGGAGGAGATCATTATGAGTAGTCAAAGAAAGGCAGAAGCTGTGGCATCAGAGAATATCGTAACAACAGAGACATCCAGGCTGAGTGATCTTTGGAAAAAAGAGGATTGGCTGGCAGTATGGATCGGATTTATCATTATCGCGATCGGTGCAGTTGCAGTACTTACAGGAGCATTTGATTTTAATGCCGCAAAATTCAGCACCTGGGGTCATGGAACAAGTTTTTTTGAACAGGTAAACGTAGGATTTTTTGGAAAACTGCTTCTGACAGTGGCGGTACTTGGAGTACTGTTTACCGTTGGAAACCACTTCAAAGGTGTATCGGTAAAGAAATACCTTCCGGCATTTCTGGGACTGTTTCTTCTGGCAGTTCTGGTAAGATTTATCAGTGCTGAGTATACATTGAACCGTTATCTGGAATGGGCATTTTTTGCAATCCTGATCGGAATTCTGGTATCCAACACCGTTGGAGTTCCAACATGGCTGAAGCCGGCGATCCAGACAGAATTTTATATCAAAGTCGGACTGGTGATCATGGGATTTTCCGTACTGTTTTCCAATATTGTTAATTTTGGACTTTACGGACTGGGGATTGCATGGATCGTAACACCGATTGTCATTCTTTTCATGTGGTGGTTCGGAACCAGGGTTTTAAAAATTGACAATAAACCGTTTGTCATTACCCTGGCAACCGCAACCTCTGTGTGCGGAACGTCCGCAGCGATCGCAGTCGGAGCAGCAAGTAAAGCAAAGAAAAATGACCTTTCACTTACTGTATCTATATCAATCATTTTTACAGTACTGATGATGGTATTTGAGCCGGTGCTGATCCGTGTAACTGGTCTTGGAGAGCTGATAGGCGGTGCCCTGATCGGTGGTACTGTCGATTCAACCGGAGCAGTAACCGTAGCAGGTACTGCACTTGGTGAAACAGCACAGACGGCTGCAGTCCTTGTAAAATCCATCCAGAATATCCTGATCGGATTTATCGCATTTGCAGTTGCAGTATTTTTTGCAACAAAAGTTGAAAATAACGGAGAAAACAGCAGAAAAATCGGGGTATCCGAAATCTGGTACAGACTTCCGAAATTTATCCTTGGATTTTTTGCCGCTTCCTTAATCGCATCTTTTATAGCAGTTCCGGCATCCATCAACAGCGTACTGGATCAGTATAAAAACTGGGCATTTGTTCTGGCATTTACAAGCATCGGGCTGGAAACAAATTTTCGTGAGATCAAAGAACAGTTCCAGGGCGGAAAACCACTGACACTTTATGTGGTTGGACAGTTGTTTAACATTGTTCTGACTTTTGCGGCAGTTTATCTGCTGCTGAGCGGAAAATTTTTCCCACTGCCAAATCTGGCATTATAAGGAGATGCAGGGCTATGAAGAAAAACACAGGAAAAAAGAAAAATCTGTTTTCGATGGTAAATTATACCGTTCTGGTGCTGACGGTCATTGCAGCTGTTTATATCATGGCAAATGGTCTGGGATTGATCGACAGCCTGGACTTTGGAGCAGGGGCATATTATTATGCGGACATTCCACAGTTTGCAAAATATGTAGATGGATACTGCTACACATCACCGGTTTCCATGTGGGCGCTCATTGCACTGTTCCTGATCTGGGGATTCTTCATGTATAAACTCTGGGGATGGATTGAGAAAAAAGATAAGTAAAAATAAAACCTGATAAAAAGCCTGCCGCAGAGGATGCGGCGGGCTTTTTCAATTCGCAGATATTGATTGGGAGAAAACGGTTGCCTTGGAGGTGTTTTGTCGTTATCATAAAAAAAAACGGCAATTTTTCAGATTGCCGATTGATGCAGGAGGAACGGAAATGCCGCCAGGACAGAAGAAACAAAAACGTTGACAAACATCACACATAGAGTTATCATAACTACATAAAGGTTCTGAAACAAATCTAAATTCATTGCCGTTCGGCAGGAAAATCCAGAAAAGAGACCTGCACGAAGCGGCAGAAACAGGAATCATGCAACCATAGCAGCTTCGTGCAAAAAACAGAAGAAAAGGAGCGAAGCCTATGGGAGAAAAAGACATTACGGAAAAGATACTGGAAGATTATAATGATGTGTTTGCGGATATTATAAACGGATTACTGTTTCAGGGTGAGCAGAGAGTGTTGCCGGAAACACTGGAAAATATATCCGTTCATTCGCAATATAAAGCAGACGATGAGAAAATGCATGAGCTGGAAAGAGATGTGGCAAAATACTGGAAAGAAAAAGAAGTACAGCTTGCAGTCTGTGGGATTGAAAATCAGAGTAGGATTGAGAAAAACATGCCGTTTCGCATTATAGGGTATGATGGGGCGGCGTACCGCAGCCAGCTGCAGCAGGAAAGAAGCAAGATTTTGCCGGTAGTGACAATCGTGCTGTATTTTGGAACGGACAGACATTGGAGAAGCGGAAAAAATATCAAATCTCTGATGGAAATACCGACAGGTCTGGATGAATTTGTGAGTGATTATCAGATCAAAGTGTTTGAAGTCGCCTGGCTGAGTGAAGAGCAGATCCGTCGATTTCGAAGTGATTTTCGGATTGTGGCAAACTTTTTTGTAAACAAAAGAAAAAACAAGAACTATATACCGGATGATCCGACAGAAATACAGCATGTAGATGAAGTGCTGAAACTTTTGCAGGTCATGACCGGAGATGCAAGGTATAAAAGAATTTTTGGCAAAAAGAAGGAAGGAGTGCACAGTATGTGTGATGTAGCAGAAAGATTAGAAAAAATAGGATGGGAGAAGGGACAAATGGAAGGACAAATAGAAGGAAAAATACTGGTATATAAAAATCTGCGCAGGGAAGGATTTGACGAGAAAGAAGCCAGAAGACTTACAGAGCTGCCAGAAGATATGACTCTGGAACAGTAATATTGCGGTGTCAGAACGGATAGTAAAATGAGCGTGCTCCCCACCCACTGCTTATTACTTTTCGCAATTGAAGCAGGGGACTTACTTGATTTGGTTAAATAAAAATTTACAACCACCCATCCAGTGTGATAAAATGTGAAAGAATTATGATGAAAAAAGTCGAAAAACAGAGAAATTTCAATAACCTATAAAAGAGAGGAAGCACAAATGATCACTGTAAAAACCTATCGTGGACACATTCGCAACTGGAAAGAACTTTGTGAGGAACTGGCAGTCGATGCAGCACTGCCAAGAGAAGAAAAAGAGCAGGAAATTCTGGTAAAAGCATACCAGAAATGGGGAGGCGAGATGGCAGACCATATCTATGGTATGTTTGCTTTTGCCCTGTGGGATGAAGAGGAGAAAAAGCTGTTCTGCTTAAGAGATCAGTTTGGAACAAAACCGTTCTATTATTACCAGACAGAAGATGGCAGTCTCCTGTACGGCACCATGATCCGTGACATCATCGGACAGCCGGGATTTAAAAAAGAGCTGAATGAAGAGATGCTCCAGATCTATATGAGCCTGACCTATGGTGCCGGTGAGGATACCTTTTTCAAAGGTCTGAAAAAGCTTCTGCCGGGACGTTATCTGATCTGGAAGGATGGAAAAGTGGAAATTCACAGATACTGGACTCCAAAGTTTCAGCCGGACGAGAGCAAATCTCTGGAAGACTGGGCAGATGAGATCCATTCTACGCTGAAATCCATCATGCCGGAAGTAAAGACAGAGGACGAAACCGTAGAATCTTTCCTGTCAAGTGGGGTGGATTCTTCCTATGTACTGGCAATGTCAGATGCAAAGATGTCCGATTCCTGCGGTTATGATGAAGAACGATTTGATGAGTCACGTCTTGCAAAAAAGACAGCGGAACTTCTCGGAAGAGAACATTCTGTCTGCAAGATCACACCACAGCAGTATTTTGATATCGTACCATATGTTATGTACAATATGGAACAGCCGCTTGGAGATGCATCTGCGATCGTATTTACCATTGCCTGCAATGCAACCGCAGAACACACGAAGATTTGCTATTCCGGAGAAGGTGCGGATGAATTCTTCGGTGGTTACAATATGTACCGCAATGCAGAACGTTACGGTGAAAATCTGAAGACATTTTATGTCGGCAATACAAACATCATGAAGGAAGATGAAAAGAAGAAAATCCTCAAACACTACAATCCGGAAGTTCTTCCGATCAATCTTACGCATGAAATCTACAAAGAGACGGAAGGTCTTGATCCGCTTACAAAAATGTCCGATGTTGATATTCAGATCTGGCTGGAAGGCGATATCTATCTGAATGTAGATAAGATGAGTACCGCAGCAGGGCTGGAAATCCGTATGCCGCTTACAGACCGCCGGATCTTTGATATTGCATCAAGAATGCCGTCCCGTTTTAAAGTCAACGAAGAGCAGAACAAAGTGGCATTCCGTACCGCAGCAGCAAAAGTACTCCCGGAAGAGATCGCATTCCGTAAGAAACTGGGATTCATTGTGCCGATTCGTATCTGGATGGCCGATGCAAGATACAATCAGGATGTACAGCGTCTGTTCCACAGTGAGATCGCAGAGAAATTCTTTGATGTAGATGCGATCAACGAGATTTTCGATGACTATGTAGGAGGTAATTCCGATAACTGGAGAAAAGTATGGACGATTTATACCTTCCTTGTATGGTATGAAGAATATTTTGTAAAAAGATAATCCTTAAATGACATTTTTCCCCCTGTCTTCTGGTAAAAGCAGAAATGATAAGCTGGTTTTATCAGAAAAAGAAAGACCTGTATTAAATGGAAAAACTCCATGAAATACAGGTCTTTTGACTCTGGCATCCTATTGTGTTTTCAGGATTTTGTTTTTTACATTCTTTTACTTCATAGAAGCTACTTTATCGAACTCATCCTGAACTTCTCTGGAAGGAGCCGGTGTCAGGAGACTTACGATTACGTTTACTGCAAGACCAAGAAGGAATGCAGGAAGCAGTTCGTAAATACCAAGTGCACCGCCCATCGGACGGATCAGAAATTTCCATACAAATACCATAACGCCGCCGCTGACCATTCCGCAGAGAGCACCCTGGAATGTGGAGCGTTTCCAGAACAGTGCCAGCAGAACAAGCGGTCCAAAGGAAGCACCAAAGCCTGCCCATGCAAAGGATACGATCTGGAAAACTGAGCTGTCCGGGTTACGTGCGATAAATACACCGATCAGTGCGATAACAAGAACGGTGATACGTGCGATCAGCATACCGGTCTTTTCGCTCATGTCTTTCATAAATACTTCTTTCAGAATGTTCTGAGAAGCACTGGAAGAAGCAGCGAGCAGCTGAGAGTCCGCAGTTGACATGGTAGCTGCCAGAATACCGGCGAGGATCAGTCCGGCAATGATCGTTGCCAGAACACCATGTTTGGAGATCAGATCTGAAACAACCAGAATGATGGTTTCCGGATCTTTTAAAGTCGGCAGGACACCGGCTTTTGTCATAGCATTTCCAATCACACCGATAAATACGGAAACAGCCATGGAGATCACAACCCAGACGGTTGCAACCCTTCTGGAGAGTTTCAGTTTGTTTGCGTCACCGATCGCCATAAAACGAAGCAGTACGTGAGGCATACCGAAATATCCAAGTCCCCATGCCAGTGTAGAGAAAATCTGCAGCAGGCTGTAAGGAGAAGCTGTTCCGGTAGCGACATCGTGCGTGTGCGTCAGGCTGAAGTATCCGGCCATGGATTTTGCATTATCCATAACGGCACTGAAACTGCCGACTTTGCTGATACCAAAACCAAATACAACAACGATCGCGATCGTCATAACAATACTCTGGACAAAGTCTGTCGTACTTGCTGCGAGGAATCCGCCCAGTGTGGTGTAAGCTACGATAACGATCGCACTGATCAGCATTGCCGGCAGATAATCCATTCCGAACAGGTTTGCAAACAGCTTGCCGCAGGCTGCAAATCCGGAAGCCGTATAAGGTACAAAGAAAATGATGATCAGCAGTGCTGCGATTACGGAAAGAATACGTTTGTTATCTCTGTAACGGTTGGAAAAGAACAGAGGCAGTGTCGTAGAGTTTCCGCAGACATGCGTATAATTACGGAGTCTCTTGGCAACAACAAGCCAGTTTACATAAGTTCCGATTGCCAGTCCGATTGCAGTCCACGCTGCATCAGCCGTACCGGACAGGTAAGCAACGCCAGGCAGTCCCATCAGCAGCCAGCTGCTCATGTCAGAGGCCTCGGCACTCATGGCGGTGACGAGCGGTCCCAGTGTACGTCCGCCGAGATAGAAGTCATCTGTGGTCTGATTCTGTTTTGCCAGAACCGCACCGATACCTACCATCGCAGCCAGGTAGACCAGGATTGTGATCAACATTAGAATCTGTGTTACATCCATTTTAAATCCTCCCTAAGTTTCTGCAGTTTGATGTTGTCATTCACATATGCGGAAAATGAAACATCCGGTTTATGATTAACGTTCCGTACGGAAGAGCAGTCGAAGCAGTCTTTGTACGGATTGTTTGTCAGTTGAGACTTTAACACAGTGCAGTGTCAGCGACTCAAAATGACACTATAAACCAAATATTAACATAATTTAGGCGAGGCTACAATAATAAAATACTAAAAACCTGTTATAAAAAGCCCGATATTTAAAAAAGTTACGGTCAGAGCGGTAATCCACAGAACGATATTCAGGCGTCTACTGTTTGCATATCTGCCCATTACCCTTTTAGAAGAAGTCAGACAGATCTGTGTGAAGATCGTAATCGGGAGTTGAACGGCAAGCAGCATCTGTGAATAGATGAGTCCCTGGAACGGCGAAGAAATAAACAAAATGATCACGGCAGCCGGAACCATTGTCACCAGAATCCCCAGTTTTGTTTCTTTACCGGAAGTATCATAAGGCTTGTTAAAAATACCGGAAAAAATCGTACCGCCTGCCATTCCGGCTGTGATGCTTGAAGAAATCCCGGAGAGCAGCAGAGCGACTGCAAAGACCAGTGATGCCATATTCCCAAGCAGAGGAGCGAGCATAGAACCGGTGACTGCAAGATCGTCAACAGTCGTTCCATTTCCATTCTGATAAAAACTTGCTGCCGCCATCAGGATCATGGCACTATTGATCGCCCAGCCAATGATCATGGAAAACAGCGTGTCACGGAATTCATATTTCAGCTGCTTTTGAATTACAGCATCATCCGCAAGAGACCACTGGCGGCTCTGAATGATTTCAGAATGCAGAAACAGATTGTGCGGCATCACAACCGCACCGAGCACACTCATGATGACCGGCATGGAATGGGCAGGAAACGAAGGCTTTACCCAGCCGATGGCAGCCTGTTTCCAGTCGATTCCTGCGATGCAGATCTCAAATAAAAATGAAAATCCGATCAGCGAGACAAAAAGAATGATCAATTTTTCAATCCGCCGGTAGGCATCGGTAAACGTACAGAACAAAACGATCACGAGAATCAGCAGACTGCCTGGTTTGATCGGGATTGAAAAAAGCATCTGCAGAGCGATTGCACCGCCCAGGATTTCCGCCATAGCTGTGGCAATCGAAGCAAGCATTGCCGTAGACAGAATGATGTTCTTGAGAATTCGGTTGATGTATGTGCTGGCAGCCTCCGAAAGACAAAGTCCGGTAACAATGCCGAGATGGGCGGCATTATGTTGCAGAAGGATCAGCATGATCGTGGAGAGCGTGACCATCCACAGAAGCTGATAGCCATACCCAGAACCGGCGGCAATGTTCGAAGCCCAGTTCCCGGGATCGATAAAACCGACCGTGACCAGAAGTCCAGGACCAATGTACTTAAGAAAATTTAGTGGCTGCTTTTTGTGTTTCTGTATCATAAAATACTTCCCCTTTTCCACTTCTTTAAAAGAATATGCCCATTTTTGCAGAACAGTGAGCAGATTCCCTCAGAATCTTGTTGCAGGTATCATATAGCAGTACCTGTAGTTTTATGAAGTTAGTTATAACTAACTCTGTGCATTTATTATATGCAGAGAAACGGAAGCTTGTCAAAAGAATATTCGCTTGTTGCGAAAAATAGACGAAAACCGTATAATTATCAGGTAGATAATTTAAATGAAATTTTCCGGACGGAGCCTTAAATGTTATGAGCAAGTAGCAAAGCGGATTGCGAATATCCGCTTGACAATATATAGAATGAAAAGGAAGGAAAACAAAAAATATGGTTACAGGGGAATTAAAAAATAAAGTAGACGGTTTATGGGAAATTTTCTGGACAGGCGGACTGACAAATCCGCTCGATGTGATCGAACAGATGACCTATCTTATGTTTATCCGCGATCTGGATGATTCAGATAACGTACATATGAAAGAAAGCATTATGCTTGGTCTGCCATATAAAAGCATATTTGAAGAAAACGTAACAATCGGAGACAGAAAAGTTCCGGGGAATCAGCTCAAGTGGAGCGTATTTCACGATTTTCCGGCTCAGAAAATGTATGCAAATATGCAGGAAAATGTGTTCCCGTTTATCAAAAATCTTCATGGAGATAAAGAGAGTGCCTATGCAAAATATATGGGAGATGCGATCTTTAAAGTGCCGACACCGGTCATGCTGGATAAGATCGTGACCGCCATGGATGAAATCTACGAAAAAATGGAGCAGTTAAGAAGTGAAGATGTCCGGGGAGATATTTACGAGTATCTGCTTTCAAAACTGGCAACTGCCGGTGTAAACGGACAGTTCCGTACACCGCGTCATATCATAAAAATGATGGTAGAAATGATGGATCCAAAAGCCGATGACCTGATCTGCGACCCGGCCTGCGGTACCTCCGGATTTCTGGTAGAGTCCAGTGAATATCTGCGAAAAAAGAAAAAAGCAGAAGTTCTGTTTAATGCAAAAAACAAGGAACACTATATGAATCATATGTTCCACGGCTACGATATGGACAGAACGATGCTGCGTATCGGAGCAATGAACATGATGACACACGGTGTCAGCAATCCGAATATCGAATATCGAGACAGTCTTTCCGACCAGAACGAAGATAAAGAAAAATACAGCCTGATCCTGGCAAATCCACCATTCAAAGGAAGCCTGGATTATGATATTGTATCGGCAGATCTTCTGAAAGTCTGCAAAACCAAAAAGACAGAACTCCTTTTCCTGACACTGTTTGTAAGAATGTTAAAAACAGGCGGAAAATGTGCGTGCATCGTACCGGATGGCGTACTTTTCGGTTCGTCCAAAGCCCATAAAGATATCCGGAAAGCAATCGTGGAAGAACAGCGACTGGAAGCAGTGATTTCCATGCCGTCCGGTGTGTTCAAACCATATGCCGGAGTTTCTACAGCGATCCTGATCTTTACGAAAACCGGGCATGGCGGAACAGACAAAGTGTGGTTCTATGATATGAAAACAGATGGACGCAGCCTGGATGACAAACGTTCCGAAGTCAAAGAAAACGATATTCCGGATATAATCGCAAGATTTAAAAATCTGGAAGCAGAAAATGACCGTAAACGAACTGACCAGTCATTTTTTGTAGAAAAACAGGAAATCGTAGACAATGCCTATGACCTTTCCATCAACAAATACAAAGAAATAGAATACATTCCGGTAGAATATCCGCCAACATCTGAGATTATGGCAAATTTACGGGCACTGGAAAAAGAAGTACAGGAGAGCATGGCAGAACTTGAAAAAATGTTAGGAGATGAGATGGCATGAAAATAGAACATATCGCAATGTATGTAAAAGATCTCGAAAAAACAAAAACATTTTTTGAAACCTATCTGAATGCCAGAGCAAACGCTGGTTATCACAATCCGAAAACAGACTTTCGCTCTTACTTCCTTTCCTTTGACGATGGGGCAAGACTGGAAATTATGAATAAGCCGCAGATGCAGGATTCTCCGAAAGCCCTGACACAGACCGGATATATTCACATTGCATTCAGCGTCGGAAGCAAAGAAAAAGTAGATGAGTTGACAGCAAAATTAAAAGAAGATGGCTATGAAATCATCAGCACTCCACGGACAACCGGAGACGGATATTACGAGAGTTGCGTAGTGGGAATCGAAGGCAACCAGATCGAGATTACTGTGTAGCAAAGTGATTTTCACGCTCCACACAGCTAAAATATAGAATATCAACAGAGCAAATCCCACGAGTGTAAAATTAACTTGGTGGGTTTTGCTCAATCCATTTTTGAATGGTTTTTAAATCAATTTTTAAAGCAGTAGCAATTTGCTCAACAGACAAGCCAAGATCAACTAAGGAAAGAGCATCTTCCCTTTTAATATTTTCGGTAGCTGTTTTGATACCATCAGCTACCCCAGCCTCATATTCCGCCTTACGGAGTTTGCGTTCTTCCAGTTCTTTATCATATTCAAATATACTCATGGAGATCACCTCTGCTTTGTTTGCACGAAGAAAGTCGGAAAGAATGTTGTCATGTATACATTCATTGACAGCCAGTTCAACCGCTTCGTTTAATTCAAAATCTTTCGTGTATTTGCGTACAAGATTTAGTAACTGTTCAATACTTTCACAGTTACAATGCAAAAATCCATCCGAAATTGCTTCGCAATGGGATTTTTGCACACCTGAATCATGTTCTTACGGTCTCAGCAGCAAGTGCTTCGACCTGTGCTGAATGGTTATGTATATTTTTTTAAATCTGTGCATATTCCTTTAAAGTTTGGCATTGTTCCATCAGTTCTTTATTATGTCCCTCATTGATATTCAGTGTCAGAACTTCCAGTTCCAGCTTTGGATCACCGGATTGGTTTTCGAAAGCTTCGGATAAATGGTTTACCCAGTAGTCCTTTTTCTTTTCCAGACCATTGTAAAATACAATAAATTGCGGTGCCGGTATTTTCTGTAATACAGAAGAATAGAGAGATTTGTGATCTACTAATTTCTGGTATTCACTGGAAATATAGAATAAATCCCGCAGCGGCATATTTGGATTGTAAGTAGACTGATGTTCATATAGAAATAAATCAGTATCAACGATAAAAGCCAGGTCATTTTTTATACCCATATAAATGGCATTTTCCAGTGTTACAATCTCAAGTTTATCCGGATCATCATAATGCGAAACGCTGATTGCGTTATAAAGAGACAATAAATTTTTTCTGTCAGAGAACAGCATACGGAATACAGTGTCTTTGTACATCCGGTTTGCTTTCAGCATTTCATTTTGCACCATAGAAGTAGCTCCTTTGGCAGGAGTATACAAAAGTGTGGTGGATATGCAGTCTGCTAATCGCTCAACATTTGAAACTCCTGCTTTTTTATTAATTTGAAAGAAAAGCATGAATTTTCGAAATGTGAAATAGATTAATAGACGGCATGATGCCAAGAACGTTAAGAAAATATGCTTTGCTATCATACTAACATATAACTCTTTTTGAATCAATAGAAAATGAAAAATATTAAAAAGACAACATAAATAATAAGAAACTGCAACAAATCAAAGGAAACGGCTTGCACAAGAAACTGAAAAATGTTATTCTGAGAGAAATATGTACATGGAAACAAGAAACAGTAAAACAGAGATACCTTTGTTTAAGGTAAAAGACGAGAAAATTCATATTTGCAGTGCAGATAAAACTGCAAGGTAAATGTGGGGTTGTAGGAGAAAATAGGATGGAAAAAATTAAATTAACTGATATATGCAATCCTAAGCAGTGGAAAACTATTCCGACAAGCGAATTACTCGAGAATGGTTATCCTGTTTATGGTGCAAATGGAATAATTGGGTATTATAGTGAATTTAATCATAAGAACCCAGTTATTACAGTTACCTGTAGAGGAGCAACCTGTGGAACAATAAATATAACGGTTCCTAAATCTTATGTAACAGGAAATGCAATGTGTTTAGATGATATGAGAAGTGATATATATATATGGAATATTTGCAGTGCAGATGAAACTGCAAGGTAAATGTGGGGTTATGGGGATGATTATAGATGGAAAAATTATGGAAATATAAAAAAATTGGAGAAGTATGTATTGTTGAACGTGGTGCTTCACCACGACCAATTGATAAGTATATTACGGATAATGAAAGTGGAATTAATTGGATAAAGATAGGTGATACTTCAGATTCCATGTATATAACTGAGACTGCTCAAAAAATTATTGTAGAAGGTATGAAGAAATCGAGATATGTAAAGCCGGGAGATTTTTTATTATCTAATTCTATCAGACTTTTGTTTTGCAATGTTTTTAGTGAAGCGCCAATAGCTCCGCTGGTTACTTCTAGTTTATTTGCTATTTCAATTCTTTTCA
>OGQH01001324.1_pt1 | contig 22431 bp, 18 predicted proteins | sample 1553181 | NCBI WGS metagenome assembly OGQH01 (sample SAMEA2579946, study PRJEB22360) | human gut metagenome | biome: human gut; feature: human-associated habitat; material: faeces | place: Denmark | collected 2008/2010 | reverse complement strand
AGGCATGATTCGGTGAAACTCCGAAGCCGACAGTACAGTCTGGATGAAAGAAGATGGGAAAGCATAGAGAAACCACAAGATCTCTGTGCTCATGGAAGTTGCTCTGAGATGCGTTTGCATTTCAGAGCTTTCTTTTTGCGCAGGAGATACTGCGCCTGTTTGCCTTGTCCTGAACAATCTGGTTCGGGGCTTTTTTATTTGGAGGCAGAGAGATGAACGATACAGAGTATATGCGTCTTGCCTTAGAACTGGCTAAAAAAGGATGCGGATGGACATCCCCAAATCCGATGGTGGGTGCTGTCATTGTAAAAGATGGTCAGATCATCGGGCAGGGATGGCATGAACGGTATGGCCAGCCCCATGCGGAGCGGAATGCGTTAGCATCCTGCGCTGTTGACCCCGAAGGGGCAACGATGTATGTGACGCTGGAGCCCTGCTGTCATTTTGGGAAACAGCCGCCGTGTGTGAATGCTATTCTGGAAGCGGGCATCAGCCGGGTCGTAGTGGGGTCGGCAGACCCAAACCCGCTGGTGTCGGGAAAAGGAATTGCTGCTTTGCGGGTGCAGGGGGTAGCGGTGACGGAAGGCGTTTTGCGGGAAGAATGCGACGCACTCAATCGGATATTCTTCCATTTTATAACGACAAAACGCCCGTTTGTTTCTATGAAGTATGCCATGACAATGGACGGAAAAATTGCCACAGTTACGGGCGCATCCAAATGGATTACAAGGGAAGCTGCCCGAGCGGATGTTCAACAACAGCGGCATCGTTTCAGCGGAATCATGGTCGGTGTCGGAACCATTCTTGCCGATGATCCCTTATTGACCTGCCACATGGAGAACGGAAAAAATCCAGTTCGCATCGTCTGCGATACTCAGCTGCGGACACCATTGCAAGCACAGGTGGTCGCAACAGCAAAACAGATCCCGACCATCCTTGCGACCTGCTGCGCCGACCCGAAACGGCAGGCGATATATCGACAGGCTGGGTGCCGAGTGATTTGTCTGGACAAAAGGAACGGTCACATTGACCTTGTACAACTTATGGAAAAACTTGGTCAGGAACAACTCGACAGCATTCTTCTGGAAGGCGGAGGGACACTGAACTGGGCAGCACTGGAAAGCGGCGTTGTTCAACAGGTGCAGGCGTACATTGCCCCAAAGCTGTTCGGCGGACAGGAAGCAAAAACACCGGTGGAAGGTGCAGGAGTTCCTGTGCCGAGTGCAGCATTCCGGCTGAAAAACAGCAGCCTGACCCATCTTGGCGAGGATATTCTGATTGAAAGCGAGGTCGAGTATCCATGTTCACTGGAATTATAGAAGAAGTCGGAGCCATAAAGCAGATCACGCATGGGCAGCATTCGGAAGTGCTGAACATTCAGGCACGGACCGTTCTGGAAAACACAAAAATCGGTGACAGCATCGCAGTGAATGGCATCTGCCTGACCGTTACCCGGCTTTTTGCAGACAGCTTTTCTGCCGATGTTATGCATGAAACCCTGAACCGCTCCTCTCTTGCAGGTCTTATGGTCGGGAGCAGGGTCAATCTGGAACGGGCCATGGCTGCGGATGGACGGTTCGGCGGGCATATTGTGGCGGGTCATGTGGATGGCACCGGGTGCATCCTGCGAATCGAAAAAGACGACAATGCGGTCTGGTTTACCATCCATGCGGAACCGAATCTTTTGCGCTATGTCGTGGAAAAAGGCTCCATCGCGGTCGATGGTATAAGCCTGACGGTGGCAGAAGTCAGTTCGGATGCGTTTTCAGTGTCCACCATCCCTCACACCGTCAGCTGTACAAATCTGTGTCAAAGGCACAAAAACGATGTGGTAAATCTGGAGACCGACATCCTTGGCAAGTATGTCGAAAAGCTGTTTCAGCCGATACCGCAGGAACACCGGCAAAGCTCTGTCACGAAAGAAATGCTGATACGCTACGGATTTGAATAAGGAGAAATAACAATGAGATTCAATACCATTCCGGAAGCTCTGGAAGATTTGAGACAAGGCAAGATTATTTTGGTGACGGATGACCCGGAACGCGAAAACGAGGGCGATTTTATCTGTGCCGCTGAGTTTGCGACAACAGAAAATGTCAATTTCATGGCGACCCACGGCAAAGGTCTGATCTGTATGCCGATGTCGGAAGCCTTTGTACAGAAGCTGAAGTTTCCGCAGATGGTTCGGCATAACACGGACAACCATGAAACCGCCTTTACCGTGTCCATCGACCATATTTCAACCACGACCGGCATTTCTGCTGCGGAACGCTCTATTACCGCGCTGGCCTGTGTAGCAGAAGACGCAAAAGCAGAAGATTTCCGGCGACCGGGTCATATGTTCCCACTTTTAGCAAGGAAAAATGGTGTTCTGGAACGGAACGGCCACACAGAAGCCACCGTAGACCTGTGCCGTCTGGCAGGGCTGAAAGAGTGCGGGCTTTGCTGCGAGATCATGAGGGACGATGGCACTATGATGCGCACGGAGGAACTTGCACAGCTGGCAGAACGATTCCAAATCAAATTCATCACCATCCAAGCCTTGCAAGAGTACCGTAAGTGTCACGAAAAGCTGGTCGATCAGGTGGCTGCCGTAAATCTACCGACAAAATACGGCGACTTCCGCGCATACGGTTTTGTGAGCCGCCTGAACGGAGAGCATCACATCGCATTGGTAAAAGGTGAAATCGGTGATGGCCGGGATGTCCTGTGTCGGGTACATTCGGAATGTCTGACGGGTGATACGTTCGGTTCGCTGCGCTGCGATTGCGGACAGCAGTTGGCTGCGGCGATGACGCAAATTGAAAAGGAGGGGCGTGGCATCCTGCTCTATATGCGGCAGGAAGGGCGCGGTATCGGTCTCATAAATAAGCTGCGTGCCTACGAGTTGCAGGAACAGGGCATGGATACCCTGGAAGCCAACCTCGCCCTTGGTTTCCATGGGGATGAACGGGAGTATTATATGGGAGCACAGATTTTGCGGGAGCTGGGAGCACACAGCTTGCGCCTGTTGACCAATAATCCGGATAAGGTATACCAACTTTCCGAGTTCGGTCTGGAGATTACAGAACGTGTCCCAATTCAGATGACTGCGACCGCGCACGACCTGTTCTATCTGAAAACCAAGCAGGCAAGAATGGGACATATCCTGAGTTATTAAGGAAAAGAGGGATTTTACAATGAAATCATTTGAAGGAAAACTGATTGCACAAAACATCCGGGTCGGTATCGTTGCTGCACGATTCAACGAGTTCATCACCTCAAGGCTCCTTGGCGGGGCAATGGATGCACTCCTCCGGCACGATGTGAGCGAGGACGATGTTCATGTCGCATGGGTGCCGGGAGCGTTTGAAATTCCGCTGGTTGCTTCCAAAATGGCAAAAAGCGGAAAGTACGATGCTGTGATTTGCCTTGGCGCAGTGATTCGCGGCTCTACCAGCCATTACGACTACGTCTGCAACGAAGTCTCAAAAGGCATCGCAGCAGTTTCGCTGGAAAGCGGTATTCCTGTTTTATTTGGCGTTCTGACGACTGAAAATATCGAGCAGGCAATCGAGCGGGCAGGTACGAAAGCCGGAAACAAGGGCTATGACTGCGCGGTCAGCGCCATCGAAATGGTCAATCTGATCCGCGAAATGGATGCAGAGTAACGGTGACACAGGAGCCTTCCATGATTGTGATACGAGCGAACACCCCGGACCAGGTACTGGAGCAAACGATTCTGAGCCTTTTGCAACAGGCGCAGATTGAGGCGGAGCAGATCACATTCTGCGCAAAGAAAAAACTGGAACTGCCGGGATTGGTGATTGATAACACCCGACATGAAATTTCAGCCAACGGCAGAAATATTTCGTTGACACGTCTTGAATCCGACCTGTTGTGGGTGCTGGCAGTCTGCGAAGGAACGACGCTCTCTAAAAAAGAGCTTTTTGATGCTGTATGGGGAAAGGATTGCGCCGATACCTTAAAAGTGGTTGGCAATACCGTTTCCAATCTCCGAAAGAAGCTGGCATTCTGCGGGCTGGACGGATGTCTTTGCACAGTTGGTGGAGGGTATGCTTTTCGTTACGTTCTGGCAGAGCAGGGAAAAGCCCATTCCAATACTGTCCCGACAATGGTATCCTGTTGCCCAAAGGAGCTGAGAGAAAATGACCCGAATCTTGTTCATCTGTCTGGGGAATATCTGCCGTAGTCCCATGGCGGAATTTGTTATGAAAGACCTTGTGGAAAAAGCCGGTATTGCAGAAAAATTCGAAATCGCCTCTGCTGCGACCAGTGCGGAAGAAGTGGGCAACCCGGTCTATCCACCCGCTCGGCAAAAATTGGCAGACCATGCCATTTCCTGTGTAGGCAAAACGGCGCGTCAGATGACACGGCAGGATTATGACACCTATGATTATCTGGTTGCAATGGATCGAAGCAACCTGCGGGATATGGCTCGTTTTGTAGGGAACGACCCGTTGCACAAGGTCTCCCTCCTGATGTCGTATACCAGTACGCCGCACGATGTGGCCGACCCGTGGTTTACTGGAAATTTCGAGGACACATGGCGGGATGTACTGGCAGGTTGCACGGCGTTGTTAGAGAGGCTGTGCCAATAAAAGAAACAACTGGGTGTATCATCGTTCAGATGAAGCATCCAGCTGTTTTTGATTTAATCTTCTAGCCTGCCGTGGTCGTATAGCTTTTTACATCAGAAGTTGTTGGAAAATCAACCCTGGATGCGGGTCTGCATCAGATGGTCCGGGGTGTAGGCATCGGATAAGGTACCGTTCATGCTGGCGGCATAGTAATACAGGGCTGTCCAGGATTTCAGTTCATAGCTGGTGCCCTCCAGCACACCCTTGCCGCGGCAATAAGGAGCCCAGAACCGGTAGTATTCCTCCGATTTGTTGTCGGAGGGAACATCCATGTAGGTGCCGGTGGCCTCATCGTAGGGGGCAAAGGGAAGCGCCTGCCCTGTGGCCATTTTGCTGGCCCAGGGCAGCAGACTCACCAAGTTCTGGGAGGATTCAAAGGTGAACGAGGTGGAGTAGGCTTTGTGGAAGTCCAGAGGCTGCCAGCTGTCGCTCTCCGGGAAATAGACTTCGATGCTGGAAACATCACAGGAGATCTGCCCGTCAGAAATGTGATAGCGGTAGCGCAGATTTCCGGTGTGGAGGGTGCCGGCACCGCCGTAGGTCCGGCCCTGAGGGGTGACACCGGAGCACGCAGCATCAAAGACACAGATGGATGCCAGCTGTGCACCGGACAAGTCGCAGACCACCAGACTGGAGCCCGCGCTGTGGTCGATCGCCGATTCACCGGTGGATTGCTCGTTGAAGGCGTCCGCGACGGTAAAGTCACCCTGATACAGCGCAGTGCGGACGTAGCCGCCGAACACGAAGGATACCTGAGAGCCGGAGGCATAATTGAAGGAATCACAGATAAAGGCGGTGACAGGAGACTGGATGTAGGTGTATCCGATGGCCTTTCCGTCTTCGTACTGGATATAGTCGTAGCCGGTGGGGATGGTCATCACCACGCTGTCCGGCGTTACATCGTCCAGACCCAGCTTGGAGAAATAGCCGTCCGGTGCCGTCAGGTCTGCGTCGTAGCGGGCCAGAAGATCCTGCATACTCCGGTATGCCAGAGCTTCCGGTGACAGATCCCGGGGATCCTCGTAGTCGTATGCCTTCGTCAGCTCATAGCAGCAGGTCTCCTCGGGCACCCAGGTCCAGCCGGCAGATGTTTTTTGCAGGCTCAGCACGCCCAGGTTTTGAGCATAGCAGCCGGTGGAGGTCATGATCACGCCGTTTTCCACGATGGGTTGGTCATAGGCGAGATGGTCGTGAGCGTTCTGGATCACGTCCAGGAAGCCTTCCTGAGCCCGTGCGGTGGCCCGGTCCTCTTCCATGCCGCAGTGGCTGATGGCGATGACAAGATCGCAGCCCTTCTCCTCCTTGAGGAAACGGGCATAGACTCTGGCAACCTCGGCACAGTCCATCCGGGTCAGGTCCGAGTTCTTGCAGTAGCCGTAGGACTCCTCGCCTTCCAGGGCAAACAGACCCACCCTGTAGCCTGCTACCTGGCGGATGGCGTAGTTTTTGGCCCCAGTCTTGGCGTAGGCCCCGGCACCAAAAGCATTGGTGCTCAGGTCATTGGGGCGGATGTCGGCGCTGGTATAAGAGATCGGCTCGCCGTTGGCGTTGTATTTGATGAACATATTGGATACCAGCAACTGGGGCAGTTTGTGGTAGACCCCGTAGCGCAGCCGGTTTTTCCGGGCGTTGACCCAGGAGTTTTCGACGGCCTGATCGCCCACGTCGAATTCGTGGTTGCCCAGGGTGCAGAAATCTACCTGCATTTCGGCCAGGGCCAGGATCTCCCAGCCCTTTTGATAGCCGTCCTGGTAAGGAGTTCCCTGGGAGTAGTCACCACCGTCCAAGGTCAGGGTTTTGCCAAAGGCTCGGTGGCGTACCCCGGCCTGTGCGGCGGCCATTCGCGCCACGCCGCCGGTGATCCGGGTAGAGCCGTCCGTACTCATGATCTTAGAAGTACCCAGATTGGAGTGGATATCGTTGCTCAGCAGCAACACGATATCGCCTTTGTAGGGGGTGCGGTCCTGCGTGTCAGGCCAGGCACAGCCCATGAGAGCGGGAGCCATAGCAGTTCCGGCAGTGGTGGCGGCTGCCAGCTTCAGGAAACTTTTCCGCGAAATCTTTTTCATGATTCTGTTCTCCTTTTGACAGTCTCTTGGTATCGTGTCATTCTTGTGATGATGGACGGGAATGGCCATTCTCCCATCGGGTCTTTGGGACTGCTGTACTTCCGGTGCACACGGAAAAACGCAGAGAAGATTCCAACCTTGCAAAAAGAAAAAGACGCACCACAAGCCGAAAAGGGGCTGTTGTGCGTCTCTCATTCTCTCACGCAGAACCTATATGGAATCCTTGTATCTCATACTATAGCAAGACTTTCAGCAAAAGTCAACACATTGCCTTGTTTTTTGATTGAATGTTGAAAATATTTTGGCTTTTGCAATGTGGGCAAGGCCGGACCCTGTGAGCGTGAAAAACCTTCAGCTGTTTCCCAATGGACACGAATCGACAAAAATGAAGGAAAAATCACCAGCTCGGCTGGTGGATGTTTATTGTGTGCAAGGGCAATTGTTGCCAATTTTCACAGATTGCGCTATACTGATTCCGAAAAGTTTTTGTGAAGGGGAGAACCGGATGCTGCGCTGTGCGATCGTGGAGGACAGCCCCAGAGAGCTGGAACATCTGAAAGAATGCCTTGCCCGCTACTCGGCAGAGCGGGATATCCCGCTGGAGACCACGGCCTTCGGGGATGCGGCGTCGTTTCTGGAACATTACCGTGCCGACTATGACATCGTGTTCATGGACATCGAGCTGCCGGGCATCAACGGCATGGAGGCAGCCCACCGCCTGCGGGAGATCGACCGGCAGGTCATCCTGATCTTTGTGACCAACATGGCCCAGTTTGCGGTCAAGGGCTATGAGGTGGATGCGCTGGACTACATCATCAAGCCTGCCCAGTATGGGCCGTTGAGCATCAAGCTGGACCGTGCGGCCCAGCGCTGGCGCGCCGCCGCCGAGAGCGTGATGGTGGCCCTGCCCACCGGCACCCAGCGGCTGCTGCTGTGGGAAATCTATTACATCGAGGTGCAGGGCCACAAGCTGACCTATCACACCGAAAAAGGCCAGCTGCCGGGCACCGGAACCCTGCAGGACGCCGAACAGCGGCTGCACGGCAAGGGCTTCCTGCGCTGCAACAAGTGCTATCTGGTCAACCAGAAGCACATCCAGACCGTCACCGGCAGCGACGTGGTGCTTTCCAACGGGGAGAAGCTGCAGATCAGCCGTCTGCGCAAAAAGGAATTCATGGAGGAGCTGGCCCGCAGCATGGGCAATGAATTTGTGCTATGAGTACGGTCATCGATCTGTTTGAACGCCACGGCTATGTGCTGGAACTGCTGGCGTGCGTGGCGGCCACCACCTGGAAGCTGGAGCGGCAGGAGCGCTTTGCGGTGCGGCTGACCGGCATCCTGCTGGCGGAGGCCTGCTTTACCATCGTGTGGGAGCAGGTGCCCCACAACCTCTACACCGAGTCGCTGCGCACCTTTCTGCTGTGGAGCATCGCGGCGGTGGGCATCCGGCTGTGCTTCCGCATCGCGGCAGCGTGGGCGGTGTTCTATGCTACGGCTGCGGGCACCATGCAGCACATCATCTACCGGGGGGCCAAGCTGCTGCAGAATGCGGTGTACCACATGGACCGGCAGTACTGGGCCTGGAGCCGGTGGGTCTATCTGGGCCTTTTCGTGCTGCTGTTCGCGGTGTGCTGCCTGACCCTCACCCGGCGGCTGCACAGCCGCAATCTGGGCACACTGCCCGGGCGCACGATGACTTTTATCATGGTGGGCTACCAGCTGAGCATGAACATCTTCGTCAACCTGTTCAACGCCTTTAGTGTGGACGGTGCCCCGCGCATCTTTACTACCTACAGCGTCTACGACGAGGTGACCACCATCCTGCTGTTCTTCCTGCTGTGTAAGATCCTGCAGCGCAGCGACGCCGAGTGGGACAACATGGTGCTGCAGCAGATGATGCGCCAGCAGCGCCAGCAGATGGAGTTGTCCAAGGAGACGGTGGAGCTCATCAACATCAAGTGCCATGACATCCGCAAGCAGCTGTACACGCTGGGCAGCCGGGTGCCGACCGAGGAGCTGGACGAGCTGAAAAAGGCGGTGGATATCTACGACTCCACGGTCAAGACCGGCAACGAGACGTTGGACGTGCTGCTGGCGGAGCGCTCCATCGTGTGCAAGGGCCGCGGCATCCAGCTGGATTACATCGCCGACGGTGCAAAGCTGGACTTCCTGAAGCCCGGCGAGGTGTACTCGCTGTTCGGCAACGCGCTGGACAACGCCATCGAGGCGGTGACCCCGCTGGAGCCGGACCGCCGCTACATCGGCCTGCAGGTGCGGGCCGAGCGGGGCATGCTGCTCATCCGCATGGAGAACTGCGCCGCCGAGCCGCTGCACTTTGTGGACGGCCTGCCCCAGACCACCAAGGGGGACGCCCGGTGGCACGGTTTTGGCGTTAAGAGTATCCGCCGCATCGTGCAGCAGCACGGCGGCACCCTGACGATGCAGGCACAGGACGGCATGTTCCGTCTGGTGGCGCTCCTGCCGCTCAAATGACAGTTCAGGGCCCCAAAATGACAGTTTGGGAAAAATTTGTTGTAAATATTCACAAAACCTCTATACTATCGGCAGAGCTTTGAATCACTCTGCCGGTTTCTTTTTGTGCGGCGTTTGCTTCCGCACCGCACAGGGGGAGAGCGGACAACTTTCAAAGGAGGACAAAATGTTGAAGAAGAAAAACCTGTGGCGCGGTTTGACCATGGTGTTTGCCCTGCTTCTGGCCGTTTCCATGATGGCAGGCAACATCCTGGAGCTCTACCGCACCTCTGTGGATGCCTTCCTGGGCACCCGCAGCACCCAGACTGTGACCGAGCAGTCGGACGATGAATCCGATGCCTGGACCTACAAGTCGGAATTCACCACGGCCAAAGAAGCCTACGAGGGCTTCAAGGACTTCGCCATCGAGACTTCGCAGGAGACCTTTGCCCTGCTGAAGAACGAGAACGGTGCCCTGCCTCTGGCCAAGGATGCCAAGATCACCATGCTGGGCGTCCGCAGCTATGCTCCTGTTTACGGCAACAGCGGCGGCAGCGTGCCGGACGGCAAGTCCACCGTGCAGATCTTTGACGCCTTTACCGAGCGCGGCTTCCAGCTGAACCCGGAGACCCTGGCAGCTTACGAGGCATTCTTTGCGGACAAGGAATGGACCAAGCCCCAGTTCGGCGGCGGCATCCTGCCCGCTTACGCCGAGATCACCGCTTACGATGATCCCCACGAGCTGACCCTGGACGAGCTCAAGCAGCTCAACCCCGACTTTGAGTCCAAGTACACCGAGTACGGCGACGCTGCCATCGTGGTGGTGGGCCGTGTCGGCGGCGAAGCCGGTGCATACTACCCCGGCGAGGAAGGCCTGGCAGACGGCGTGAACACCGTCAACGGAAACATCCTGAGCCTGAGCGATGAAGAAATGGCCATGATCGAGGAAGCAAAGGCCAATTTCGACAAGGTCATCGTGCTGGTCAACGCAGCCAACCCCATGGAGATCGCAAACCTGCAGGACGACCCCGACATTGACGCCATCCTGTGGGTGGGCTACCCCGGTGCTTATGGCTTCTACGGCGTGGCCGACGTGCTGAACGGCACCGTGGCTCCCTCTGCCCATCTGGGCGATACCTTCGTCAAGAACGGTGCACTGGCTCCCGCCATGCAGAACTTTGGCAACATCCCCTGGGCAAACGCTTCGGACTTTGCTGAGGGCACCAGTGTCAACTCCTACCTGATCGAGACCGAGGGCATCTACACCGGCTACCGTTACTACGAGACCCGTTATGCGGACATCGTGCTGGGCAACGGCGGTGCCAATGCCTCTGCCGGTACCTACGCCAACGCCGACGGCACCGTGGCCACCAGCGATGGCACCTGGAGCTACGACAACGAGGTGGTCTATCCCTTCGGCTACGGCATGAGCTACACCACCTTTGAGCAGACCCTGGACAGCGTGATCATCACCGGTGACAAGCGCACCGCTACCGTGACCGTGACCACCACCAACACCGGCGATGTGGCCGGCAAGGCTGTCGTGCAGCTGTACGCCAGCGCACCCTACACCGACTACGACAAGCAGAACGGCATCGAAAAGTCCGCCCTGCAGCTGATGGACTACGAAAAGACCAACACCCTGCAGCCCGGCGAGAGCCAGACCATTACCATGAATGTGGACATGAGCCTGCTGGCCAGCTACGACAGCCAGAACGCCAAGACCTTCATCGTGGACCCGGGCGACTACTACTTCGCCATCGGCTCTGACGCCCATGATGCTCTGAACAACATCCTGGCTGCTCAGGGCAAGACCACTGCCGACGGCATGACCGCCGACGGCGATGCTTCCAAGACCTACCAGTGGACCTGGGACGGCGCTGTGGATGCCGACACCTTCTCTGTGAGCAAGGCCGGCGTGGAGATCACCAACGCAGTGAGCGACGGCGACTACTCCATGGACATCAACACCTTCATCCCCGGCACCGCTACTTATCTGTCCCGCAGCGACTGGGACGGCACCTTCCCCACCACCATTACCGGCCTGAAGGCCGAGGGCCGTCTGGCCACCCTGCTGGCCAACGACTTCATCGACATCAAGACCGATGAGGACACTTCGGACATCGTGTTCGGCGACACCACCAGCACCCTGACCCTGAACGACCTGAAGGGCGCTGACTTCGACGATCCCCGCTGGGATGAGCTGGTCGGCAAAGTGACCATCGACGAGTTCCTGAACTTTGCCTCCAACGCCTTCCACAACATCCAGAACATCGACTCTGTGGGCCTGCCGCAGTACGCAGCCGACGACGGCCCCAACGGTTCCGACTCGCACTACCTGACCGAGGGCAGCTACCAGGGCACCCCGTATGCAGATGCTGCCGATTACGACTACGGCACCCGCGTCGGCCCCACCCCGGAGAACATTGCTTACAGCTGGAACAAGGAACTGGCCTACCGCGTGGGTGAGATCACCCTGGGCGAGAGCACCCTGGTGCTGAACCTGCCCATCATGATCGGCCCCGGCATGAACATCCATCGTCACGGCTACAACGCCCGCGGCGCAGAGTATTACTCCGAGGACCCCGTCCTGTCCGGTTACACCGGTTCCGCTGTGGTGCAGGGCGCTCAGAGCAAGGGCACCCTGGTCAACATCAAGCACGCTGCCTTCAACGATCAGGAGATCAACCGCTCCGGTATCGCAGTCTTTATGACCGAGCAGAAGGCCCGCGAGCTGGAGCTGCGCAACCTGCAGCAGGCCTTTGAGGGCAACGGCAAGCCCGCTTCCTTCGAGGCGGATCCTTCCCGCGATGACACCTACACGGTGGGTGCTCTGGGCGTGATGAGCTCCTACAACCGCATTGGTGCCGTGGCCTCCAGCGCAAACGCTGGTGTCCAGGTGCAGATCATGCGCAACGAGTGGGGCTTCAAGGGCTACAACGTCACCGACTTTACCGGTGTTACCCTGCACGCTTCTCCCAAGGAGTCCATCCTGGCCGGCACTACCGCATTCTGCGGTTTCGGCACGGACGACAGCATCACCTACTGGAATGCTGACGCTCTGAAGGGCGACCGCACCATGCTGCTGGCTATCAAGCAGAACATCCATTACCTGCTGTACGCTCTGGCCAACAGTGCCGCCATGAACGGCGTCAACTCCACCACCCGCACCATCAGCGTGATGACCTGGTGGCGTATGACCTACCGCGTGTGCATCTACGGCTTTGCAGCCCTCACCGCACTGTGCGCCCTGCTGTACGTCGTGTCTGCGGTCAAGAGCAAGAAGCAGAAGACTGCAAAGGAGGCCTGAGCCATGAAAACGAAACTGAACACGAAGACGATCGTGGCTGCTGTGGCCAGTGTGATCGGCCTTGCAGTCTATGGTTACACCTCGATGGTGGGCTATCTGGCGGCTTCGGCCACCAGCACCCTGCCGGTGGTGCTCACCGTGGTCGCGCTGGTGTGCCTGGCTCTGCGCCAGTTCGCCGGCAGCAAGCTGCCTGCCGTGGTCAACGACGTGCTGCTGGTGGCAGCCAACATCTGCCTGATCGGCAGCTTCGCCGTATTCGTTCTGGCCCGCGTTTCGCTGGCTGCGGACGTCTACTTCATCCCGGTCAACTATCCGGCTTCTGAGGCCACGGCCCTGCACATCTCCATCGTGGGTGCCGTGTGCTACCTGGTCGGCATCGTGACCCTGATCGTGGAAGGCTTCTCCGCAAAGAACTGATGAATCCCCCAGCCGCCCGGCGGAGAAGCTCTGCCGGGCGGCATTTTGGGTTCCGGACCTTATCTTGTGATCAAATGAAAGGAGGCAGATGCCTGTGATCGCCTGTTCGTTCAACACCGGCTGGACCTGCCGCCACCTGTTGGAAGAGGGGCCGGCCGTGCCGGTCACCCTGCCCCATGATGCGGCACTGGCCGAACCCCGTACCGAGACGGCCCCCGGTGGCACCAACACCGGCTGGTACGAGGGCTATGATTACCTTTACGAAAAACGCTTCACCCCGGACGCAGCCCTGCAGGGCCAGACCCTTGTGCTGGAATTCGAGGGCGTGTACCACAACGCCGAAGTCTGGCTCAACGGCGAGAAGCTGGCGTTCAACCCCTACGGCTACACCGACTTCAAGGTAGACCTGACCGGGAAGCTGGACTTTGATGCCGAAAACGTGCTGCAGGTGATCGCCCGCAACGCCGACCAGCCCAACAGCCGCTGGTATTCCGGCGCGGGCATCTACCGCCCGGTCACCCTGTGGGTGGGCCCGGAAGCACACCTGCTGCTGGACGGCCTGCGGGTGCGCACCGTGTCCATCGACCCGCCGGAAGTGGAAGTCACGGCGGCGGCCAGCGCCCCCGGCACCGTGCAGCTGCAGGTGCTGGACGGCACTACCGTGCTGGCCAGTGCGTCCGCTGAGGCCGGAAAGCCGGTGCGCCTGAAACTGCCGGAGGCAGCGCTCTGGAGCCCGGAGCACCCGCAGCTGTACACCCTGCAGGCGGCCTACGGCACCGACACGGCAGCGGCCCGCTTTGGCATCCGCAGCCTTGCCTGGGGCAGGGAGGGCCTGCTGCTCAACGGCAGCCGGATCATCCTGCAGGGTGCCTGCATCCACCACGACAACGGCCTGCTGGGTGCAGTGTGCCACCCGGATGCGGTGCGCCGCAAGGTGCGCATCCTGCACGAGAACGGCTACAACGCCATCCGTTCGGCCCACAACCCCTGCTCCAAGGCCCTGCTGGACGCCTGCGACGAGCAGGGTATGCTGGTGATGGATGAGTACATCGACCACTGGTACATCCACAAGACCGAGCACGACTATGTGGACTATTTCAACGACTGGTGGCGCAGCGACCTGGAAAGCATGGTCAAAAAGGACTACAACCACCCTTGTGTGATCCTGTATTCCACCGGCAATGAGGTCAGCGAGACGGCTCAGAAAAAGGGCATTGCCCTGACGAAGCAGCTCACCCGGTATCTGCACCGCCTGGATGACACCCGCCCGGTGACCTGCGGTGTGAACATCTTCTTCAACTTCCTCAGCTCCATCGGATTTGGCGTGTACAGCGACAAAAAAGCCAAAAAGCAGGCCGAGGACGCCACCAAAAAGAAAAAGGCCGTGGGCAGCCAGTTCTTCAACAATCTGGCGGGCCTGCTGGGCAGCGAGTTCATGAAGCACGGTGCCACCCTGCATGGCTGCGACGTCAAGACCCGCGACGCCTTTGCCAACATGGACATTGCCGGTTACAACTACGGCATCTACCGCTACGAGCACGACCTGAAAAAATACCCCGACCGCCTGATTTTGGGCAGCGAGACCTTCTGCAGCGACGCCTACCGGTTCCGGGAGCTGGCCAAGAAAGAACCCCGGCTCATCGGTGACTTTGTGTGGGCCGGTATGGACTACCTGGGCGAAGTGATGGTGGGCAGCTGGGAGTATGCCGACAACGCGCCCCGCTTTGACGGCGGCCTTGGCTGGGTGAGCGCCGGTTCCGGCCGCATCGACCTGACCGGCAAGCCGCTGGGTGAGGCCCTGTATACCCGGGTGGCGCTGGAACAGGCCAAAGGGCCGTTCCTGGCCGTGCGCCCGGTGAACCACACCGGCGACAAGCACTCGCCCTCGGCCTGGAAGATGACCGACGCCATGACGAGCTGGACCTGGCCCGGCTGCGAGGGAAAGCAGGCTGAGGTGGAGGTCTATGCCCGCGCGGCTTCCGCTGCGCTGGTGCTCAACGGCAAGGAAATCGCCCGCAAGAATGCGAAAAACGACTGCCTGTTCCGCTTCCGCTGTGCGTACCAGCCCGGTACGCTGGAGGCTGTGGCCTACAACGCAGCGGGGCAGGAGACCGGCCGCTGTGCGCTGACCACCGCCGGCCCTGCCACCGAGCTGCGGGCCGAGCCGGAGGAAGCCGTGCTGCGCCCCGGCCAGCTGTGCTACATCCGCCTGCGCTACACCGACCAGAACGGCGTGCTCAAGCCCACGGTGCGGGAGCCCATCCGGGTGCAGGTGACCGGCGGCCGCCTGCTGGCGCTGGGCAATGCCTGCCCCTTCAATCTGCAGGGCTACCGCACCAGCCAGACCGACCCCTACTGGGGCGAGGCCATGGCCATCGTGGAAGCCGGCACCGAAGGCTGTGTGACCCTGCAGGCCGACAGCGCCGTTGGTTCTGCCGTGGCTGCCGTGCAAGTTCATAAGGAGTAAATACCCATGTCCATTTCAGAGAAAAACCCCAAACTGGCCAAGCTGGCCGGGCAGTTCATCAAGTTCTATGCCTTTTCCATGCTGGTCACCCTGCTGCAGTACCTGCTGCTCACCTTTCTGCCGGGGCTGTTCTACACCCACACCGACTGGTGCAGCATCCCCTGCCAGCTCATCCACCTGAACCTTGGCCCGGTGGACACCTATGTGTTCAACTACCCGGTCACCGGGGACGCCACCGGCGGCATGGGCTACTTTGCCGCTTTTGCCATCACCCTGTTCCTGGCGCAGTGCGTCAACTTCCCCATGCAGCGCAACATCACCTTCAAGTCCAAGGGCAACATCTGGTATCAGATCCTGTGGTACGTCATCGCCTTTGTGCTCATCACCATCGTGTGCAGCTTCCTCATGGGCCTGTATGTGCCCCTGTGCAAGCAGTTCTTCTCCCCGGCGGTGTACAACGTGCTCATCACCGTGATCAACGGCGGCGTGCAGATGGTGATCTATTTCCCCATCTATAAGATCATTTTCCCGGAGGGTGAAGCCAAATGAAACATGCAGATGTGATCGCCAAACTGTCCCTGCGGGAAAAATGCGCCCTGCTTTCCGGTGCCACCGTGTTCGAGACCCATGCCCTGCCCAACAAGGGAGTGCCGGCCATCTGGCTGTCGGATGGCCCCAACGGCCTGCGCAAGCAGGCGGGCCCGGCCGACCATCTGGGCCTGAACCCCTCGGAGCCGGCCACCTGCTTCCCCACGGCGGCTACCGTGGCCAACAGCTGGGACCCCGCCCTGGGCGAGGAGATCGGCAAAGCGCTGGGCGAGGAGACCGCTTCCTACAGCGTCAATGTGATCCTGGGCCCCGGCCTGAACACCAAGCGCAGCCCGCTGTGCGGCCGCGATTTCGAGTATTTCTCGGAGGACCCGTACCTGTCCGGCAAGCTGGCAGCAGGCTATGTGCGCGGCATCCAGTCGGTGGGCGTTTCGGCCTGCCCCAAGCACTTTGCCGCCAACAATCAGGAGCTGCGCCGCATGGCCAGCAACAGCGTGCTGGACGAGCGCACCCTGCGGGAGCTGTACCTCACCGGCTTTGAGATCGCCGTGAAAGAGGGCAGGCCCAAGTGCATCATGACCTCCTACAACCGGGTCAACGGCACCTACGCCAACGAGAACCATCACCTGCTGCAGGATATCCTGCACGGCGAGTGGGGCTATGACGGGGCCGTGGTCACCGACTGGGGCGGCTCCAACGACCATGTGGAGGGTGTGCGCGAAGGCTCCACGCTGGAAATGCCCTGCCCCGGCTTTGGCTCGGCCAAGCGGCTGATGCAGGCCGTGGCGGAGGGCCGTCTGCCGGAATCCGCGGTGGATGCCCGGGTGGACGAGCTGCTGGAGCTGGTGTTCACCACCGATGCGGCAGTCAAGGCCGCACCGAAGCGGTTCGACCGGGACGCCCATCATGCGTTGGCCCGCCGTGCCGCCGCCGAAAGCGTGGTGCTGCTGAAAAACGAGGATGACCTGCTGCCCCTCAAGCCCGGGCAGCGCGTGGCCCTCATCGGTGATTTTGCGCAGACGCCCCGCTATCAGGGCGCAGGCTCCAGCTCGGTGAACGCTACCCGCGTGGACAACCTGAAGGACGCCGCCCAGGCGGACGACATCACGCTGGCAGGCTTCTGCGCAGGGTATGAGCGCAGCGGCACCCCCAACCCGGCCTTTGTGGAAGAGGCCGCCGCACTGGCCCGCAAGGCCGACGTGGTGGTGCTCTGCATGGGTCTGGACGAGTCCAGCGAGAGCGAAGGCCTGGACCGCAGCCACATCTGCATCCCGGAGAACCAGAAGCAGCTGCTGGAAGCCGTGGCGCAGGCCAACGAGAACCTCGTGGTGGTGCTGAGCGCCGGCAGCGTGGTGGAAACGGGCTGGGTCAGCCGCTGCAAGGCAGTGCTGCACGCCTATCTGGGCGGGCAGGCCGGTGCCGGTGCCATCATGGACGTGCTCACCGGCCGGGTGAACCCCAGCGGCAAGCTGGCCGAGACTCTGCCCCTGACCTACGAGGACACCCCGGCGGCCCGGTATTTCCCGGGCAAACAGCAGAACGTGGAGTACCGCGAGGGCCTGTACATCGGCTACCGCTACTACGAAACGGCCCATGTGCCGGTGCGCTATCCCTTCGGCTACGGCCTGAGCTACACCACCTTTGCCTACTCCGACCTGAAAGCGGACGCGGACAAGGTCACCTTTACCATCACCAACACCGGCAGCCGCGCCGGTGCCGAGATCGCACAGCTGTATGTGGCCAAGGCCGACGCAGCCGTGTTCCGCCCGGAAAAGGAGCTGAAGGGTTTTGCCAAGGTGTTCCTGCAGGCGGGCGAGTGCAAGACCGTGACCATTCCGCTGGACGACAAGGCCTTCCGCTACTGGAACGTGAAAACGGACCGCTGGGAGACCGAGGGCGGCAGCTACCAGCTGCTGGTGGGTGCCAGCGTACAGGACATCCGCCTGCGCACCGAGGTGCCCGTGCAGGGCACTGGTGCCCCGGACCCCTATGCTGGCAAGGCTGTGCAGTGCTACCGCACCGCTGACATCAAGAATGTGCCGGATGCCGCCTTTGAGGCCCTGCTGGGCCACGCCATCCCGGAGGACAAGCCCCACATCGACCAGACCATGACGCTGGGCGAGCTGAACCACAGCCGCAGTCCGCTGTGCTGGCTGGCCTGGGCTGTGCTGCACACCCTGCTCAAGCGCAGCTCCCGCGAGGGCACGCCGGACCTGAACCTGCTGTTCCAGTACAACATGCCTGTCCGTGCGCTGGCCCAGATGACCGGCGGCATGGTCGGGCAGGAGACGGTGGACGGCATCGTGATGGAAGCAAAGGGCTTCTGGATCATCGGCCTGCTGCGGGCACTCATCGGCTTTGGGCAGAACGCAGTCTCCAACCGGAAGTTCCGCGCGGCACTGGACGCCGAGCGCGGCGGCCCGGCGGTGTAAAACCATCTGACATTCCCGGATTTTCTCCTTCATTCTAAACAAACAGCCCCGGACTTGTTGAAAAGTCCGGGGCTGTTTGTGTGTGGGGCTTAGTAAATGTAGGGCTGCACGGGCGGCTGGTCGGGGCGGTGCTCTCCGAGGATCTTTTCCATCCAGATCATGTCGTACCAGCGGCCGAACTTGTACCCGCAGTTGTGGAAGGTGCCGACCAGTGCAAAGCCCAGGTGCTCGTGGAACCGGGCGCTGTTCCGGGTCAGGTATTCGTCCTCCGCCTGCGGGTAGCCGATGCAGGCATACAGGTTCAGGATGCCCATGGCCTGCAGCCGGTCGGCCAGCGCCTCGTACAGAGCACGGCCCATGCCGTGTTTCCGGGCGTCGTGGTCCAGGTAGATGGTCAGCTCACAGGCCCAGTCGTAGGCGGCCCGGCCCACAAAGGGCCCCGCGTAGGCGTAGCCCTCCACCCGGCCGTCCCGCTCGATGACGAGGTAGGGGTATTTCTGCATGGTGCGGCGCATGCGGCCTTCAAATTCCTCCAGTGAGGGTACGTCGTATTCAAAGGTGATGACCGTGTGCTCCACATACCAGGCGTAGATCTCCAGAATGCGGGGCGCATCGGCCAGAGACGCATTCCGAATGGTAATATCCTGCATAAAAACATCTCCCTGTAGCAATAAATATCCCGGAATCCGGCCTGATTATAGCACAGCCCACTTTAAAAGGACAGCGCAAAGCAGCAGAAGTGCCGCTCCGCACAGGCGGACAGGGGAGAAATGCTATTGGCAAAGTGGCAGAAAATGCGGCGTTCCGGCCCGGAAATCCCCACAAAAGCGCGAAAATCGGCCGTGCAGGCGCAAAATGCTGTACTTTGATACTTTACTGTGATAAAATAACACCATCCTTTCCCCGCGCGCTGCGCGGGAAAAGCCAAACGAGAGGGGGAACCTTTATGACAAATGTCTGCATCATTGCCACCATTGTGATCTATCTGGTGGGCATGCTGCTGGTGGGCTTTGTATACAGCAAGTCCAACGAGGACAGCACCGATTTCTACCTCGGCGGCCGCAAGATGGGCCCGCTGGTCACTGCTATGAGCGCGGAAGCCAGCGATATGTCCAGCTGGCTGCTGATGGGCCTGCCCGGCCTTGCCTACCTCACCGGCATTGCGTCGCCGGGCTGGACGGCCATCGGTCTGGCCGTGGGCACCTGGCTCAACTGGCTCATCGTGGCCCGGCGGCTGCGGCGCTACTCGGCCAATCTGGACGCCATCACGGTGCCGCAGTTTCTGTCGCTGCGGTTCCACGACCAGCGCAACCTGCTCAACGCTCTGGGCGCGGTGATCATCATCGTGTTCTTTATCCCGTACACGGCTTCCGGCTTTGCGGCCTGCGGCAAGCTGTTCCACAGCCTGTTCGGCGTGGACTATATGATCGCGATGATCGTGTCCGCACTGGTCATCGTGGGGTACACCATTCTGGGCGGCTTCCGGGCCGTGACCACCACCGACCTCATCCAGTCGGTGGTCATGAGCATCGCACTGGTGGCGGTGCTGGCCTACGGCATCGGTGTGGCCGGGGGCTGGGGTGCCGTGATGGAAAACGCCCGCAGCCTTTCCGGCTACCTGACCATGGCGGCCAGCCACGACGCTGCCGCCGGGACCGCCGCCTCCTACAGCCTGCTGGACATCGTGTCCACCATGGCCTGGGGCCTGGGCTACTTTGGCATGCCCCACATCCTGCTGCGGTTCATGGCCATTGAGGACGAAAAGAAGCTGGTGCTCAGCCGCCGCATTGCCAGCGTGTGGGTGGTCATTGCCATGACGGCCTCCATCGTCATCGGCGTGGTGGGTCTGGGCATGACCAAAGCCGGTGCGCTGGAATTCCTGAGCGGCTCTTCCAGCGAGACCCTCATCGTGCGCATTGCCAGCCTCATTGCACAGCACGGTGTGCTGGCGGCGGTGCTGGCGGGCCTGATCCTGGCCGGTATTCTGGCGGCCACCATGTCCACCGCCGACAGCCAGATGCTGGCAGCGGCGTCCAGTGTCTCCCAGAAAATCCTGCAGGAGTTCGGCCATATGAAGCTCACCGAAAAGCAGAGCCTGTTTGCGGCCCGGCTTACCATCATCTGCGTCAGCGTGGTGGGCGTGGTGCTGGCCCGCGACCCGGATTCCAGCGTGTTCGGCATCGTCAGCTTTGCATGGGCCGGTTTTGGCGGTGCCTTTGGTGCGGTGGTGCTGTGCGCCCTGTTCTGGAAGCGCTGCAACTGGCAGGGTGCACTGGCCGGGATGCTCTGCGGCGGCCTGATGGTCTTTGTGTGGAAGTACCTCATCAGCCCGCTGGGCGGCGTGTTCGGCATCTACGAGCTGCTGCCGGCCTTCCTGTTTTCGCTGGCAGCCTGCGTGGTGGTCAGCCTTGCCACCCCGGCCCCCGGTGCGGACATCGAGGCCGAATTTGAAGCGGCAAAATAAACGATAAAAAGCAACCAGCCCCGGAACGATGATGGTCGTTCCGGGGCTGATTTTTATCTCAGTTGAACAGCATGATGGTTATTTCCGCGCAGGGCACCAAAAATCCAAAGCCGAAGAAAAGCAGCAGTTCCAATATGACCCGCGTCAGGCGTAAAAACGGTGCATCCAGAAGGGTGCACGCTTCAAGGTAACGGTGATAGAAACCGCTCTGTTCAAAGCTGTTCCAGAGTTCCAGCATGAGAAATTCCATTCCGGCCAGAAGCGGAAAAACGACCCATGAGGACATCCAGCCATCGGCTTGTAGAGAACCATCGCTGAGGGAACGCCAGTGAACTGCAAGTGTTCCGTGGCAGGCGAATATGCCCCACAGTGCCAGGGCGATACTTAGCCGGAGCAGCGCAGTGCGGACAGAATGCCAGTCCGCCACAGGGCGGCGGCGCAGCATGGAAAAGAAATCTTCCAGTGGGACTGGCGCAGTTGGCGGCTCCTGTGCCGGGTCGTGGCAGTGCATCAGGTCCGCAAGAGACAGGCCCAGTGCGTCGGCCAGAGATTCCAGCGTATTGATGTCCGGCAGACCGACGCCGCGTTCCCAGCGGCTGACGGCCTTGTCGGTCACATGCAGCTGTTCGGCCAGCTCGGCCTGGGTCAGGCCCTGCGCCCTGCGCACCCGGGCAAGAAAGGCACCGAACATTTTTGCGTCCATACAGATCACATCCTTTTCCACAGAATAGCAGACCTGTGTGGAAAACGCAACCGACGGAACATTTACCCACGCTTTTGAAGGAGAATGAGCGGGCGTCCTGCAAGAATATCTTGACAAAAAGTTACGATGACACTATACTAAAAGCAAAGGAAGGGCGCTGGCTGCAGATTGGTCAGCTCCTTACCGGCATTATGTCAAAAAGATTGACCGCTCGGTTGGGGAACAGAGGCGGTCAATCTTTTTTGCTTTTGGAATAATGTTTTGCGCGCGGGCTGCCCCGAAAGACATCCCGCGAGATTATCCAGGTCACCTGAATGACACCAACGATCACTGTAGCCAGAAGGTTCAGTGCACTGAAAACAATATTCAAAACATCCATAATGGACTCCTCCTTTGGGTATCCTGTGTAACCATTTGTACCGTCCGGAGGATCACAAAAAATTGAACACCCCCGGACATCGGATGCCGGAGGAGCTTGACCACCTGTGCCTGCAGCACAGTGCCTTTCTTTTGATAGAGTAACACAAAAGCATACGGATTGCAACCAAAAAGGACGTGCTCCCCTGCGGGAACACGTCCTTTGGTTTGCTTATGATTCAGGCGAGGTTCAGCTTACAGCTGGGGGCCGGCAGAGACCAGAGCCTTGCCGTGCTCGTTGCCTTCGTACTTTGCAAAGTTCTTGATGAAGCGGCCAGCCAGATCCTTTGCCTTCTCCTCCCACTGGGAAGCGTCAGCATAGGTGTCGCGGGGATCCAGGATAGCGGGATCCACGCCGGGCAGCTGGGTGGGAACCTCGAAGTCGAAGTAGGGGATCTTCTTGGTGGGAGCCTCGTTGATGGCACCGCTCAGGATGGCGTCGATGATGCCGCGGGTATCCTTGATGGAGATGCGCTTGCCGGTGCCGTTCC
>OGQH01001311.1_pt1 | contig 22578 bp, 19 predicted proteins | sample 1553181 | NCBI WGS metagenome assembly OGQH01 (sample SAMEA2579946, study PRJEB22360) | human gut metagenome | biome: human gut; feature: human-associated habitat; material: faeces | place: Denmark | collected 2008/2010 | reverse complement strand
CAGCGGCTATTCGGCTCTTGCTGTCCGGGCGTTCCGGGCAGTCTGAAATTTTATTCTCTATGACACTGCTCACAAAACAGATCATCTCGAAATTCGAGAAACATCCTATCCACTCACAGGATGGGAAAGGAATGGATGCCGAAGTCCTCGTCAAGTATTTCAACCCCTGCGGCTCGGGCACATGGCTCATCACCGAAGCCGAACGCGAAGGCGACGACTGGCGCCTGTTCGGTTATTGTCATATCCACGAATGGGAGTGGGGCTACCTGATGCTCTCCGAGCTGGCATATCTTCGTCTGCCGTTCGGACTTACCATCGAACGCGACATTTACACGGCCAAGAAATACGTCCGGGATTTTCTACCGCAGGATGAATGACGGCAAAGGCCTCGGAATTTTACTGCCCCTTGCCGATAACAGAATCATTACACAAAAAAGACTATAAATATGGCAACATTCGAAGAAAAAGCCGAACGGCTGAAGAAAGAGTTGGAAGAAGCTCCAAACGGCGACCAACGTCGAAATTTGTCCCACGAATACGAACTTACCTTGCGTCTGCTGCGCATCATCCGCGGAGAGGTCTTTACGCTCGACGACATCAATAAATGCCGCCAAGAGATCATGCGGCAACATCCCGGATACGAACGTCCTATAACGGCCGACTCGGGAATCCTGCTGGCTGCGGAGGCAATCCGCAAATCTTTCGGACGGAAATACTATCTGCCGCTTTACAAATATCCGATCCTCATTGATTTCGGAACACCGGACGGGCAGATATGCGTGATCCATCCGAGCAATTTTATTAGCTATACATCCAAAAAAGAAGGGGAAGAGTGATCTTCCCCTTTTCACAGACCGCATCAGCGCTGCGCTTTCATATAATGCTGTTCCAGCAGTTTATAAAGCGATGACTGCGGATAAAGAATCTTTCCACCAAGAGTAGTATAAGGAATTTGGCGGTTGTCCCGGTAATTCTGCAAGGAGCGTTTCGAGATGCTGAAGATGCTGCAAATCTCCTCACTGGTCAGGTACAGTTCATTTCCGATGGTCGGGCGGTGCGTGTCGATCAGAATATCGACGGCACGGATGGCTTTGACGATGTCGCGGCGCAGTTCCTTGAACGCGGCGCTGTCGCGGGTGATGATCTCTTCGGTCATGCTACAGGCTTTTTATCAGGTTCTTTTCCAGAAGTTGCCGGATGTCGTCGTCCCGGAACAATACTTTATTCCCCAAGGCCGTATAGGGGATGATGCCGGCGGAGCGATAGTATTGCAAGGCTCGCTTGGTGATGCTCAAGGCCTTGCAGACCTCCTCGGCCGTAAGCCACCGGACAGTTGTCGGTTGGGCGGAGAGGGAATGGAGCGCAGACACTCGCTCCAGAAGACGTTGAAGGTGCGCCTGCATCTCTTTATAGGCGCTCGTTTCCATAAGGACGCAATCCATAATGCTGAGGGTTTAGGTGATTTCTGCGTTAAGGATGTGCAAGATAATCCAAGCCTTCAGAAAACGATCCCCATGTCCGCTCCAGACCGATCCAGTCCGCTCAAAGGAAAAAATGATCGGCGGTGACGCTGATGTACGCCATAAATCGGAAAATAGAGAGATAAAAATTCTATTTGCTTTTTTATCAGATATTCACTATATTTGTATAGAGTTGTTTGACAGGATGAACCTCGATGTAAGTTTATTCAAGACTTGCGTTTCTAAATCATTACCTCATAAAAAAACAACGCCGTAACTTATTAGGTTACAGCATTGTTTTGTAAATCCTCGGAAACCCATAGGAACAGGGGCTTTTTTATGCGTATTTTTAAATTATTTTGCTATTTTTGCCCTCGGTACCACCCAATATTCACGCTCAAAATCAAAACCATGACACTCAACGAATACCAGCAGCACGCACTCGAAACGGCAATCTATCCCGAAAATCGTCGCATCATCTACCCCACGCTCGGGCTTACGGGCGAGGCGGGCGAAGTGGCCGACAAGGTCAAAAAGGTCATCCGCGACGCCCACGAGGAGTTCTCGGACGAAAAGCGGCTGGAGATCGTCAAGGAGATCGGCGACGTATTGTGGTACTGCGCGACGCTCGCCCGCGACCTGGGGTACGAACTGGACGACGTGGCGCAGATGAACGTCGACAAACTCCGCTCGCGCATGCAACGCCACATCATCTCGGGCAGCGGCGACAACCGCTAAGGACATGGAAGATTATATCTTACGGGAGATCAACAGGATCGGGGAGCTGATCGCCGCCCTGATGGCCAAAATCGGGCTGATGAGACAATCGGCCTCCCCGGAGCAGATACGGACGACAGCCAAGACGGAGCTGGCCGAGAAACTGGACATCGACATCGACACGTTGCTGGATGAGGCGGATTTCATCGGCCGGCTTACGGACGAATACGGGTTCGGCGACCAGGAACTGGACAAGTTCGCCGAACTGCTCTTCGACATGGTGGCCGCATCGGAGCAGCACGCGGAACGGCTGCGCCTCGCGGCTGCCGTCGGCGCGATATACAGTTATCTCGACGCAAAGAAAGCCCCGGCGTCGCTGAACCGCTACTACATTCTCAAAGACCTGGACAAGTACATCAAAGAACCTCAATAAATGGAACAGGAAAAACAACTTACGTCATTGCCCGAGAACGCTTACCGGGAACTCAAACCGGGCGAAGAGTACACGCCCATCATGCCCGCCTCGTCGTCGCCCAGGGAGGTGACGCCCTACTCGGTCACGATGGGTATCGTCATGGCCATCGTCTTCTCGGCCGCCGCGGCCTTCCTCGGCCTGAAGGTCGGGCAGGTATTCGAAGCGGCGATCCCGATCGCCATCATCGCCGTCGGCATGGGCAACGTGATGGGTAAGCGGAACATGCTGGGACAGAACGTCATCATCCAGTCGATCGGCGCCTCGTCGGGCGTGATCGTCGCAGGTGCCATCTTCACCCTCCCGGCGCTCTACATCCTCGGGCTCGACGCGGCATTTTACCAGGTGTTCCTCTCGTCGCTCTTCGGCGGGCTGCTGGGCATCGTGCTGCTGATCCCGTTCCGCAAATATTTCGTCAAGGAGATGCACGGGAAATACCCCTTCCCCGAGGCTACGGCCACGACCGAGGTGCTGATCTCGGGCGAGAAGGGCGGCAACCAGGCCAAACTGCTGGCCGTGGCGGGTCTCATAGGCGGCCTCTACGACTTCGCGGTAGGCACGTTCGGCATGTGGACGGAGTCGGTATCGACGCGCATCTGTGCGTGGGGACAGGTGGCAGCCGACAAGTTCAAGGTGGTATTCTCGCTCAACACGTCGGCCGCCGTATTGGGCCTGGGCTACATCATCGGATTGAAATACGCCATGATCATCACGGCGGGTTCGTGCCTGGTGTGGTTCCTCGTCGTACCGCTCGTAGGGTCGCTGGCCGACACGATCGACCCCGCGGCGCTGGCCTCGCTGCTGGGCGTGACGCGCGCCGACATCCTCGCCGACCCCGGCAGCATCTTCACGGCAGAAAACCTCTTCGCCTTCATCGGCAAACCGCTCGGCATCGGAGGCATCGCCATGGCGGGCATCATCGGCATCGTCAAGCAGTCGAGGATCATCCGCCAGGCCGTAGGGCTGGCCGTATCGGAATTGGGGGGGGGCAACAAAACCGCCCCGGCTGCGGTAGAACGCACGCAGCGCGACCTGACGATGAAGCGGATCCTCACGATCCTGATCGCCACGCTCATCTCGGTCTTCGTATTCTTCCACTTCGGGCTGCTGGACGGCTGGGTACAATCCGTCACGGCCATCCTGATCGTCTTCATCATCTCGTTCCTCTTCACGACCGTGGCGGCCAACGCCATCGCCATCGTCGGCACGAACCCCGTGTCGGGCATGACGCTGATGACGCTGATCCTCTCGTCACTGGTATTGGTGAGCGTCGGGCTGAGCGGCACGACGGGCATGACGGCGGCGCTGATCATCGGCGGCGTGGTCTGCACGGCGCTCTCGATGGCCGGAGGGTTCATCACCGACCTGAAGATCGGTTACTGGCTCGGCACGACGCCCCGCAAGCAGGAGGCCTGGAAATTCCTCGGCACGTTCGTTGCTGCGGCGACCGTGGCGGGCGTGATGATCATCCTCAACAAATCGTACGGGTTCGTGGGCGAAGGCGCCCTCGTGGCCCCGCAGGCCAACGCCATGGCCGCCGTGATACAGCCCCTGATGACGGGCGGGCAGACCCCGTGGATGCTCTACTTCTGCGGCGCGGCACTGGCGCTGGTGCTGACCTCGATCGGTGTTCCGGCCCTCGCATTCGCGCTGGGCATGTTCATCCCGATGGAGCTGAACGCACCGCTGGTCGTGGGCGGCCTGGTGGCATGGTTCGTATCGAACCGTTCGAAGGACGAGGGGCTCAACAAGGCGCGTTTCGACCGCGGAACGCTCATCGCCTCGGGCTTCATCGCCGGCGGCGCGCTGATGGGTGTGGTGAGCGCCCTCTTGAAATTCGCCGAGGTGGACTGGTTCCTGAGCGGCTGGGCGGCCTCGAACGCCGCCGAGTGGACGGGGCTGGCAATGTACCTCGTACTGATCGGCTATTTCGCATGGCACACGCTCCGGGCAAAAAAAGAGGAATAAACCATAAACAGATATTGTCATGGATTTAAAAGAAAGATTCCTGAAATACGTCTCCTACGACACCCAGTCGTCGGAGGAGAGCACGACGTTCCCTTCGACCGAAAAACAGAAAGTCCTGCTGGCCGCCCTGCGCGACGAAATGGAGGCATTGGGCATGACCGAGGTCTCGATGGATCAGTACGGTTACGTGATGGGCACCGTCCCTGCGACGCCGGGTTGCGAGAATGCCCCGGTGATCGGGTTCATCGCCCATGTGGACACCTCGCCCGACATGAGCGGCAAGGATGTCAAACCCCACGTCATCGAGGAGTACGACGGCTGCGACATCGCACTGAACGGCCAGCTGACGATGCGGGTCACGGATTTCCCCGAGCTGGAGTTCTTCAAGGGGCACACGCTGATCCATACCGACGGCACGACGCTGCTGGGTGCCGACGACAAGGCGGGCGTGGCGGAAATCATGACCGCCGCCGAGTACCTGCTCGCACACCCCGAGATCAAACACGGCAAGATACGTATCGGCTTCACGCCCGACGAGGAGGTGGGCCGCGGGGTCGATTTCTTCGACGTCAGGGCCTTCGGCGCCGACTTCGCCTACACGGTCGACGGCGGCATGGAGGGTGAGCTGGAATACGAGAACTTCAACGCCGCAAGCGCCAAAATCGACATTCAGGGACGCAACGTCCACCCGGGATACGCCAAGAACAAGATGGTCAATGCGCTCGACGTGGCGTGCGAACTGCAAGGGCTGCTGCCGGCCGCCGAACGTCCGCAGTACACCGAAGGATACGAAGGGTTCTACCACTGCGTAGGGCTGAACGGCACGGTCGAGAAAGCCTCGGTCAGCTATATCATCCGCGACCACGATGCGGAGAAATTCGAGCAGAAAAAGGTATTCATGTGGGCCTGCGTCGACCTTTTGAAGAAGAAATACGGCGACGGGGTGCTGACCCTGACGCTCAAAGACCAGTATTTCAACATGCGCAAGATGGTCGAACCGCACCCGCAGGTGATCGACAAGGCGCTCAAAGCCATGGAAATGGCCGGCGTGAACCCGATCGTACGCCCCATACGCGGCGGTACGGACGGCGCACGCCTGTCGTTCATGGGGCTGCCCTGCCCCAACCTCTTCACGGGAGGCATGAACTTCCACGGCAAATTCGAATATTGCTCGCTCACCACGATGCACAAGACAGAGCAGGTGATCCTGAACCTGGCGCAGTTGTGGGCGGAATAACATAACGTATATATGGATAGCTTCGGTTTTCTGAAAGTGGCGGCGGCCGTGCCGCACGTACGGGTCGGCGACTGCGATTTCAATGCGGAGCGCATGGCCGCTATGGCCGACGAAGCGGCACAGCGGGGCGTGGAGATCGTCGCGTTCCCCGAGTTGGCCCTGACGGCCTACACCTGCGGCGACCTGCTGCTGCAACCCGCACTGCTCGACGCGGCCGACGAGGCGTTAGCAAGGCTGGTACGCGACACGCGCAAGTTGCCGCTGACGATGATCGCGGGGGCCCCGTTGCGCCACGGACAAACGCTCTACAACTGCGCCGTGGTCTTCACGCAGGGGCGCATACTGGGCGTCGTCCCCAAAACCTATATCCCCGACTATACGGAATTCTACGAGAACCGCTGGTTCGCATCGGGCGCAGGCATCTCCGAAGAGACGATCCCCGTCGCGGGGCAGGCTGCGGATTTCGGCGCAGGCCTCACGTTCGAGGTCAACGGCACGGAGTTCGGCGTGGAGCTGTGCGAAGACCTCTGGACGGCAGTGCCGCCCTCGTCGCACATGGCACTCAGCGGCGCGAAGGTGATCTTCAACCTCTCGGCATCGCCCGAGGCCGTCGGCAAGCACGCCTACCTGCGGCAGCTCGTAGCGCAACAGTCAGCACGCACGATAGGGGGTTATGTCTACTGCTCGGCCGGCTTCGGCGAATCATCGACCGACCTGGTATTCGCCGGGAACGGCATCATCGCCGAAAACGGAAAGATCCTGCGCGAAGCGAAGCGTTTCGTGCTCGAAGAGCAGTTGGTGGTGGCCGACCTCGACATCGAGCGGCTGGAATTCGAACGCCTCAGGAACACCTCGTTCCGCGTGAATGAAGGCGCGGCGGAGAACACCGTGATCGAAATGGAAATCCCCGAAGGGCTGCGCGCGGCGGCGCTCGACCGCGACATCGACCCGATGCCGTTCGTGCCGCAGGACGAAGCGCACCGCAGCCAGCGCTGCGAGGAGATCTTCCAGATACAGTCGCACGGGCTGGCCAAGCGGCTGGTACACACGCGCTGCGAGAAGGCCGTGGTCGGCATCTCGGGCGGGCTCGACTCGACGCTGGCTCTGCTCGTGGCGGTACGCACGTTCGACAAGCTGCAACTCGACCGCACGGGGATCATCGGCATCACGATGCCCGGATTCGGCACCACGGATCGCACCTACAACAATGCGCTGGAGTTGATGCGCAGCCTGGGCGTCACCGTGCGCGAAATCCCGATCCGCGACGCCTGCCTGCAACATTTCAGGGACATAGGGCTCGACCCCGAAGACCGCTCGGCGGCCTACGAGAACAGCCAGGCACGCGAACGCACGCAGATACTGATGGATGTCGCCAACATGGAGGGCGGACTGGTGGTCGGCACGGGCGACCTGAGCGAGCTGGCCCTGGGATGGGCGACTTACAACGGCGACCAGATGTCGATGTACGGCGTGAACGCCTCGGTGCCCAAAACGCTGGTGCGCCATCTGGTAAAATGGGTGGCCGACACCGAGTCGGATGCGGCAGCCCGCGCCACGCTGCTCGACATCATCGACACGCCGGTCAGCCCGGAATTGCTGCCGGCGGACAAGGACGGCAGGATCAGCCAGAAGACCGAAGACCTGGTAGGCCCTTACGAGCTGCACGATTTCTTCCTCTACAATTTCATCCGCGGAGGTTATCGTCCGGCGAAGATCCTGTTCCTGGCCGAACAGGCATTCCGCGGAAGTTATGACCATGCTGCGATCCGGAAATGGCTGGAGGTATTCTTCCGCCGCTTCTTCTCGCAGCAGTTCAAGCGCTCGGCAATGCCCGACGGCCCGAAGGTCGGTTCGGTGGCCCTGTCGCCCCGGGGCGACTGGCGTATGCCTTCGGACGCCTCGGCAGCCGTATGGCTCAAGGAACTCGAAACACTGTAAACCGTAAATACCAATAAAATCCAAATGAAGAAAACCCTTTTGTCCGTCGCCGCGGCACTGCTGCTCGCAGGCGGCGCCGCATCGGCACAGGACTGGCAGGAAGCACTGAAAAAGGCCGCGACGGAGGCCGCAGACAAGGCGACAGGCGGCAAACTGACCCAATATGCGCTGGTCGGGACGTGGAACTACTCCGCTCCGGGCGTGAAATTCGAAGGCAACGACCTGCTGAGCCAGCTCGGAGGATCGGCGCTCGAAGGTACCGTCAAGAGCCAGCTCGACAAGGTCTACCAAACGGTGGGCATCAAGCCCGGCGCAGGTTCGGTCACATTCGGCAAAGACGGCGCATTCAGTACCCAAATGGGCAATTACAAATTGTCGGGCACCTATACGTTCGACCCCTCGACCCATGTAGCCGCGATGAAATTCGCCAAGGAGAAGCTCGGCAAGGAAAAGCTCGACCTGGGCGAGGTTCCGGGGCACGTCTACCTCAGCGGGACGAAGATGGTACTGGTCTTCCCGGTGGGCAAGCTCATCGAGATCATCAAATCCTACGGCAGCAAAATCTCGTCGATGGAAACCGTCGTCGCCCTGCTCGAACAGTACAAGAACGTATACATCGGATTCGAATTCAGCAAGGGGACGGCAGAAAACACGAAATAGTTTAAAAAAAATCATAATTTTTTTAAATGACAGATTCACGGCGGATCTGTCATTTTTTATTACGGATATTTACCGATCGCTCCCCGCACTCCCCCGGACAGTAAGCAGATGGGGTGCAGAAGTCGCAAACGGCATAAGTAAAATATTTTAGCAATTTCTTAAAGAACTTGCAAAACTCGAACAGATACATTATTTTTACCACCGAACAGATTCCATAAACCCTTAAACACAGATTGACTATGAACGAGCAAGCACATCAGTACGTCGAAGATTTCATGGCGCAACTAACCCTCCGCAATCCCAATGAGCCGGAATTCCACCAGGCCGTCCGCGAGGTCGCCGAATCGCTGGCTCCCCACATCGTGGCGAGCCCCGTATTGCAGAAAATGAAAGTTCTGGAACGCATTGCGGAACCCGAGCGCGTCATCATTTTCCGTGTGCCCTGGCTCAACGACAAAGGCGAGATCGAGATCAACCGCGGCTACCGCGTGCAGATGAACAGCGCCATCGGCCCCTACAAGGGCGGCATCCGCTTCCACCCTTCGGTCAACCTGTCGATCCTGAAGTTCCTCGCCTTCGAACAGACCTTCAAGAACAGCCTCACGACGCTGCCGATGGGCGGCGGCAAGGGCGGTTCGGATTTCAACCCCAAGGGGCGCTCGGACAACGAGGTGATGAAATTCTGCCAGTCGTTCATGACCGAATTGCAGCGCCACATCGGACAGGACACCGACGTCCCGGCAGGCGACATCGGCGTCGGCGGCCGTGAGATAGGCTTCATGTTCGGGCAGTACAAGCGCCTGCGCGACGAATTCACGGGAACGCTCACCGGCAAGGGACGCGACTGGGGCGGCAGCCCGCTGCGCCCCGAAGCGACGGGCTACGGCACCTGCTACTTCGCACAGGAGATGCTCGCCACGCGCAAGGAGTCGTTCAAAGGCAAGACCGTCTGCATCTCGGGATCGGGCAACGTGGCACAGTATGCCTGCCAGAAGGCGACGCAACTCGGTGCGAAGGTCGTGACGCTCTCCGATTCGTCGGGTTACATCCACGACCCCGAAGGCATCGACGAGGCAAAACTGGAATATGTAATGGAATTGAAAAATATCTTCCGCGGACGTATCAAGGAGTACGCCGACCGCTATCCGTCGGCCAAGTACTACCCCGGCGAGCGCCCGTGGGGCGTGAAGTGCGACATCGCCATGCCGTGCGCCACGCAGAACGAGCTGAACGGAGACCAGGCGCAGGCACTCGTGGACAACGGCTGCATCTGCGTAGCCGAAGGGGCGAACATGCCCTCGACCCCCGATGCCATCCGCATCTTCCAGCAGCACAAGCTGCTCTTCGCCCCGGGCAAGGCTGCCAATGCCGGCGGCGTTGCGACCTCGGGGCTCGAAATGACGCAGAACTCGATGCGTATCACCTGGTCGCCCGAAGAGGTCGACGCAAAACTCCGCTCGATCATGGTGAACATCCACTCGGTATGCGTGCAGTACGGCACCCAGCCCGACGGCTACATCAACTACGTAGTCGGAGCCAACATCGGAGGCTTCATGAAGGTCGCCAACGCCATGCTGGCGCAGGGTTGCGTATAACCGGCAGCCAAGTATTAAGTATGGGAAATCCCGGGCTTCTGGCAAGGAAGCCCGGGATTTTTTATTGTCCGTGCGCGAATTATCCGTGTGCGAAGGGTATCGTGCCGAGGAGGGATTCGTGCGGAGACCCGCATCGGAAGCATATCCGGCCCGAAAATGGATTACAGGAACAGCACAGCCAGCGTCGCGACGGCAAAGCCGCCGCAGAAACCCGCAAGCACCTGCTGTCCGTTATGGCAGCCCAGGTAAAGGCGTGCGGAGGCCAGTGCACCCGCACAGAGAATGGCGACCATCAGCGGCACCATCATGTTGCCTACGCCCGCAACGTTCATCACCACCAGCAGCGCCACGGCAGCGCCCATGGCCGTAAGGTGCAGGCTGATCTTCCAGTAGAACGACACGACGAAGCAGAGCACTTCGCAGCACGCCGCGGCGATCATGAACTTGCGCAGGAAGATCGCCGACGGGATCTTGGCGATGGTGATGGCGCAAAGCACGTAGCAGACGGCCCCGACCAGCAGCGGCAGGAGCCGCTCCCGCCCGGGGGCCACCCTTAAACGGACAGCCGCTCGCGCCGGTTGTCCACCTTAAAGTCGGAAATGCGTCCCAATGAGCGCAGCACGCCCAACGCCAGCAGGGGGATGATCATCGCATAGAGCACGACAACCCACAGCAGGTAGAACTTCACATTGGCGGGATAATGCGCGAAAACGGTGAGCGTCAGCAGCACGACGATCAGGTAGAGGGGCAGCAGGAACGGGTGCAGCACCCACGATATTCCGTTCGAAAGTTTCTTATACATCATTCAAATTTATCACGGCCTCCCGCCCCGCAGCTGTCCGGCAATTGTCCATCCGGCGGGAAGGCATATTTCCGGCAGCACGGCCGTCCGGTAAAAGGGCGTACGCGAAGCCGCCGGGTCAAAACTTCGCTATATCTGTTTGCGGAGCCGGGCGACGGGAATACCCAGCATCTCGCGGTATTTGGCCACCGTGCGCCGGGCGATGCGGTAACCCTTGCCGTTGAGGATGTCCATCAGCGTCTCGTCCGTCAGCGGATGGCGCTTGTCCTCGTCGTCGATACACTCCTGCAGGATATTCTTGATCTCGTAACTCGACACCTCCTCGCCGCTGTCGGTCTGCATCGCCTCAGAGAAGAGCGACTTCAGAAGTATGATGCCGAACTGCGTCTGCACGTACTTGCTGTTCACCACGCGCGAGATGGTCGACACATCCAGCCCCGTGCGGTCGGCGATGTCCTTGAGGATCATCGGCCGCAGTTTCGACTTGTCGCCGTCCTTGAAATATTCCTGCTGGTAGTCCAGAATGGTCTGCATCGTACGCATAAGCGTATCGTGGCGCTGTTTGATGGCCGATATGAACCATTTGGCCGAGTCGATCTTGTTCTTCACGAACTGGATCGCCTCCTTGTCCTTCTCGCGGACAAGGCCGTCGGCACCGACCATTTCGCGGATCATGTCCATATAGCGGCGGTTGACGCGCACCTCGGGGACGTTATACGAATTGAGCGACAGCTGGAAATGCCCGTCCTGATAGTCGAGGATGAAGTCGGGGATGATGTAGGGCGTCGTGTCGGTTCCGCCCTCGGCATAGAGGTTGCCGGGCTTGGGCGACAGGTGCCTGATCTCGGCGATGGCCTCGCGGAAATCGTCCTCGGAAACCTGCAGGCGCGACATCAGTTTTTCGTAATGCTTCTTGACGAACTCGTCGAAATAGGCAGTCAGTATCTTGCGCGCCAGCCGGCGGGGCCGCGAATTGATAGGGATCTGCGCCATTTGCAGCAACAGGCACTCCTGGAGATTGCGGGCGCCTATGCCGGCGGGTTCCAGTTCATGGATGATGCCGAGCAGTTTCTCCAGCTCCTCGGCCGAGGTCTCGATCCCGACCGTGAAGGCGATGTCGTCGGCCACGGACTCCAGGTCGCGGCGCAGGTAACCGTCCTCGTCGATGCTCCCGACCAGGTATACGGCCAGTTTCATCTCGCGCTCGGAAAGGTTGCGGAACCCCAGCTGCTCGATCAGGTACTCCTGCAACGACCGTCCCTCGGTCAGGAAGACCGGGCGCTGCTTGTCGTCCTTCGAGTAGTTATTGATACGGCTTTTATAGGAAGGGGTGTCGTCTTCACGCAAATACTCGTCGACCGAAATCTGCTGGGGCTGTTCCTCGTCCTCGGCAGCACGATCCTCTTCCTCCAGCACGATATTGTCTTCGATCTCCTGTTTGATACGCTGTTCGAGCTGCACGGTGGGCAGCTCCAGCAACTTGATCATCTGAATCTGCTGGGGCGAGAGCTTCTGCTGAAGCGACAGTACCTGTTTCTGATTAATAGCCATACTTTTTCCAAATTAAGAATTAGAGATTCCGAATTTGGTTTCTTCTTGGGGGTTAGTATACAACACAAACGGCCGCAGCCGGAAAATCGTATGGAAAAGCGGGATTTCGGGACTTGCGCCGCACAGCCCGGACAGGAAAATGCTCGAGTTCGGGTTATGCAGCCGGTACGAAACAGCCTTCCCAGGTGGTTTTAAAACTCGGCGTTCTTCGGCGTGCGCGGGAAAGGCTGCACGTCACGGATATTGGTCATGCCCGTCACGAAAAGCAGCAACCGGTCGAAGCCCAGGCCGAAGCCGGAGTGCGGGGCCGAACCCCAGCGGCGGGTATCCAAATACCACCAGAGTTCCTTTTCGTTCATACCGAGCTCCTGCACCCTTGCATGAAGCTTGCCATAATCGGCCTCGCGCTCCGAACCGCCGATGATTTCGCCGATTCCGGGGAATAATACGTCCATAGCGCGTACCGTCTTGCCGTCGTCGTTCTGCTTCATGTAGAAGGCCTTGATATCCTTGGGGTAGTTGATCAGGATGACCGGACGCTTGAAATGCTCCTCCACGAGGTAACGTTCGTGCTCGGACTGCAGGTCGCACCCCCAGTCGCAGGGGAATTCGAACTTGCGGCCCGAAGCCTTCAGTATCTCGACGCCCTCGGTGTAGTCGAGGCGCTTGAAATCGTTGTGCAGCACGAAGTTCAGACGTTCCAGCAAACCCTTGTCCCACATCTTGTTCATGAACTCGAGGTCTTCGGCACAGTTATCCAGCGCATACCGGATCAGGTACTTGAGGAAATCCTCGGCCAGTTCCATGTTGTCTTCCAGTTCGTAGAAGGCAGCCTCGGGCTCGATCATCCAGAACTCCGACGCATGGCGCGGGGTGTTCGAGTTCTCGGCGCGGAACGTGGGGCCGAACGTATAGATACGTCCCAGCGACAGGGCCCCCAGTTCGCCTTCGAGCTGGCCCGAGACGGTCAGGTTGCACGACTTGCCGAAGAAATCCTGCGCATAGTCGACCTTGCCCTCATCGGTCTTGGGGACATCGTTCAGGTCGAGGGTCGTCACCTGGAACATGGCGCCCGCGCCCTCGCAGTCCGAAGCCGTGATGAGCGGCGTATGGAAATAATAGAAGCCCTGTTTGTTGAAATACTCGTGGATGGCATACGCCATGGCGTGGCGGATGCGCAACACGGCACCGAAGGTATTGGTTCGCGGACGCAGGTAGGCGATTTCGCGCAGGAACTCCAGCGAGTGCCCCTTCTTCTGGAGGGGATAGGTTTCGGGGTCGGCCGTGCCGTAGACCTCGATCTTCGCGGCCTGCACCTCGACCCGCTGCCCTGACCCGAGCGACTCCACGAGCCGTCCGTCGACGCGGATGCAGGCACCCGTAGTGATGGGTTTGAGCTCTTCTTCGCCGAATTTCGAAAGATCGACGACCACCTGTATGTTCGCAACGCACGATCCGTCGTTCAGGGCGATGAACGCCACATTCTTGTTCCCGCGCTTGGTGCGCACCCATCCCTTGACGACAATGTCGGTGTCCACGACGCCCGACTTCAGAATTTCTACGATTCTCTGCGTTTTCATATGATCAATTTTATCTATGCCTTTAACGGCTCTTTTTCGAACTTACAAAGATATCCATTATTTGCGATTTGGCAAAAAAAAAGTACCTTTGCCTAACCTATATTAAGAACACACGCATGAAACGTACGATACTGCTGACGACGGCCATCCTCTGCGCCGCAGGCACCCGGGCGCAGGAGGCATACGACCTGCTGATCCCCGAGCCCGAAACCCCGGTAGCGCTCCGCCCCGTCGAAGGGGGCCGCATTTACCGCACGGAGGTCATTCCCTACGACAAGCGCCATGACGCCGATGCCCGCAACTTAGCGGGCGCCGACGCATATATGGCCTACACGCCCGAACCGTTCGCCGCGTCGGGCGACGCGGTTGCCGTCGGGCAGGTGGTCGAAATACCCTACGTGTGGACGGACGGGGTCGTCTACCTGCATCTGGAAAACATAGGCACGGCCTACACCCTCACGGTCAACGACAGCAAGGTGGCCGAAGTCGAAGACCCTTCGACGCCCGCCGAATTCGCACTGACGCCCTACATCCGCGAAGGCAAGAACGCCATCGCGCTGACGTTGCGCCGCAGTGCCGCCGACCGGATCAACGCCGTCCCCGCCTCGCGCAAGGCTTTCGAGAACTGTTACCTTTACACGCAGACCAAACGTTCGATCCGCGATTTCGAGATCGCGCTCGTGCCCGACTCGACACGCAGATTCGGCGTGCTGGAGCTGGCGATCGTCGCGCAGAACGGTTTCAACTACGACGAACCCGTGACCGTAGGCTACGACATCTACTCGCCGCAGGGCAAGCTGCTCGAGTTCAACATGCAGGAGGTCACGATTCCCGGACGTTCGACCGACACCGTGCGCTTCACGCCCTTCATCTACGGCACCAACGCCAACAAGTGGGAGCCGGGCGCCAAGAACCCGCCGCTCTACAAGGTGATGCTCTTCACGCGCCGCGACGGGGCTTACCGCGAATACATGCCGCTGAAGATCGGCTTCGGCAAGACGGAGCTCGTCGACGGGCGCCTCACGCGCTTCGACAAGGAGCTGAAACTGGTCAAGGCCAGGTACAACGCCGCTGCCGACCGCAAGACGACCCTCGCGGAGCTGAAAACGCTCAAGGCCAAGGGCAACAACACGATATGCCCCGACTATCCGCAGCCGGGGTGGTTCTATGACCTGTGCGACGAGCTGGGGCTCTATGTCATCGACTGCGCCAACATCAACGCACCCGAAAAGCGTGACGACCGGAAGGTCGGCGGCACGCCGTCGAACGACCCGTCGCTGGCGGACGAATACCTCGAACGCGTGAAGGCGATGTACTACCGTTCGCGCAACCATTCGTGCGTCATCGCATTCGCGCTGGGCGGCGAATCGGGCAACGGATACAACATGTACAAAGCCTATGAGTGGCTCAAGTCGGTGGAGAAGTCGCGCCCGGTGATCTGTGCGGATGCCGACGGCGAGTGGAATTCGGATTTGTAGGCAATGACCGTCGAACTGATCGTCATAGGTAAAACCGATTCGAAGGAGGTCGCAGCGCTGGTCGAGATGTACGCCCGGCGTGTGAATTTCTACTGCAGGTTCGCGGTCACGGCCCTGCCCGACGTCCGAAACACCAGGAACCTCACGGTAAAACAACAGCGTACGGCCGAAGGCGAGGCCATCCTGCGCCAGACAACGGACGGCGACTACGTCGTACTGCTCGACGAGCGGGGCGAGGAGATGCGCTCGGTGGAATTCGCCTACTGGCTTCAGAAACGGATGAACAGCGGCGTGAAACGCCTGGTACTGGTGATCGGCGGCCCCTACGGGTTCTCGGACGAGGTTTACAGGCGCGCCGATGCGAAACTGTCGCTCTCGCGCATGACCTTCTCGCACCAGATCGTGCGGGCGATCTTCGCCGAACAGATATACCGGGCCTTCACCATCCTCAACAACGAACCCTACCACCACGAATAGACCGATGCAGCAGCGCCCCGCCATAGCCGTCGTAGCCCCCAACGTCCTGATGGGCGTCGGGCTGAAAGCCATCCTGGAAAAGATCATCCCGATGGCCGACGTGGAGCTTTTCGGCGATTTCGAAACATTCGCGCAGGCAACCCCGGAACGGTTCTTCCACTTCTTCGTCGCGGCACAGCTGTTCGTCACGCACAGTTCGTATTTCCGCCCGCTGCGCCACAAGACGATCCTGCTTTGCAACGGGCAGCCGCAGCCGGCCTATGCGGACATGCACAGAATCGACGTCTGCACCAGCGAAGAGACCGTCGTACGCGATATCCTGCGTATGCACCACGGGGCGCACCACCACGAGCACGACATCGCAGGCGCCGCTCACCCCGCAATCGCACAGCTCTCGGGACGCGAAGCCGAGGTACTGGCCCTCATCGCCCGGGGCTATATGAACAAGGAGATCGCCGACCGCCTGCAAATCGGGCTGACGACGGTCATCTCCCACCGCCGCAACATCATGGAAAAGCTGGGCATTCGCTCGGTGGCCGGGCTGGCAATCTACGCCATGACGGCCGGATATGTCGCGGGCGACGAACTCTGAGCGCCTCCTCACAAATTAGGATTGCAGCTTCCGAAATAATTCCGTTACTTTGCAGTTGAATTAAACGTCTTATCGTGCACCGCAAACAACTGTTCATAGCACTCCTGCTGCTGCCGCTCCTGTCGGCTGCCGCGGGGAGGCATTCGTCTGCGCCACTCCCGGCAGCGGAAACCGCGGCGGTACGTGCGGCTGCCCAAGGACAGGCGGAAACGGAAGTACAGGCCGGGGCGGCAGAGCAGGCGACAACCGCAGGACAGGCCGTAAACGGAGGCTCCGCGGGAATCGGGGGACAAGCAGGAAACGCAGGGCAGGCCACGTTCGGGAAATACCCGGCGACCGAAGACAATTCGACAGCCGAAGCGACCACAGACGCGGGCGAGGCCGACCCCGCGGGCGTCGACACGGTGATCGTGGTGGACAAGGTACAGGTAACGGCCATCAAACAGGGCATGGTGCTGCGCTCGCAGCCCGTGGCGGCAGCCATCGTTGGCAGCCGCGCCATCGAACGGGGGCATGTCGACGCCCTGAAAAACCTCTCGCAGAACGTCCCCAACTTCTACGTCCCCGACTACGGGTCGCGCATGACCTCGTCGATCTACGTCCGCGGGCTCGGGGCACGGATCGACCAGCCGGTCATGGGGCTCAACATCGACAACGTTCCGGTGCTGAACAAGGACAATTACGACATGGAACTGGCCGACGCCGAGCGCATCGAAGTGCTGCGGGGGCCGCAGTCGACGCTCTACGGACGCAACACGATGGGCGGGGTCATCAACGTATACACGCTCTCGCCGCTCGCGTACGAGGGTATCCGCCTGAGCGCCGAATACGGCAGCGGCGACAGCTACCGGTTCAGGGCTTCGTCCTATTACAGGATAAACCCCGACCTGGGCATGGCCGTAACGGGCTATTATACGCATACGGGCGGATTCTTCGAGAACCTCGCAACAGGCGAGAAATGCGACTGGGAGCGGATGGGCGGCGGACGCTGGAAGGCGCAGTGGCGCAACCGTGCGGGGCTGCGGATCGACAATACGCTGTCGTTCTCGGTGCTCGAGCAGGGCGGGTATCCCTATGCCTACGTCGGCGAGGAGATCGTGCACAACGGGCAGACGGTCATCCGCCCGGGCGAGATCCGCTACAACGACCCGTGCTCCTACCGCCGCACGACCCTCAGCGACGGGCTCACGGTACGCTACGACGCCGGCAGTTTCTCGGTGGCCTCGATCACCAGCTACCAGTATTCCGACGACGAGATGATCCTCGACCAGGATTTCCTGCCCCTTTCGTATTTCACGCTCAAACAGGCGCGTACGGAACACGCCCTCACCGAGGACATCGTATTCCGCTCGCACGAGCAGGGGGCGTACCGCTGGCTGCTGGGCGCATTCGGATTCTACCGCCACGGCACGATGAACGCCCCGGTGCATTTCAAGCAGACCGGCATCGAGGAGCTGATCCTCAAGAACGCCAACGAACACGACCCGCAATACACCTACGACGCATGGGACAACGACGAGCTGCTGCTGGGCAGCCGCTTCCGCAACCCCTCGGCAGGCGGGGCGCTCTATCACGAATCGAACTACACGGCCGGGCGCTGGCGCTTCACCGCGGGCCTGCGCTTCGACTACGAACACACCCGCCTGCGCTACCGCAGCTCCACGCAGACCGGCTACACGGCGACCAACCGCGTGAGCGGCACGACGGGGCACTACCCCCTGTCGATCGACATCCGCAATACGCTCAAGCGGAATTTCACCGAAGTACTGCCGAAATTCTCGGTGCTCTATGCCTTCGACGAGATACACAACCTCTACGTTTCGGTGGCCAAAGGGTACAAGGCCGGCGGGTTCAACACGCAGATGTTCTCCGACGTGCTCCAGCAGAAGATGATGAACGAAATGGGGTTCGGGACGGTCTACGACGCGGATAAAGTCGTGAGCTACGAACCCGAATACAGTTGGAACTACGAATTGGGCGGGCACTTTTCGTGCATGGAAGGCGCCGTGCGGGGCGATTTCGCGCTCTTCTACATCGACTGCCGCGACCAGCAGCTCACAATCTTCCCCGAAGGGACGACCACCGGGCGCATGATGACCAATGCCGGACGCACGCGCAGCTTCGGCGGCGAGTTGTCGCTGCAGGTATCGCCGTGGCAGAACCTCGACATCAATGCGGCCTACGGATACACAAATGCCAGGTTTGTCCGTTATAACGACGGGAAAACCGATTACAAGGGCAACTACCTGCCCTACGCGCCGCAGCATACGCTGGCCGCAACCGGGGCGTGGACGATCCCCACGGGCGTGCCGTGGCTCGGGAACATCGTCCTGCAGGCCGGTGTCCGTTGCGCGGGGCGCATCTGGTGGAACGAGGAGAATTCGCTCTCGCAGCCATTTTACGCGCTGGCCGAAGCCTCCCTGCGTTTCGAACAGAAACACTATTCGGTCGACATATGGGGGCGCAACCTCGCGGACACGGGTTACAACGTATTTTATTTCAAGTCCATCGGCAACGAATTCGTACAGCGCGGACGCCCCAGGACATTCGGCATAACACTGAATATTAACTTATAACGACAATAGCACAATGAAAAAACTCCTTATCCTGCTCGCCCTCGCGGCCTGTGCGGCATGCAACACCGAAGACGACAACGACAACCGGCAAAAGGCCACTTTCGGGGGTACGCTGACGGTAACGAGCAACCGGCATCCCGAGGCAACGCCGTTCGTGGCATCCAACATAAGCTTCGAGCTTACGGAAGACAACAGCGGCCTGTTCAAGCTCACGATGCACGAAGTCCGTTTCGCGCAATCCATGCCGATGTCGCTGACGATCGTCATCCCCGAGCTGAAATACGAGGACTCGGACGGCGACGGCATCTACGAACTGACGAGCACGGCCGATCCGATCGTCCCTTACATCGGCGGCAAACCGTACAATGCGTTCGAGATCCCGATGTTCACCGGCAGGCTCGCCAACGGCGGCCTGGAGGTGATCTTCACCTGCCGCAACGCGCAGATTCCCATGGGCGACGAGACGCTCGACCACAAAGCCGTGTACAAGGGAACGATTCTTTTGTAACTTTGCATCGAAAACCGTAACGATATGAAGGCAGAATACAAACCATTCGTAGACGCTCTTATCGAGCTTTGCATCAAAGAGGACATCGGCGACGGCGACCACACGTCGCTCTCGTGCATCCCCTCCGACGAACACGGCCGCATGCGCCTGCTGTGCAAGCAGGAGGGAATCATCGCCGGCATCGAGATCGCGCAGGTCGTTTTCCATCGCCTCGACCCCGACATGGAATTCGAGCAGGTACTCCGCGACGGCGACCGCGTAAAGCCCGGCGACGTGGCGTTCTACGTTTCGGGACGCCTGCGCTCGCTGCTGCAGGCCGAACGCATCATCCTCAACATCATGCAGCGCATGAGCGGCGTGGCTACGCAGACCGCCGTTTACGTCGACCGCCTCGCAGGGCTGCACACCAGGGTGCTCGACACGCGCAAGACCACACCCGGCATGCGCGTGCTGGACAAGATGGCCGTGAAGATCGGCGGCGGCGAGAACCACCGCATGGGGCTTTTCGACATGATCCTGCTGAAAGACAACCACATCGACTTTGCGGGCGGCATCCGCAAAGCCATCCACGGCGCCCGCGAATACCTCCGGGCCAAGGGCAAGGATATTCCCATCGAGTGCGAAGTGCGCTCGCTGGAGGACATCGACGAAGTATTCGCCGCGGGCGGTGTCGACCGCATCATGTTCGACAATTTCACGCCTGCGATGACCCGCGAGGCCGTGAAGAAGGTCGCAGGCCGCTGCGAGACCGAATCGAGTGGCGGCATCACGCTCTCGACGATGCGCGACTACGCCGAATGCGGCGTCGACTTCATCTCGGTCGGTGCCCTGACGCACCAGATCAAGTCGCTCGACATGTCGCTCAAGGCCTGCGAATAACCCAGACGCCCTGTCGTCACCGAATCATACGGACAACGGTTAATTCATGAAACGCCTGCTCCATACCCCGCTGGCCCTGTTACTGCGGCGCATTGTACTGCTCTATGCGGTACTGATGCTCTGCCGCGTGGTCTTTTATCTCTACAACGCGCAGTTGCTGGGGACGATCGGCCGGGGTGAGCTGTGGCAGCTGCTCGCCGGCTCACTCAAATTCGACACGGTATCGGTCATCTATGCCAACGGGGTATTCATCCTGCTGGCGTTGCTGCCCCTGCATGTGCGCGAACGCGGCTGGTACCGCAAACTGATGTACTGGTACTACGTGGCGGTGAATGCCGTGCTGGTCGTGGCGGTCAACATGTCCGACTGCGTCTATTTCCGTTACACGCAGAAACGCTTCACGGCCGACGAGGTATTCTTCGCCGACAACAGCAATTCGGTACAGCTCGTCGGTAAGTTCATGGCCGAAAACTGGTACCTGGTACTCGTCACCGCAGCCCTCGTGGCGCTGCTGGCATGGGGTTACGGCCGCAAGGTGCGCGAGGAGAGCCTGCTGAGCCGCGGCTGGGCCTACTATGTCGGAAGCACGGTGATCTTCGCCACAGGCGCAGGGCTCTCGATCGCAGGCATGCGCGGCGGCATGACCCGCATGACACGGCCGATCACCCTTTCGAACGCCACCCTCTATACCGACGACAGCGGCAAGGCGAACCTCATCCTGAGCAACCCGTTCTGCATCCTGCGGACGATCGGCAACGCGGGAAGCATCAATTACAAAAAATATTTCACCCCCGAAGAGCTGCCGCAGCATTTCACGCCCGTGCACCAGCCCGCAGACAGTGCGGCGGTGAACCTGGCAGGGCGCAACGTCATGGTCTTCATCATGGAGAGCATGTCGGCCGAACACTCGGCCCTCCTCCATCCCGAACTCTACGCCGACCGGCAGGTCAAGGGCTACACGCCGTTTCTGGATTCGCTCATGCAGGCGGGCTACTGCTTCGAACGCATGTACGCCAACGGCACCCGTTCGATTCAGGCGCTGCCCGCCGTACTGGGATCGATCCCCTCGTTCAAGACCCCCTTCGTGCTGATGCCGCAGGCGCTCGCACCGACGCGGCAGCTGCCGCGCATCCTGCGCGACAAGGGCTACGCCACCGCCTTCTTCTGCGGCTCGGCGGCCGGCTCGATGGGTTTCGGCGCCTATGCACGTTCGGCAGGCATCGAACGCCTGTACAGCCGCGAGGATTACGAGGCCAGGCACGGCCGAGACGATTTCGACGGCTACTGGGGCATCTGGGACGAACCCTTCCTGCAATACGCCGGCGAGGAGATGAGCGCATTGCCCGAACCCTTCTTCGCCGCGCTGTTCACCCTCTCGTCGCACCACCCCTTCGTCGTTCCCGACGCCTACCGCGACCTGCTGCCCGAAGGGCTTACGCGCAACCACAAGTGCGTGGCCTACACCGACAACGCCTTCCGCCGCTTTTTCGCGCGTTACGTCGGCGAGGAGTGGTTCCGTCGCACGGTTTTTGTATTCGTGGCCGATCATGTATCGAGTGAAAAATTCGCGGACGCCACGCGCGTCTTCCCCGGCGACCACCACATCATCGGCCTGCTGTACACCCCCGACGGCGCACTGCGCGGCCGCTGCGACGAGGCCGTCTCGCAAATCGACCTCATGCCCACGCTGCTCGGACTCATGGGCAACCGCGAGCCTTACTTCGCTTTCGGGCGCGACCTCTTCGGCGAACAGACCCCCGAAGGGGGCTTCGCCCTCGCCTACGACAGCGGATTCGAGGCCGTCGGCGGCGACCGCCTGCTCTTCTTCGACGAGCGGCGCACAACCGGCTCCTACCGCACGGACGACCTGCGCCGCGAACACGATCTGGGAAACGATCCCGAAGCGGCAGCGCTGGAAAGATGCGTCAAAGCCTTCGTCCAGCAATATTACCGTCACCTCGAACAAAAAGATTTCACCGTCGAATAATCCTATGGAATTCCGACCCGTGCGGCTCGAAGACAAGGCCGCCATCGAACGCTTCACCCGCCCTTCGGGCATCTGCAACTGCGATCTGGCCTTCGCCAACA